>Ga0105090_10000113_pt1 | contig 32506 bp, 22 predicted proteins | sample PPLLak3March2015_FD_79110 | JGI IMG/M metagenome (GOLD analysis project Ga0105090, IMG submission 79110) | Freshwater sediment microbial communities from Prairie Pothole Lake near Jamestown, North Dakota, USA - PPLs Lake P7 Core (1) Depth... | ecosystem: Environmental > Aquatic > Freshwater >...
AAATTCGGCAAGGCGGCCAGGCGCGCCTGACCGGAGTAAATACAACTGGAAATTTCGGCCCCGGGCCGACCCCTGGCCCCTGCCCTTGTTGCATACTATGCGATGATTTGCCGCGCCCGGACCGCGACATCATCAGCCATCCTGAATTGACCAACGACACGGGGAATCCCGATGCTCAACCGAACTGAACTCGCCAACGCGATACGCGCGCTGTCCATGGATGCCGTCCAGCAGGCCAATTCCGGACATCCCGGCATGCCCATGGGCATGGCCGACATCGCCGAGGTCCTCTGGCGGGACAACCTGCGGCACAACCCGGCCAACCCGAGGTGGGCTGACCGCGACCGTTTCGTGCTGTCCAACGGGCATGGCTCCATGTTGCTGTACTCGCTGCTGCATCTGAGCGGTTATGACCTGCCGATGGCGGAATTGCGCAATTTTCGCCAGCTGCATTCGAAGACGCCCGGTCATCCGGAATACGGCGAAACACCGGGCGTCGAAACCACCACCGGGCCGCTCGGGCAGGGGTTGGCCAACGCGGTCGGCATGGCGCTGGCGGAGAAGGTCCTGGCGAACCGCTTCAACCGCGGCGGCCACCGGATCGTCGATCACCACACCTGGGTGTTCCTCGGCGACGGCTGCCTGATGGAAGGCGTGTCGCACGAAGCCTGCTCCCTGGCCGGGCGCTTCGGCTTGGACAAGCTGATCGCATTCTGGGACGACAACGGCATCTCGATCGACGGCGAAGTCGAGGGCTGGTTCACGGACGACACGCCGGCTCGATTCGAAGCCTATGGCTGGCAGGTCATCCGCGCGGTCAACGGGCACGACCCGCACGAGATCCAGCTGGCCATCGACACCGCGCGCGCCGAGTCGGCGCGCCCGACCCTGATCTGCACCCGCACGGTGATCGGTTGCGGCGCCCCCAACAAGCAGGGCACGGAGGCAACGCACGGGGCGCCCCTGGGCGCCGAGGAAGTGGCGGCGGCCCGCGCCCACCTGGGCTGGAACCATCCGCCGTTCGAAATCCCGGCCGCCATTGCGGCCGCCTGGAACGCGCGCGAAGCCGGCGCCGCCGCCGAGGCGGAATGGCGCAAGCGCTTTGAAGCATACCGCCGGGATTTCGCCGGGCTGGCCGAGGAATTCGAGCGCCGGATGAACGGCGAACTGCCCGAGAACTGGGCGGAGCAGAGCCGCGCCGTGATCGCCGCTCTGCAGGAGCGCGGCGGCAACGTCGCCACGCGCAAGTCGTCACAGATCGCCCTGAACGCATTCGGCCCCTTGTTGCCGGAGCTCATCGGCGGATCCGCGGACCTGGCCGGCTCCAACCTCACGATCTGGTCCGGCAGCGTGGACGTCAACGAGGGCACCGAAAACGGCAACTACATCTATTTCGGCGTGCGCGAGTTCGGCATGACCGCGATCTGCAACGGCCTGGCACTGCACGGCGGGTTCATTCCCTACAGCGCGACCTTCCTGGTGTTCTCGGACTATGCGAGGAATGCGGTGCGCATGTCGGCCCTGCTGCCGGTCCGCAACATCCACGTCTATACCCACGATTCGATCGGCCTCGGCGAGGACGGGCCGACGCATCAGCCGGTCGAACAGGTGGCCAGTCTGCGGCTGATCCCGCGGCTCCAGGTCTGGCGGCCCTGCGACACCGTCGAGTCGGCAGTGGCCTGGAAGTCCGCCATCGAGAACCGCCACGCGCCGGCGGCCCTCATATTCACGCGCCAGAACCTGCCCCACCAGCAGCGCTCGGCGGCACAACTTGAAAACGTGGTCCGCGGGGGCTATGTGCTGGAAGAGGTAGCGGGACAACCGGATGCCGTGATCATGGCCAGCGGCTCTGAAGTGGGCCTGGCCATGGCGGCTGCCCGGGAATTGTCATCCGCCGGTGTCAAGGTGGGCGTGGTATCGATGCCCAACCCGGACCTGTTCCTGCAGCAGGACCAGGCGTATCGCGATTCGGTTCTGCCGCCCTCGGTCCGGGCGCGCGTGGCGGTCGAGGCTGGCGTCAGCGCGTGCTGGGCGCGACTGGTTGGCGACCGGGGCAAGGTCATCGGAATCGATCGCTTCGGCGCGTCCGCGCCGGCCGAAGCGCTGTTCGAACACTATGGGCTGACGTCCGCAAACGTCTGCCGCGCCGTCCGCGAATCGCTGGCGGCGGCAGAACAATCTGATCATTGAAGGAGCAACAAAAATGGCAATCAAAGTCGCAATCAACGGCTACGGCCGCATCGGCCGCAACATCATGCGGGCCGTCCACGAATACGGCCGCACGGACGAGATCGAAATCGTCGCCATCAATGACCTCGGCGACGCGAAAACCAATGCCCACCTGACCAAATACGATACGGCGCACGGTCGCTTCGACGGCAGCGTCAGCGTGGATGGCGGCGATCTCGTCGTCAACGGACAGCGGGTCAAGGTATTCGCCGAGCGCGATCCCTCCAAGCTGCCGTGGGCCGAGCTCGGAGTCCAGCTCGTCTACGAGTGCACCGGGCTGTTCCGCAGCAAAAAGACCGCGGGGGCCCATATCGCCGCCGGCGCCCAAAAGGTCATCATCTCCGCCCCGGGCGAGACCGTGGACAACACCGTGGTGTTCGGCGTCAACCACAAGAACCTCAAGGCGAGCGATCAGGTCATTTCCAACGCATCCTGCACGACCAACTGCCTGGCCCCGCTGGCCAAGGTGCTGCACGAGGCCATCGGGATCGAAAGCGGCCTGATGACCACCATTCATGCCTACACCAACGACCAGGTGCTCACCGACGTGTTCCACAAGGATCTGCGCCGCGCCCGCTCGGCCACCATGAGCCAGATCCCGACCAAGACCGGGGCGGCGGCGGCGGTCGGCCTGGTCCTGCCGGAACTCAACGGCAAGCTGGACGGCTTCTCGATGCGCGTGCCGACCATCAACGTGTCCGTGGTCGACCTGACCTTCGTCGCCAAGCGCGCGACCAGCGTGGAGGAAGTGAACAAGGTCGTGAAGTCCGCTTCCGAGGGCGCCATGGCCGGTATCCTGGGTTACAACGACCTGCCGCTGGTTTCCATCGATTTCAACCACGACCCGCACTCGTCGATCTTCGACGCGGGCCTGACGCGGGTGATGGACGGCAAGCTGGTCAAGGTACTCAGCTGGTATGACAACGAGTGGGGTTTCAGCTGCCGCATGCTGGACACCGCGATCGCGCTGATGAATGCCTGAGCAGCCATGAAATACCTGCGCATGGAAAACCTGGACCTGGCCGGCAAGCGGGTCATGATCCGGGAAGATCTGAATGTCCCGGTAAGCGCCGGCCGGGTGACCTCGGATGCCCGCATACGCGCCGCCCTGCCGACGATTCAAATGGCGCTCGACAAGGGCGCGGCCGTGTTGCTGCTGTCCCACCTCGGCAGGCCGGTGGAGGGCGAGCCCGATCCCCAGTATTCGCTGCAGCCGGTGGCCGGTCGCCTGTCCGAGTTGCTGGGCCGGCCGGTTCGCCTGCAGGCCGACTGGCTCGGCGGTGTGGAGGTCAAACCGGGCGAGGTCGTGCTCTGCGAGAACGTCCGGTTCAACAAGGGCGAGAAAAAGAACGACGAGGCGCTGGCCCGCAGGATGGCCGTGCTGTGCGACGTGTTCGTAATGGACGCGTTCGGCACCGCGCATCGGGCCCAGGCGTCCACCGAGGGCATCGTGCGCCAGGCGCCTGTCGCCTGTGCCGGGCCGCTGCTCAGCCGGGAACTGGATGCGCTGCGCAAAGCGCTGCACGACCCGGCGCGTCCCCTGGTGGCCATCGTCGGCGGCTCCAAGGTCTCGACCAAGCTGACCGTGCTGGAAACGCTGCTCGACAAGGTCGATCAACTGATCGTCGGCGGCGGCATCGCCAACACATTCATCGCGGCATCCGGCCACGACGTGGGCAAGTCGCTGTACGAGCCCGACCTGCTGCACGAGGCCCAGCGGCTGATCCAGAGGGCGCACGCCGCCGGCGGATCCATCCCGATCCCGCGTGATGTGGTTGTCGCGAAATCCTTTTCGGCCGACGCCGAACCATTGGTGCGCAATGTCGACCAGGTGAGACCGGACGAGATGATTCTCGATATCGGCCCGCTGACGGCAATCGAGTATTCCGAAATCATCGCCGGGGCCGGCACCATCATCTGGAACGGCCCGGTCGGCGTGTTCGAGTTTCCCAACTTCGCTGCCGGCACCCGCGCCATGGCCGAAGCCATCGAGCGCTCTTCGGCTTACAGCCTGGCCGGCGGCGGCGATACGCTGGCGGCCATCGACCAGTTCGGAGTGACCGACGCCATCAGCTACATTTCGACCGGCGGGGGGGCCTTCCTGGAGTTCGTCGAAGGCAAGACGCTGCCGGCCGTGGCGGCGCTCGAGGCGGTCGCCCGCTGAGTCGCCCAAGTCAGGGCTGAGGCAGGACCGGCGCAGGACCGCGCTGAGCTGCGCTGCGCGCGTTGCGGGCAGTGCGTGCTCTCCGCCCGGGCGGCTGGTAGGATATCCGCGAAAGCCCATACCGGCAAAACCCATTCAGCGGAGCCGTCCATGAAAACCCGTTCGAAGCGATTGAACCTCGCGTTGGCGCCGGCTGCGGCGCTCGCCGTCCTGCTGCTTGCCGCATGCGCGCCCAGCGTGAAGGTCCGCAGCGACGCCGATCCCGGCGTCGACCTGAGGCAGTACGAGTCCTACGACTTCTTCAGCCAAATGGGTATCGAAAGCGACAACTACTCGAACCTGCTCGGCCAGCATTTCCGCGACGCGATCAGCACGCAGATGGATTCGCGCGGGTTTCAAAGGTCCGAGACCCCGCAACTGCTGGTCAACGTCTCGATCGCGGCCGAGGAGAAGATCCGCGTCAATACCTATTCGGAGCCTTACCTGTACGGCGGGTACTACGGCCGGGCCGGCTATGGCATGTACGGCGGCCCCTGGGGCTATCCCGGCGCAACCCAGACCACGGTGCGCCAGTACACCGAGGCCAACGTCTATATCGACCTGGTCGATGCGAGTCGGCACAAGATGGTCTGGCAGGGCGTGGCCACCTTCACGCTGACGGACAAAATGCAGGAGCAACTGCGCGAATCCGTCCGAAACACGGTTGCCAGCGTGTTCGCCGAATTTCCCGTCGCCCCGGCCGCTGCGCAGTGACCGGCGCCGCAAGGGCACATCCCGGCGACCGCCACGCGCACCGGGCCATCCTGCTGCAGGCGTTCCCGGCGCTTCTTTGCGTCGTGCTGCTCGCCGGCTGCGCCTCGGGCCTCGCGGTGCGGAGCGACGAGGACCCCGGAGCGGACTTTGCCAGCTACCGGACCTGGAATTTCTTCGACCCGATGGGCATCGAGGGTGGTTACAACTCACCCATTTTTGGCGAGTTGTTCAGGGAAGCGATTGCACGGGAGATGAACGAGCGCGGCTATCGCCTGGCGGTGGAAGCCGACCTGCTGGTCAACGTGACGATCCGGGGTGATGACAAGGTCAAGGTGACGAGCTATTCCACTCCCTACATGAGCGGCGCCTACTACGGCCGCCCGGGCGGCTACGCGGGTTCGGCAATGGGCGTGGGCGTCGGCACGGGCACCCGCGCAACGCGCACCACTGAAGCTTCGGTATTCATCGACCTGGTGGACACCCGGCAGCAGCGCGTGAGTTGGCAGGGCGTGGCGGTAGTGGACGTCGATGACGACGTGGCCCAGCAGCTGCGGGACGCTGTCTTCACCGCGGTCGACAGGGTTTTTGAACTGTATCCCTACAGCGCGAGGCCCTGAAATTCTGCTTGGACAGGACCGTCCGGGGGGGACGGGGCAGAGCAGCCCCGTGCATGCGAATTCATACCTTTCCCGTCATCAATAGCATCTATAATTGCCCGCATGAACGTCGACCTCGATAACGCCGGCAGCCACGCCCGGCGCACCAAGATCATCGCGACGCTGGGTCCGGCGACGGACCAGCCGCAGGTGCTGGAGGGCATGATCCTGGCGGGCGCCAACGTGTTCCGCCTCAACATGTCCCATGGTGCCGCGGAGGAGCAGCTGGCGCGCGCCCGGATGGTGCGGGAGATTTCCGCGCGCCTCGGCCGCGAGGTCGCGCTGCTGGCGGACTTGCAGGGGCCGAAAATCCGGGTGGAGCGATTCGAGTCGGGCAGCGCAGAGTTGGTCCCCGGCGACGAGTTCACGCTCGATGCCGAAGACGTCCGCACGCCCGGCGACCGCCACCGCGTCGGCGTGAGCTACGCGGGGCTGCCGCGCGACGTGAAGCCGGGCGACACGCTGTTGCTCGACGATGGCCTGATCGCCATGCGCGTGGAGGCGGTGGAGGGCGGCAAGGTGCGTTGCCGCGTGGAACTCGGTGGAGTGCTGAGCGATCGCAAGGGCTTGAATCTGAAGGGCGGCGGGCTGTCCATTTCCGGCCTGGCCGAGCACGACCTGCCGCACATCGACCTGGCGGCCCGGATGGGGGTGGATTACCTGGCGGTTTCCTTCGTCAGCGACGAACGCGACATGAACCATGCCCGCAAGTTGCTGCGCAAGGCCGGCAGCGATGCGGCGCTGGTCGCCAAGATCGAACGCATGGAAGGCGTGCAGAACCTCGAAGAGATTTGCGAGGCGGCCGACGTCATCATGGTGGCGCGCGGCGATCTGGGCGTCGAGATCGGCGACGAAGAACTGCCCGGACTGCAGAAACGGATCATTCGCACGGCGTTGAAGCACAACTGCATCGTCGCCACGGCCACGCAGATGATGCAGTCGATGGTCGAAAACCCGATCCCGACGCGGGCGGAGGTGCTGGACGTCGCCAACGCCATCATCGACGGCACCGATGCGGTGATGCTGTCCGCCGAGACCGCCGTGGGCAAGTACCCGGTGCGGGTCATCGAGGCAATGAACCGGATCTGCCTGGGCGCCGAGCGGCACGTCGAACAGGAGGGCCTGATCTCCCACCTGAACGTCCGCTTCCAGCGCATCGACCAGGCCATCGCCATGGCCGCGATGTTCATGGCTACCAACGTCTCGGTGCAGGCCATCATCGCCCTGACGGAATCCGGGTCGACGGCGCAGTGGCTTTCCCGGGTGCGGTCCGCGGTGCCGATATACGCTTTCTCTCCCAATGAAGCCAGCCGGCGGCGCATGGCCATGCTGCGTGACGTCTACCCGGTAAGGCAGGAGGTCGAGAGCGACGACGAGAACCTCGTCATCCAGTCGACACTCAGAAATCTCTGGCGCAGCGGTGCCGTGGTGGCCGGCGACCGCGTCATCGTCACCATGGGCGACCGCATGGGCAAGTCGGGGGGCACGAACACGCTGCGCTTCATCAAGCTGGATGCGGACGGTCGCTCGAACTATGCGGTGTAAGTAATCGGGAATCGACGGATGGACCAGGAAACGGACAAGACCAGGACCGACACGGACCCACAGGAAACACAGGAGTGGCTGGAGTCGCTGCAGGCCGTCATCCAGCGCGAGGGAACGGTCCGAGCGCATTACCTGCTGGAGCAGCTGGTCGACTATACGCGGCGCTCCGGCGGGCATCTTCCCTACGACGCCACCACGGCCTACATCAACACCATCCCGGCGCAGCAGGGCGCCCGCCATCCTGGCAATACCGAGCTCGAATACCGGATCCGCTCGATTATCCGCTGGAACGCCATGGCCACCGTGGTCCGCGCCAGCAAGAGGGGCGGCGAACTGGGAGGGCACATCGCGAGCTTTGCCTCGGCGGCCACCCTGTATGATATCGGCTTCAACCACTTCTTCCGCGGTCCGGAGCATCCGGGCGGCGGCGACCTCATCTATGTCCAGGGACACTCCTCCCCCGGCATCTATGCGCGGGCCTACCTCGAAGGCCGCCTGACGGAGGAGCAGCTCGACCGCTTCCGGCAGGAAGCGGACGGGACCGGGCTGAGCTCCTATCCACATCCCTGGCTGATGCCCGAATTCTGGCAGTTTCCCACGGTGTCGATGGGTCTCGGGCCCATCATGGCGATTTACCAGGCACGGTTCCTGAAGTACATGCACGACCGCGGCATAGCGGATACTTCCGACCGCAAGGTCTGGTGTTTCCTCGGCGACGGCGAAACCGACGAGCCGGAGTCGCTGGGCGCCATTTCGCTGGCCGGCCGCGAGAAGCTCAACAATCTGATCTTCGTGGTCAACTGCAACCTGCAGCGGCTGGATGGGCCGGTGCGGGGCAACGGCAAGATCATCCAGGAACTCGAAGGCGTGTTTCGCGGCGCCGGCTGGAACGTCCTGAAAGTCATCTGGGGCTCATACTGGGACAAGCTGTTCGCCAAGGATCACCAGGGCCTGCTGCGCAAGCGCATGGAGGAAGCCGTCGACGGCGAGTACCAGAACTACAAGGCCAAGGGCGGCGCCTACACGCGCGAGCATTTCTTCGGCAAGTACCCCGAGCTGCGCGAAATGGTCGCGACCATGACGGACCAGGACATCTGGCGCCTCAATCGCGGCGGCCACGACCCGCACAAGCTGTACGCCGCCTACAGCGAGGCCATGAGTTACACGAAGCTGCCGACCGTGATCCTGGCCAAGACGGTCAAGGGTTACGGCATGGGAGGCGCCGGCGAGGCGCAGAACATCACGCACCAGCAGAAGAAAATGGATGCCGAGGCGGTCCGCCAGTTTCGTGACCGTTTCGGGGTTCACATTCCGGACGACAAGCTGGACGAGGTTCCCTACTACCACCCGGGCCCGGACAGCGAGGAAGTGCGCTACCTGCTGGAGCGGCGCAAGTCGCTCGGCGGCTTCCTGCCGCAGCGACGGCGCGAGGTAGCGCCGCTCGAGGTGCCGGATTTGGCGGCGTTCGAATCCCTGCTCAAGTCGAGCGGCGAGCGCGAGATCAGCACCACGATGGCCTTCGTCCGCTGCCTGACCGCCCTGCTGCGCGACAAGCGCATTGCCGAGCGTATCGTGCCGATCGTGGCTGACGAGGCGCGCACCTTCGGCATGGAGGGCATGTTCCGCCAGCTCGGTATCTACTCGTCGGTGGGGCAGCTCTACACGCCGGTCGACTCCGACCAATTGATGTTCTACAAGGAGGACCAGAAGGGCCAGATCCTGCAGGAGGGCATCACCGAGGCCGGGGCCTTTTCCTCCTGGATCGCGGCCGCCACCAGCTACTCGACCAGTGGCGTGGCGATGATCCCGTTCTTCATTTTCTACTCCATGTTCGGCTTCCAGCGGGTGGGCGACCTGGCCTGGGCGGCCGGCGACATGCGGGCGCGCGGATTCCTGATCGGCGGCACGGCCGGCCGCACGACCCTGAACGGCGAAGGCCTGCAACACGAAGACGGCAACAGTCACATGATGTCGGCGATGGTGCCGAACTGCGTGTCCTACGATCCGACCTTCGCCTACGAGCTGGCGGTGATCCTGCAGGACGGCCTGCGCCGCATGTACCAGGAGGGCCAGGACGTCTATTACTACATCACGGTCGCAAACGAGAACTACCCTCATCCCGACATGCCCGAGGGGGCCGAAGAAGGCATTCGCAAGGGCCTGTACCTGCTGCGCGCGGGTGCGGACGGCCCGAAGAAAGTCCAGCTGCTGGGTTCGGGCGCCATCCTGCGCGAGGCCATCGCCGCGGCCAACATCCTGGAGCAGGATTTCGGCGTCACCGCCGATGTCTGGAGCGCGACCAGCTTCACGGAGTTGCGCCGCGACGGCGTCGATTGCGCGCGCTGGAACCGGCTGAACCCGGAAAGAGAGCCGAGAATTCCGTGGGTGACGCAATGTCTGCGCGACCGCGCAGGCCCGGTCATTGCGGCGTCCGACTATGTGCGCGGGTTCGCCGACCAGGTGCGCGGGTTTCTGCCCCAGGAAGACTACATCGTGCTGGGCACCGACGGCTTCGGGCGCTCGGACACCCGCGAGCAGCTGCGGCGGTTCTTCGAAGTGGATCGTTTCAATATCGCCTACGCCGCGCTCTACGCCCTGTACCGACAGGGGCAGCTGTCGATGGGCGAACTGCTGACCGCTCGCGAGCGCCTCGGCATCGACCCCGCGAAGGTCAATCCCGCCCTCGTCTGAGGAACACGAGCAGGTGAATTCCCGGAGTGTGAATTGAGCAAGACGATCGAAATCAGGGTTCCCGACATCGGCGACTTCAAGGACATTCCCGTCATTGAAGTGCTGGTTAAAGAAGGCGACCGCGTGCAGGCCGAAGACGGCCTGGTCACGCTCGAAAGCGACAAGGCCACGATGGAAGTGCCCGCGCCCGCGGCCGGGACGGTTCGGGAACTCCGGCTCAAGCTCGAAGACAAGGTGTCGCAAGGGGACCTCGTGGCCATTCTCGAGGTCGAGGAAGCCGCCGCAACGGAGCGGCCGGCGGCGGTCGCGCAGAGCCGGGAAGCCGCGCAGGCCGCGGACGTTGCGGTGACTGCTGCGAGCGGGGCCGATACCCGTGCCGAGGCCGTCACGCCACGCTCCGCACCGGCCGCCAGAGCGCAGCAGGACCCCGAGAGCGGCCTCGAGGCCGCGGAGGGCGAAGCGGCGGATGCGGAAAGGGCCGGCGAACGCCTGAGCGGACCCGCCGCTGTGGATCCCTCGGGCGTTCCCTATGCCAGCCCGGCCGTGCGCAGATTCGCGCGGGAACTGGGCGTCGACCTTGGCCGGGTCAGCGGCAGCGGAGACAAGGGACGCATCCTGCGCGATGACGTTTTCGGCTACGTAAAGACGGTGATGTCCGGCCAGTCGGTCGTGCCTGCGCCTGGACCGGTGCCCGCGATCGGCGGGCTGAAGCTGGACTTTCCCGAGGCGCCGGATGTCGATTTCACCCGTTACGGCGAGATCGAGCGGCAACCCCTTTCGCGCATCCAGAAGATCTCGGCCGGGCACCTGCACCGGAACTGGGTCGGCATCCCGCACGTCACGCAGCACGACGAAGCCGACATCACGGACATGGAAGCCTTCCGCGTCGCAAATGCGGAGGAGGCCCTGGCCCGGGGCTTCAAGCTGACGCCGCTGGTGTTCCTCATCAAGGCCGTGGTGGCGTCCCTGAAGGAGTTCCCGCGCTTCAACGCCTCGCTGGACAAGGACGGCGGGACGCTGATCCTCAAGCGGTACTTCAACATCGGCATCGCGGTCGATACGCCCGATGGCCTGGTGGTGCCCGTCATACGCCAGTGCGAGCGCAAGGGCCTCATGGACCTGGCCGCCGAGCTGGCCGAAGTGAGCGCCCGCGCGCGAGACAAAAAGCTGACGCCGCAGGACATCCAGGGAGGCTGCATCTCCATTTCCAGCCTCGGCGGCATCGGCGGCACGGCGTTCACGCCCATCATCAACGCGCCCGAGGTGGCGGTGCTGGGCGTCTCCCGCTCCCGCATGCAACCGGTGTGGGATGGATCCGGGTTCAAACCGCGGCTCATGCTGCCCCTGTCCCTGTCTTATGACCACCGCGTCATTGACGGGGCCGCCGCCGCGCGCTTTACGCGCTTCCTCGCCAGCCGGCTCGAAGACCTCAGGCGGCTGACCTTATGAGTGGAAGGAAGGGGTTCGACTTCGACCTCGTCGTGATTGGCGCCGGCCCCGGCGGCTACACGGCTGCTTTTCGCGCGGCCGACCTGGGCCTGCGCGTGGCCCTGGTGGAGCGCTACCCGGTGCTGGGCGGAGTCTGCCTGAACGTGGGCTGCATTCCCTCGAAGGCCCTGCTGCACACCGCCCGGGTCATCGACGAGGCGGCGGCCATGGAGGCGCACGGCGTCAGTTTCAGCCGGCCCGTCATCGAACTCGGGAAATTACGCAGTTTCAAGGACGGCGTGGTGGGCAAGCTGACTCACGGTCTGGCCGCCATGGCCAGCCAGCGCAAAATCGAGGTCATCCAGGGCAGCGCTTCCTTCAGCGGGCCCAACACGGTACAGGTCGCGGCGCCGGTCGCGTCCCCGGTCGCAGGGGGTGGCGCCTCACGCGAGGTGACCTTCGCCAAGGCCATCGTGGCGGTCGGCTCGCAGTCGCTGGAGTTGCCCGGCATGCCCTGGGGCGATCCGCGCCTGATGGATTCGACCGCGGCGCTGGAACTGGAGGAGATACCCGCCCGACTGCTGGTCGTCGGCGGCGGCATCATCGGGCTGGAGATGGCCTGCGTCCATGCCGCGCTCGGCAGCAAGGTCACGGTGGTGGAGTTGACCCCGACGCTGATGCCCGGCACCGACCCGGACCTGGTCAAACCCCTGCAGCGCCGCATCGAGAAGCGCTACGAGGCCATCCATCTCGAGACCCGGGTCAGAAGCGTCAACGTGGCGGACGATGCCCTGGTGGCCCAATTCGAGGGCCGGCACGCAGGCCGGCAGGAATTCGATCGCGTGCTGGTCGCGGTCGGTCGCACGCCGAACGGCGGGAAAATCAACGCCGGGGCAGCGGGGCTGCGCGTCGACGAAAAAGGCTTCATCCCCGTCGACCGGCAGATGCGCAGCAACGTGCCGCACATCTTCGCGATCGGCGACGTGGTGGGCCAGCCCATGCTGGCGCACAAGGCAACGCACGAGGGCAAGGTCGCGGCGGAAGTCTGCGCCGGCAAGAAGAGCGCCTTTGACGCCCGGGTCATTCCCTCAGTGGCCTACACCGATCCCGAGGTGGCCTGGGTGGGTGTCACCGAGGCGGAGGCCAAAGCGCGGGGCATGAACTATGGGGTCGGGAAGTTCCCCTGGGCCGCCAGCGGGCGCGCGCTCGGCAACGATCGCGCCGAGGGCTTCACCAAGCTGCTGTTCGACCAGGCGACCAAGCGCATCATCGGCGCCGGCATTGTCGGCCCGCAGGCCGGCGACCTGATCGCGGAATGCGCCCTGGCCATCGAGATGGGCGCCGAGGCCGCGGACATCGGGCTGACCATCCATCCCCATCCGACCCTGTCGGAAACCATCGCGATGGCGGCCGAGGCCTTCGAAGGCACGATCACGGATCTCTACATCCCCAGGCGCAAAAAATAGCGGCCGGTTCCCGAAAACATCCTGGAGCGGCCTATCTCCGGCGGAATTTGTAGACCACGCGGTCGGTGCGGCCGCGAATGTCCTCGGCGAACACCGACAGGGTGTGGTCGTCCGCCGAATTGCGCAGGGCGTTGATTTCGCCCTCGAAAACGAAGCAGTCGCCCGCCAGGTCGTCCTTGATCCGCTGCGGATCGATGCGGTGCAGGGTCTGCGCGGACTCCGCGGGCTCGCTGCCGGCTGAGGCAACGTGGTCGGTGATGCCGAGCACCGCGCCCGGCTTGAGGGCGGCGCAGAGCTTGCGCACCATCGCCGCTGCGTCGATCGCCGGCCAGCCGTGGTCTTCGTCGACGTGGTAGAAGTCGTGCCAGGTCAGCAGGGCCAGCGCGGCATCGAAGGTGCCTGCGGGAAGCTCCAGGGCGTTGGCTTCGACGGTCACCCGCTCCACGTTGCCCAACCTTCCCCCATCGTAACGGCCCGCCAGGCTTTCGCTGGCGAATGACAGGTAAGCCTCGTTGTTGTGCGCGAGCACCTTGCCGTGGTCGCCGACCACGCGGCTGACGATCTCGGTGTGGTAACCCCCACCGGAGAACAGGTCGAGCACGGTCATGCCCGGTGTGATCTCAAAAAACTGCAGGACGAGGTCCGGGCGCCGCAGCGGATCCTGCAGGCGGTCGGCCGCGATCCGTTCGGGTGATGCCAGAGCCTCGGTGATGGCGAGATCCATCGTTGGGTCGCCCGAATGGCCGCCGCCCTGGTCGCAGGGCACGAGCAGGAACAAGGTCAAAACCGCCTGGCTGCAGTCCATTCGCCGATCTCCCCGGTCTGTCTGGCTGTGCGCAGTATAAGACGCGGCCCCTGCAAGATTCGTTACAGCGCGACAACCGGAAGCCGGGGTGCGACAACAGGAGGGTGGCTGCGACGGGACGCTACCCGAAGGCGATCAGGCACACCACGGTGATGACCACCGCGCCGATCAGGTTGAGGACGAACCCGGCCAGGGCCATGTCCTTGATCCGCACTTTGCCGCTGCCGAACACGATCGCGTTGGGCGCGGTGGCGACCGGCAACATGAAAGCGCAGCTGACGCTGAGCGTGGCCGGCACCATCAGCAGCATGGGATCGATGTGACTCGACGCCGCCGTCGCCGCCAGCAGCGGCATCAACAGGCTGGCCGTTGCCGTGTTGCTGGTCACTTCGGTCATGAAAGTGACGGCCAGGCAGATGCAAAGCACGAGGGCCCAGGGCGGCAGGTGGAGGAACGCCTGCAGTTCGCCGGCGATGTTGTCGGCCAAGCCGCTCTGCACGAAGGCATTGGCGATGGCGATGCCGCCGCCGAACAGCAGGAGCACGCCCCAGGGGATCGCGCGGGCCGCTTCCCAGCGCAGCAGGCGGCCGCCCTCGCCGTTCGGCAATGCAGCCATCAGCACGACCGCGAGCAGGGCGACCGAGGCGTCGTTGGCCCCGGGCAAGCCGAGCCAGGCGCTCCAGCCGCCGAACGGCGCCTCGCGCGTGATCCAGAGCAGGGCAGTCAACCCGAACAGGGCCAGCACGCGTGTTTCGAACGGCCGCCACGCGCCGGTGCGCGGCAGTTCGACCGGGCGCTCCAGGCGGATCCCCCGGGTCAACCAGAGGCCGGCCAGCGGCGCCAGCAGGAGCACCACCGGAACGCCCCAGCTCATCCACTCCGGAAAGCTGGGCGCGCTGCCGAACCGGTCCAGATGTACCTGCATGAAAATCAGGTTCGGCGGTGTGCCGATCGGTGTTCCCAGGCCGCCGATGCTGCAGGCGTAGGCGAGGCCGAGCAGCAAGGGGACATCCAGCCTGCGGTCGGTTTGTTCCAGTACGGCCAGTGCGACGGGCAGCAGCATCAGGGCGGTCGCGGTGTTCGAGATCCACATGCTGAGCGCGGCCGCGGCCGCCATGAAGCCCAGTACCAGGCCCCGGGCGCTGCCGCCGCCGAACAGGTTGACCATGTAGAGCGCGATGCGCCGGTGGGCGCCCGAATCGGCCATGGCGGTGCTCAGCATGAAGCCCCCCATCAACAGCAGGATCAGTGGGCTGCCGAACGACTGGCCGACCTCGGCGGGCGTCAGAACGCCGAGCAGGGGGAAGGCCGCGAACGGGATGAGCGAGGTGAACGGAATCGGCAGCGGCTCGAAGATCCACCACAGCGCGCACAGCAGCGTAACGGCCGCGGTGACGGAGGCGTCCTGCGTCCAACCCAGCCCCAGCAACACGTAGAGCAAGGCCAGCGAAGCCAGCGGGCCGGCAACCAGCAACCAGCGATTCATGGCCCGAACTTGAGCCCGGTCAAGTCGGCGCTCTGAAAATTGTGCGTTTTTCCAGGCGGGGGCGTATTATGCCCCAACGGCCGCAAAGCGAAGGAAATGGCTGTCATTCTGATGACACCTGCTTGATCTGGATGCTTGATGTGACTAACCAGTCGTTCCTATTATACGGTCGTTGCACCTTCTGGGAATTCCAGCGGGTTGCGTGTTGGCTCTGCACTCCAACGGGGACCTAATTTAATGAACAACCGTCTGTTGCTGGCTTTTGCGCTTTTCTTCTTCGTCGTCACCGCACATGCGGCGCCCGTGCCACCGGCCACCAACAAGGACGGCAGCGTCGTCAGTGGCTTCACGCGGGCGAATTTCGACCCCGCGGCGGGCGTGACGCCGTTGCCATTCAACCTCCTGTTCCTCGGCACCACGGACCTGACGCTCAATCCGCCGGTTGCCGATCCGAACGATTTCAGCGATCCACTGGTGGCCCTGAGCGCGCTCGACGGCTTCAGCCCCACGGAGAAGTGGGTGACGACGTTTACGTCGTTCCCGAACGCGGTCGCCCCGGCGTCCGTGGTTCCCGGCCAGTCGGTCCGCTTCTTCGAAGTAAGCACCGTGTTCGGCACGATCGTGAACGTCAGCGGCATCGTCCGGGAACTGACGCCGGGCGTCGAATACGTGGCCACGATGGCCACCCCAACGGTGTTGGCGATCATCCCGCTCAGGCCGCTCAAGGAAATGACCACCTACATGGCGGTACTGACCAACGACATCAACGACACCGTCGGCAATGACGCCACCGCGGCCCAGACTTACCACCTGTCGAAGGCTGAGGATCCCTGGGTCGATGCAGAGGGCCACAGCACTTCGCCGTTTTTCAGCGACGCCACTGCACGCTCGCTGGAAAGCCTGCGCCGGATCACGGCCGGCAACGAAGCGGCGGCCGCGGCCTGGGGCATACCAAAGGAGGACATCGTCCTCAGCTGGACGGCACAGACCCAGGCGATCACTCCCGTGCTGAAGAACCTGCGCAGCATTGCCCGCCCGGCCCCCACGCAGGTGGCGCCGACCGGCCTGAACACCTCCATACTGGGCGCCCCCGGCATCGCCGACATCCACATCGGCGTGATCACGCTGCCCTACTACCTGGGCGTGCCGAGCGCCGCCAACCCGGTAGCCCCGTTGACCGATTTCTTCCGCGCCGCGCCCGGCGCCTACGTGCCCCCGTTCAACGGGCTCGGCCTCAATCCGGCCTCGACCTTCGTTACGGTGGCCAATCCATTTCCGGTCAAGACCAGCGACCAGACCGTGCCGCTGCTGCTGACCCTGCCCAACGCCAACAGCGGGCAGGCAAAGCCTCTCGCGGGCTGGCCGGTGGTGATCTTCGGCCACGGCCTGGGCGGCAACCGGGCCAACCTGCTGGCGGCCGCGGACGCTTTTGCGGCGGCCGGCTATGCCGTGATCGGCATCGACACGCCGCTGCACGGTATTTTGCCGACCGATCCGACGCTGGCCCCGCTCTATGTCGAGAACACGCCCTGGGCGCCGGTGGCCAACGAGCGCACCTTCGACGTCGACTACGTCGACAACGCGACCGGGGCTCCCGGCCCGGACGGCAAGGTCGACGCCTCGGGCACGCACATGTTCAACCTCGGCAGCCTGCTGACCAGCCGCGACAACGCGCGGCAGGCCCAGGCGGACCTCTCGGTATTGGCAGTGACCCTGGCGCACATCGATGCGGACGGCGACTCGCTGCCCGACCTCGACGCTTCTACCGTCAGCTACGTCGGATTCTCCCTGGGCGGCATCACGGGAACGGCGTTCGCCGCAGTCGAGCCCATGGTCCCCAACGTCTTCCTTTCCGCCGCGACCGGCGGGCTGGCGCGGGCGCTGGAAGCCTCGCCGACCTTCGGGCCGCGGATTCGGGCTGGTCTCGGAGCCGCCGGAATCCAACCCGGTACGGCCGATTACGATCTGTTTTTCACCGCGTTCCAGACCGTGATGGACTCCGCCGACCCGGTAAACTGGATCGGCGAAGTGGCCGACTTCAAGAACGTCCTGCTGCATGAGGTCGTCGGCGACACGGTCCTGCCGAACTTCGTGGCGACAGCGCCGCTGTCGGGCACCGAGCCCCTGATCCGTTCGGGTGGCCTGGCCGCTTACTCGTCGACGCAGATGGATCCGGCCGGCATCGATGCGGCCGGGCGCTTCGTGCCCCCGGCCTCGCACAGTTCGCTGCTCAGTCCTGCGTCCTCGCCGGCGGCAACCGTCGAGATGCAGAAGCAGATGGCCTCGTTCGTCGCCAGCCTCGGCAAGGCCGTGGTGGTCGAGAACGCCGCCACCATGGCACCGGTCGCCCAGCCGGCTGCCGAAGAAGCAGCGGAGTAGGGGGAAGATCATGAATTCGCAGAAAACCGATATTACGAGCAGGCTCACTGAGGGTGCCCGCATGCAACAGTCTCCCTACGTCAAACGCGCGCTTCCGGCCGCCCTGGCGCTCGGTCTCATGGGCCTGGTCAGCGCGCCGGCCCAGGCGATCGAGTTCTCCAGCGGTGAGTGGTCCGGCAGCGTGGACACTACCCTGTCCTACGGCGCGTCCTGGCGGCTCAAGGACTACGAGCCCGAGGACGTCGGCAAGCAGGCCAACGACCCCCTGGTGTTCAGCTACGACAAGCTGACCCAGCGCACCATTCCGGGCCGCTGGTCGGCCAACGGCGACGACGGCATCCTCAACTACCCGGACAGTGGCGACATCGTCTCGCACCTGGTCAAGGCGACCGTCGAAGCCCAGGTCGGTTGGCGCAATTTCGGCGGTTTCATCCGCGCCACGGCCTTCTACGACTTCGAGAACGCCGATAAGGACGTGCTCTCCGATATCGCGCAGGAGCGCGTCGGCAGCGACGTCCGCCTGCTCGACGCGTATGTTTTCGGCAACCATGAAGTGGGCAGCAAATTCCTGAACTGGCGTCTCGGCCAGCAAGTCGTGAGCTGGGGCGAATCCACCTTCATCCAGGGCGGCATCAACGTCATCAATCCGGTCGACGTGTCCAAGCTGCGCGTGGCGGGCGCCGAGCTGAAGGAAGCCTTCGAAGGCATCAACATGGCCTTTGCCTCCATCGACCTGACGGATGCGGTGGCGGTCGAAGCGCTCTACATGTTCGAGTTCGAGGAGATCATCCCGGACCCCGCCGGCACGTACTTTTCGACCAACGACATCGCCACGCCGGGCGGCAGTTACGCCATGCTGGGCTTCGTCTATCCGCAGCCGGTCATCAACCCGGACCTGTTCAACCAAGTTTGCCAGCAGGGCAATTACGGGGCTTCCGATTCGCCGCTGCCGCCGAGCCTGGTGGCGGTCGGCTGCGGGCTTGCCCTGCCGCGCTCGGCGTCGATCTATCCCTCCGACAGCGGGCAGTACGGCGCGTCGCTGCGCTGGTTCCTCGAGAACCTGGGCGGCACGGAGCTGGGTTTCTATTTCCTGAACTACCACAGCCGACTGCCCGTCATCAGCGGCACCACGGTCAACAAGGTACCGCCCGGCTTCACCAATTCGTATTGGACGGAGTATCCGGAGGACATCCAGCTGTACGGCGTCAGCTTCAACTCGAACATCGGCACCTGGTCGCTGGCGGGCGAGGTCAGCTACCGGCCCAACCTGCCGCTGCAGTTCGACGACGTGGAGGTGCTGTTCGCCGGCCTGACGCCGCTGAACCTGCTATTCCCGTCCTATTACTTCCAGTACAAGAGCCAACTCGGTGAGTTTGAGGTGGGCGACACGATCCAGGGCTGGGACGAGCACGACTCCTGGCAGGGGCAGAGCACCCTGACCAAGCTGTTCGGGCCGACCAACCCGTTTCGGGCCGACCAGATCACCTTCGCCGCCGAGGTCGGCGTCAACTACGTTTCGGATCTGCCGGACAAGGATTTTCTGCGCTATGAAGGTCCGGGCACCGGCGCCGGCGGCGGTGCGGACTGGACCACGGGCGACTGGAACAACCCGCAGACCGAGGAGGACGGTTTCGCCGACGACCTGAGCTGGGGTTACCGCATGGCGCTCCGTTTCGACTACAACAACGCCGTCGGCGCCGTCACCATCAGCCCGCGGCTGGGCTGGTCGCATGACGTCAGCGGCACCACCCCGGGACCGGGCGGGTCGTTCGTGGACGGTGCCAAGCAATTGACGCTGGGCGTCGCTTTCAACTACCTGAACGAGTGGGTCTTCGACCTGGCCTATACCGCCTACAGCGGTGGTGGTACCTACAACCTGTTCGAGAACCGTGACTTCTTCTCGGCCAGCGTTAGTTACTCATTCTGATCGCCGGAGGATTTCATGCGCACACTCACGAAATTGACCCTCGCTGCCTGCATCGGGCTCGCGGTTGGCATCGGCCAGGCCTGGGCGGGCGCCAAGCCCGACCAGATCCAGCGCCTGGGCCAGGACCTGACGCCCATGGGCTCGGAACGGGCCGGCAACGCGGACGGCACCATCCCGGAGTGGACCGGCGGCATCACCCAGCCCCCTGCCGGTTACCAACCCGGCGATCACCACCCGAACCCATTCCCCGAGGACAAGCCGCTGTTTCGCATCGACGGCAGCAACTACAAGCAGTACGCCGACAAGCTGAGCCCGGGACAGCTGGCCACGCTGGAGAAGTACCCCGAGACCTATTACATGGATGTGTACCAAAGCCGCCGCAGCGCATCGTTTCCCCAACACATCTACGAGATGACCGCCAAGAACGGCGCCACTGCTCGACTGGCTGAAAACGGCGAGGGCGTGCTGGATGCAGCGGAAGGCTTCCCGTTCCCGTTCCCGGAAAATGCCCATGAGCTGATGTGGAATCACAAGCTGAAGTACAAGGGCATCGGCGGCGTTCGTTACAACACCCAGATCGCGCCGACCGCCGACGGCAATTTCTCGGTCACCGTGATCCGCGAGGAACTGCTGGGATTGTATTACAAGCAGGGCGTGACGATCGCCGACATCAACAATGTACTGCTGTATTTCTTCCAGGAAGTAGAGTCGCCGGCCCGGCTGGCGGGCAACATCCTGCTGGTGCACGAAACCTTGAACCAGACCGAACTGCCGCGCCAGGCCTGGATTTACAACCCCGGCCAGCGCCGCGTGCGGCGGGCGCCGAACGTCGCCTACGACAACCCCGGCACAGCCTCCGACGGCCTGCGCACCAACGACATGACGGACATGTTCAACGGCGCGATGGACCGTTTCGACTGGAGCGTGGTGGGCAAAAAGGAAATGTACGTCCCCTACAACTCGTACGGGGCGCATGCCGAGGGGATCACTTACGACGAGTTCGTGATGCCCGGTCACCTCAATCCCGCCCTGATGCGCTACGAACTGCACCGGGTCTGGATCGTCGACGCCAAACTCAAGGAGGGCATGCGCCACATCAACGCCCGGCGCACCTTCTACCTGGACGAGGACAGTTACCAGATCCTGCTGATCGACCACTACGACGGCCGCCAGCAACTGTGGCGCGCGTCCGAGGCGCACAGCATCAATTTCTACGATGTGCCGACCTTCTGGTCGACCATCGAGACGCACTACGACCTGCAGTCGGGCCGCTACGTCGCGCAGGGTTTCGACAACACGACCGCGGTGAACACATTCAACGTGGAAATGCAGCCCGCGCAGTTCACGCCGCAGGCCCTGCGCACGCGCGGCGTGCGTTGATGAGGGTGAACGGGCCGGCACTGGCTGGCCTTGGCTCTCGCGCCTTGCCCCGGCACAGGGGTTGAGACGATGGGGCGGCCCTACGCTCTCGCCGCCGCGCTCGCACTGCTGGGCGGCGTGGCCATTTCCGCGCTGGCCGACAGTCACCTGGACGTGGACTATGCGGAGATCCAGCCTCTGGCGGCTGAATCCGTGCTGCTGGACGTAACCCGGGTCGGCGACCGCCTGGTGGCCGTGGGCGAACGGGGCCACGTGGTGTGGTCCGGCGATGGCGAGAAGTGGCTGCAGGCGGAGAACGTTCCCACGCGGGCCACGCTGACCACCGTGTTCGCGCTCGGCGAGCGGCTCTGGGCCGGCGGACACGACGCGGTCATCATCACCAGCGGCGACCGCGGCCGCACCTGGACCCGGGAGCATTTCGACCCGGAGGGCGGGCAGGCCGTCATGGACCTGCACTTCACGGACGAGCAGAACGGGGTCGCCATCGGCTCCTACGGGCTCTACCTCGTGACCCGCGATGGCGGCGGCACCTGGGAACCCGGCGTGGTCGACGAGGAGAACGAATACCACCTGAACGCGATGATTCGTTTTCCCGACGGCGTGCGCCTGATCGCCGGGGAAGCCGGCTATTCGTACCGCAGCCTGGACGACGGCGTCAGCTGGCAGCCGCTCGATCTGCCCTATGACGGGTCGATGTGGGGCGCGATCGTAACGTCCAGAGGCTGCGTGGTCTTTTACGGCCTGCGCGGCCATGTTCTGCAGAGCTGCGATGCCGGCGAAAACTGGGTGGAACTCGAGTCCGGCAGCCAGGCGAGCCTGTCGGGCGCGGCGGAGCACCAGGGCATGCTGGTATTCGTTGGCAACAGCGGCACCGTGCTGACCTGGGCCGGCGGCGGCTTCACCAGTCACCAGCACTCCAGCGGCGTGGACTTCGCGGCCGCGCTGCCGCTGAGCGGGGGGCGCTTCCTGCTGGTCGGGGAGCAAGGCGTGCACCAGTTCCCCGAGGGCAACGGAGAGGGTGATGAGCGCTAGTTCGCAAAACAGCCGGATCCATCACATCGCGACGTTCCTGATCAACGTCCGCTATGCCATCGTCGGCCTGTTTCTGCTGATCACCATCGCCATGCTGTTCGCAGTATCGCAGCTCAGGATCGAGACCGGTTTCAAGAAGCAGTTGCCGCTCAAGCACGAGTACATGCAGACCTTCCTGCAGTACGAAAAGGAGTTCGGCGGCGCCAACCGCGTGCTGGTGGCATTGGTCGCGCGCGATGGCGACATGTTCACGCCGGAATTTTTCGCGGCCTTCGAGGAGATCACCAACCAGGTCTTCTTCATTCCGGGCGTGGACCGCGCCAGCGTACGCTCGATTTTCACCCCCAACGTGCGCTTCGTCGAGATCGTCGAGGACGGCTTTGCCGGCGGCAACGTCATTCCGTCCAATTTCGCGCCTTCGCCCGAGATGTTCGAGCAGGTGCGCGCCAATATCGTCAAGTCGGGCGAAGTGGGACGGCTGGTCTCCGGCGATTTTTCCGGCGCCATGGTCTGGGCCAACCTGCTGGAAGAGAATCCCCAGACCGGCGAGCAACTGGATTACCGGCAGGTGGCCGGTCAGCTCGAAGCCATCCGCGCTGCGCACGAAAACGACCAGACCACGGTGCACATCATCGGTTTCGCCAAGATCGTCGGCGACATCTCGGACGGCGCCACCTCGGTAGCCTGGTTCTTCCTGATCACGCTGGGCATCGCGGCGGTTCTGCTCTACCTGTATTCGCGTTCCGTGTGGCTGACGGTGATGCCGCTGGCCTGCTCCATGGTCGCCGTGATCTGGCAGTTGGGCAGCCTGACCTTGCTCGGCTACAGTCTCGACCCGATGAACATCCTGACCCCGTTCCTGATCTTCGCCATCGGCGTCAGCCACGGCGTGCAGAAAATCAGCGCCTGGATCGTGGAAAAGGAGTTCGGCGGGCGTACCCCGGACGACTGGGCCAAGAGCGGCGTCACCTCGGTCGAGGAAATTCCGCGCCGCTCGCCGATGCACGGCTCGCGCGAGACCATCAAGAAACTGCTGGCGCCGGGCGTCATCGCGCTGGTAACGGATACGTTCGGGTTCATGACGATCCTGTTCATCAACATCCGCATCATCCAGGAACTGGCAATCACCGCCAGCGTCGGTGTCGCCGTCATCATCCTGACCAACCTGATCCTGCTGCCGGTCCTGCTGTCCTGGGTGCATCTGCGCAACCCGCATGTCTACCGCGAGCGACTGCTGGCCAAGGCCCACCAGAAGTCTTACCTGTGGGACTTCCTGGCCAGCTTCACCGAACCGGGCCGTGCCGGCCTGGCCATTGCCGTGGCCGTCGCGTTGTTCGGCGTGGGTTTCTGGAAGGCGCAGGACATGAAGATCGGCGATTCCGAGCCCGGCGTGCCCGAACTGCGGCCCGACTCCCGCTACAACCGTGACGCGGTCCTGATCTCCGAGAAGTTTTCGCTGGGCGTGGACGTGCTGACCATCGTCGGCGAAACCATCCCGAACGCCTGCACCGAGAACTACAACGTCATGGAAACCATCGACCGTTTCGCCTGGAACATGGCCAACGTCGAAGGCGTGCAGAAAGTGATCACCCTGCCCATGGTCGCCAAGGTCGTCAATTCGGGCTGGAACGAGGGCAACGTCAAGTGGCAGATCCTGCCGCGCGACAACTACGTGATGCGCCAGGCGATCGGCGACATCGACACCGACACCGGGCTGCTGAACGGAGATTGCAGCGCGATGCCGATCATGGTGTTCACGAGCGATCACCGGGCCGAGACCATCGCGCGCATCGTTAACCGGGTAAAGGAACTCCGCGAGGAACTGAACATCGGCGACGTCAGTTTCGGCCTGGAACACCAGGTGCTGGAGGAAATGGCCGAAGCACCCGAAGAGGCGACGCCGGAAAGCCTCCGCTTCCGCCTGGCGACGGGCAACGTGGGCGTGATGGCGGCGACCAACGAAGACATCGCTGCGGCCGAGAAGCCCATGCTGCTGCTGGTGTACGGCTCCATCATCCTGCTCTGCCTGATTACCTACCGGACGATACTGGGCACCCTGACCATCGTGCTGCCGCTGGTCGTCGTGTCCACGCTGGCCGAAGCCCTGATGGCCATCTACGGCATCGGGCTCAAGGTCAACACCCTGCCGGTGGTGGCGCTCGGCGTCGGCATCGGCGTGGACTACGGTATCTACATCTACAACCGCCTCGACATCCTGCTCAAGGAAGGGTTCACCTTGCGCGAGGCCTATTACCGCACGCTGAGGCTGACCGGCCGCGCCGTGATCTTCACCGGTTTCACGCTGGGCGCGGGCGTCGGCACCTGGATCTTTTCGCCGCTGCAGTTCCAGGCCGACATGGGCATCCTGCTGTCGTTCATATTCCTGGCCAACATGGTCGGCGCCATCGTCCTCCTGCCGGCCCTGGTGCGCTGGCTGATGATGCGCAAGCGGAATACGCTGGTCGAAATACCGCTGGAAGCGGTGTGAGGGCGGGGTCACGCGGCGACGTATTTGCACGGGGCTGTTGCAATGCCCTGGAATATTCCTTACATTCAGCGACGTGATGAACATTTGCGCAACCGTCGGTTTTCGCCACCTGCGCCGATTCCGGACAGCAGTTCCGGGCTGGGTTGCCGTGTAAGTCAGAATCAGCAATGAAGTAGAAGAAAAACCCAGCTAATAGCTGGGTTTTTTGATTTGGAGGACCGAAAATGCGACATTTCCTCAGTACCGTGGACTGGAGCCGCGAGCAACTGGATGACTTGCTGACGCTGGCTGCCGAGCTCAAGCAACACCCCGTCCAGGAGCATCTGCGTGGCAAGTCGGTCGCCCTGATGTTCCTCAACCCGTCCCTGCGCACCCGCACTTCGTTCGAGCTCGGCATGCAGCAGCTCGGGGGTATCGCCATCGTGCTGCAGCCGGGCAAGGACGCCTGGGGCGTCGAATTCGAGGCGGGCGCCGTGATGGAGGGCGACGCCGAAGAGCATATCGCCGAGGTGGCTGGAGTACTGTCGCGGTACTGCGACCTGATCGCGCTGCGCGCCTTCCCGCCGTTCGGGGACTGGAAGGTCGATCGCGAGGACCGGGTGATCCGCGCGCTGGCCGCGCATGCCTCGGTGCCGGTCATCAACATGGAGACCATCGTCCACCCTTGCCAGGAGCTGGCGCTGATGCTGACATTGCGGGAGAAATTCGGCGACCCGCGCAAGCGCAGGTTTCTGCTGACCTGGACCTGGCACCCGCGGCCGCTGAACACGGCGGTGGCCAATTCGGCCCTGCTGATCGCCAGCAAATTCGGCATGGACGTCACGCTGTTGTGCCCCGAGGAGGCTTACCGCCTGGATCCGCGGTTCGAAGCGGCCGCCCGGGAGTTTGCCGCTGCCGGCGGCGGATCCTACCGCCTGACGCACGACATCGATGAGGCATACCGGGGGGCCGACTTCGTATACGCCAAGAGCTGGGGCGCCCTGCCGTACTACGGGCGGCCCGCCGAGGAGTGGGAGCTGCGCCAGCACTACCGCCATTTCATCGTCGACGAGCGCAAGATGGCCCTGACGAACGGCGGCCTGTTCAGCCACTGCCTGCCCCTGAGGCGCAACGTCAAGGCCACGGACGGGGTGATGGATGCCGACTACTGCGTCGCCCTCGACGAGGCGGAAAACCGTCTGCACGTGCAGAAGGCCCTGATGCTGACCTTGTTGGGGCATACAGCCCTGTAGGCGGAAGGAAGGAATGAAAGAAAAAATCGTGTTGGCCTTCTCCGGCGGCCTGGACACCAGCTATTGCGTACTGGACCTGGTGCGGAAGGGTTTCGAAGTCCATACCGCCTTCATCGACACCGGCGGCGTGGACGCGGGGGCGCGGGCGCGCATCCACGAGCGGGCCATCAGCCTGGGTGCCGCGGAGCACCACGAATTCAACGTGGCCCAGGCGATCTGGGACGAGTTCGTGATTCCCCTGGTCTGGAGCCATGCGCGCATGCGGGGCGAGTATCCCTTGCTGTGTTCCGACCGCTACCTGATCGTCAAGCGCAGCGTGGAACTGTGCGAGCGGCTGGGCACCCGCCATTTCGCCCATGGCTGCACCGGGATGGGCAATGACCAGCTGCGCTTCGACCAGACCGTGCGCAGTCTCGGCGACTATGAAATCCATGCCCCGATACGCGATCTGCAGGCGCGCGTGCGGGCGGTCCGTGACTACGAGTTGCAGGTCCTGGAAGAGGCCGGCGTCGAAGTGAGCGCTTCGGCCAGCCGCTATTCCATCAACGAGAACCTGCTCGGGGTTACCATTTCCGGGAGCGAAATCGACAAGTACCAGGCACCGGCCGCCGACGCCTGGACCATGACGGCCAACCGCGAGGACTGGCCGGCGGGCTCGCTGCAGCTGCGGCTGGGTTTCGAGCGTGGGATCGCGGTGAGCCTGGACGGGCAGAAGCAGTCCGGCCCGGACCTGCTGCGCGCACTCAACGGGCAACTGGGCGCCTGGGGGGTGGGCCGGCATGTGTACACAGGCGACGTGACGATCGGGCTGAAGGGTCGCATCGCTTTCGAGTGTCCCGGTATCGACGCGCTGCTGACGGGCCACCGCGCTCTCGAGGACGTCGTAAACACCCGCTTCCAGAACCAGTTCCGGCAGCAGGTCAGCGACCGCTGGGCCGAGTTGGTGTACACGGGCTTTTTTTACGAGCCGCACAAGCTGGACCTCGAAGCTTACCTGGCCAGCTCGCAGCAGGCGGTGACCGGCGAAGTCGTGCTGCACACCGATGGCGGCACGCTCACCGCGGTTGCCGTGGACAGCCCGTACCGGCTGCACAATCCGGCCGCCGTCTATGCACAAAGCGCCGACTGGACGCCCGAGGAGGCCGTAGGCTTCATCAAGCTGCTGGGCCAGAGCACCACGCTGGCCGGCAAGGTACGGGGCGGCCTCAAGTGAGCGCGGCCGGGATTCTGCAGCACCTCGAGGCTCTGGTGGCCTGCGACACCCAGAACCCGCCGCGCAGGATCGACGGCGACTCGGACATTTTCGCTTACTGCCGGGCGGTTCTGCCGCCGGGCTTCGCGACCCGCGTCTGGGACCACGGCGACGGGCATGTTTCCTGGTTCGCCGCCAGGGGGCGTCCTAAAGTGCTGTTCAATGTCCACCTGGACACGGTGCCGGCAGGCGAGGGCTGGAGCAGCGATCCGCTCCGGCTGCGGGTCAGTGGCGGTCGTGCCTATGGACGCGGCGCCTGTGACATCAAGGGCGCCGCCGCGGTCCTGCTGGCCATCGCGGAGCAAGGAGCCGGGCACCTGGCCCTGCTTTTCACCACCGACGAGGAGGGCGCGGGCGGCTGCTGCGTCGACCGTTTTCTGTCGGCCGGAGAGGGCGCCCGCTTCGAACAGGTGGTCGTGGCGGAGCCCACGTCATGCCGCGCCGTGCTCGGCCACCGCGGTTTCCTGTCGGTGAAAACCCGGTTCCATGGCGAGCCCGGGCACTCCTCGGCGGCGCGTGGCCTGCACGACAGCGCCAATCACCAGATGGCGCGTTGGGCCGCCCGGGCGCTGGAACTGGCGGCGGCCGCGAAACGGTCGCCCGCGGATCCCGGAACCTGCTTCAATCTCGGTCTGGTCCAGGGCGGCACCAAGAGCAATGTCATCGCCGGCGAGGCCTTCGTTCACTGGAGCGCGCGTTTGCGCCCGGGTGAGTCCAGCGAGGCCTTTCTGCAAGCCGTGGAGGCCTGTGCGGATTCCGGCGGCAAGGTGGGTTGGGAAGTCCCGTTCCGGGGCGAGCCACTGCCCACGTCGGACCATGACGACACAGCGGCGCGGGCGTTTTGCCTCGAGCAGGGTCTGGTGGTCGGCGATCCGGTCGATTTCTGGACCGAGGCCGCCCTGTTCTCGAGGGCCGGACTGCCGGCCCTGGTGCTGGGTCCGGGCGCCATCGACCAGGCGCACGCGGCCGACGAGTGGGTGGCCGTCGAACAATTGAAACAGGCCTATGAACTCTATGGCCGGGTCGTGGACAGCGATGGGTGAAATCAGAAGTGTCGTGAAGCAGGTGCTGAGCCAGCTGGGAACCAGCCGCGAAGCGCGCTATTACCTGAACCAGTACAGCGAGGATTCGCTGCATTTCGCCGTGATCAAGGTCGGCGGTGCGCTGATCGAAAACCAATTGGAATCATTGGCTTCGGCGCTCGCCTTCCTGCGGAACCTGGGCCTGATGCCGATCATCCTGCACGGCGCCGGGCCGCAACTGGACGCGGCCCTGGCGTCGGCCGACGTGCCCACGGTCAAGCACGAAGGTCTGCGTGTCACCACGCCGGAAGTCATGGAAATCGCGCGGCCGGTGATTTATCGCGCCAACCGCCAGATCGTGAGTGCGCTGGAAAACCAGGGGGTGCGGGCCCAGGGCATCCAGCACGGCGTATTCGAGTGCGATTTCCTCGACCGCGAAGCGCTGGGCCTGGTCGGGGATATCCGCCGTGTCGACCTCGAAGCGATCGACGACGCCATTAACCAGCAGGTGCTCCCGGTGGTCGCCTGCCTCGGCGAAAGCCGGACCGGTCAGGTGATGAACATCAACGCCGACTTCGCCGCCAGGGAGCTGATCTGGGCGGTGCAGCCGCACAAGATCATTTTCCTCACCGAAACGGGGGGGCTGCTCGACGAGACGGGCCGGATTATTTCAGCGATCAGCCTGCGGACCGACTATCGCTATCTGATCGAGCAGTCGTGGGTCCATTCCGGCATGAAACTCAAGCTGCAACAGATCGAGCAGATACTGACCCGGCTGCCGGATACCGCCTCGGTTTCCATTACCTCGGTGGAAAACCTGGCCCGCGAGCTGTTCACCCACCGGGGCGCGGGTACCCTGATTCGCAAGGGCGAGCGCATCGTCGAGTTCGACCGTTTCGACGACGCTTCGCGGGTGCGGACCCGCCAGTTGCTCGAAACGAGTTTCGATCGGCGCCTGAGACCGGACTATTTCGACAAGTTGCAGCTCGAATGCGTACTCGCCAGCGAATCGTTCGGCGCGATGGCGATCGTGCTGAAGGGTGTCGATGGCATCCCTTACCTGGACAAGTTCGCCGTCACGCCGGAGGCGCAGGGCGCCGGCCTGGGCGCCGCCGTGTGGCAGGCCCTGATCCACCGTTTTCCGCAGCTCTACTGGCGCTCCCGAGTGCAGAATCCGGTCACGCAATGGTACTTCGAGCAGGCGGACGCCAGCTACACGGAGAAACAGTGGGTCGCCTTCAGCCGCGGTCTGAGGGACTTCGAGAAGATCCGCCGCTGCAAGGTGGATGCGCTGGCCCGCCCGCAGAGCTGGCTGGAGCAGAAAGGTGCATAGCGTTATCGTCGTCGGCGCGCGCGGCTACACCGGGGCGGAACTGCTGCCCCTGCTGCACCGGCACCCGGAGTTCGAACTCGTGGCCGTGGGATCAGGCAGCGTTGCGGGCGAGCCCGTGGGCGCCCATGTGCCGGGAATGGAAGACAGCGGCCTCGTCTTTGCCGACATCCGTCCGCAGGACCTCGCGACAATGCGGGCTGAAGCTTGCGTACTCGCATTGCCCAACGGCGCCGCGGCCCCTTACGTCGCGGTGCTCGACCGGCATGCGCCGGAAACCGTGGTCGTGGATCTCAGCGCCGATCACCGATTCGACCCCGCCTGGGCCTACGGACAGCCGGAGCGATTCGGCGACCGCCTGGCGGGTGCCCGGCGCATCGCCAACCCCGGCTGCTACGCGACCGGAGCCCAACTGGCGCTCGCTCCGCTGCTCGAGGAGCTGGCAGGCACAGCCACCGTATTCGGCGTTTCCGGTTACAGCGGCGCAGGCGCTTCGCCGTCGCGGCGAAACGATGTTGCGGTGCTCGCCGACAACCTGCTGCCTTACGCGCTGGTGGATCACGTGCACGAGCGGGAGGTTTCCCATCACATTGGCCATGAGGTTCGCCTGCTGCCGCACGTGGCCTCGTTCTTCCGGGGCATCAGCCTGACCATCGCGGCAGAAGTGCAGCGGAACCAAACGGCGGAAGGCCTGCTGAAACTGTTCCGCGCTTTTTACGCCCGCTGTCCACTGGTGGCGGTGCGCGCGGCGGTGCCCGAAGTAAAGGAAGTCCGGGGAACGCACGGGATCATCCTGGGCGGCTTCTCGGTCAGTGCCGGCAAGGCTTCCAGGATTGCCCTGGTGGCGGTCCTCGACAACCTGCTCAAGGGCGCGGCCACCCAGGCGGTACAAAACCTGAACCTGGCGTTCGGGCTGGACGATCTGGCTGGTTTGGAATGGCAGGCAGGAGGGCAGGCATGAAGAACTACCTGTGGCAGGCGAGCGGTCCAGCCCCGGTCAGCGAGAGCATCATGGAGTTCCTGGCTGGGGAGGACGTGCTGCTCGACCGTGAACTGTTTCCTTTCGACATTCAGGCGACCGCGGCCCACGTGCGCGGATTGGCGCGGATCGGAATCCTCGACGAGGCCGAAAATAATCGGCTGGTGAGCCTGCTGGAGGAACTTCGCGGCGACTTCGAGGCAGGCCGGTTCGTTCTGGACGAGCGCTTCGAGGACGGCCACTCCGCGATCGAGACCTTCCTCACGGAGCGGGCCGGCGACAGCGGCGCCAGGGTGCATACCGGCCGCAGCCGTAACGACCAGGTCGCGGTGGCTACACGCCTGTACCTGAAGGACCGCCTGCAGCGCCTGGTCGGACTGAACGGCCGCATCGCGCGGGCTTGCCTGGAGACAGCCGAGCGCCACGCCAACCTGCCGATGCCCGGCTATACCCACCTGCAAAGGGCCGTTCCATCCAGCGTCGGGCTTTGGGTCGCCGCTTTTGCCGAGGCGTTCACCGATAATGTCGTGATTGCGGCCGACGCCTGGCAAGTGGTGGATTGCAGCCCCCTGGGAACGGCTGCGGGATACGGGGTCAACCTGCCGCTGGATCGAGACGGTGTCGCCGCCGAACTCGGCTTCGGGCGCCTGCAGGTCAACCCGATGTATGCCCAGAACAGCCGTGGCAAGTTCGAGCTGCTGGCCCTGCAGGCGGCCCTGCACTCGATGCACGACCTGCGGCGCCTGGCCTGGGACCTGAGCCTGTTTACCACAAGCGAATTCGATTTCGTCGTGCTGCCCCGTGAGTACACCACCGGGTCATCCATCATGCCCAACAAGTCAAATCCCGACGTAGTGGAGCTGCTGCGGGGCCGGGCGGCCACCGTCGAGGCGGCGAACGCGGAAATCCAGTCGGTCCTGTCGCTGCCGTCCGGCTACCAGCGGGACCTGCAGTTGACCAAAGCGCCCCTGATCCGTGGTTTCAGGGTAGCCCTGCAGTCGCTCGCGATCGTGCCCGCGTTGGTGCAGGGCATGCAGTTCAGGGAGGACCGGATGCGCGGGGCCATCTCGCCGGAAATGTTCGCCACGGACCACGCGATCGAGCAGGCCGCGCTGGGCGTGCCGTTTCGCACCGCCTATCGCGACGCCAAGCAGGAACCCGGCACGGCCCGGGACTTGAAACCGGCCGACAGCCTGGCCCGGCGCGTCTCGCCGGGCGGTTGCGCCAACCTCATGCTGGACCGGATCCGTCAGCGCCTGGAGCAGCAACTGCAGCGGGGCGGAGTCGGCTTCTGATTGCCGGCGGGACCGGCTCCCGCGGGATATCGGACATAAATGAAGATAGTGCTTGACGTGCCGATTCCACGCCCTATAATGCGCGCTCTGTCCGGCCGATCCATGAGCCAGTGACAGCGCCAACCGGGATCTAGCTGTCGAAATCTTCCCGATGAACGTTGACGGTGTTCTGACTGTCAATTATAATAGGCGGCCCCGCCCTCAGCAGGGTGGAGATTCTGAAAACGAATCCTCCGGCGCGGTGAACCGAAACGGTTGAGCCGCGGCTTTGTTCGTGCTGAGGTGGGGGTGGTAACAGGAGGCGAAACGCTTCCTCGCTGTCCGGAAGGATGGTGACCGGCGCCGGAGCGGGTTTGCGCAAGCGAGCCCGGGCAGGTGCAAGTTCTTTAACAATATAAGGTAACTTGTGTGGGCGCTCGCGTTAGTGAATTTGCCATTAACGAAAGCGACCATGCCCTGATTCATGTAATTGGGAGCAAGGTGAAGCTTTCAGCTGTAAGCATTAGGTGAAAGGTCTCGGTTTACCGGGATCCGACATCGAAAACTTTAAACTGAAGAGTTTGATCCTGGCTCAGATTGAACGCTGGCGGCATGCCTAACACATGCAAGTCGAACGGTAACAGGAGCTAGCTTGCTAGCTTGCTGACGAGTGGCGGACGGGTGAGTAATGCGTAGGAATTTACCTCAAAGCGGGGGATAGCCCGGAGAAATCCGGATTAATACCGCATGTGCTCTACGGAGGAAAGCGGGCCTCTACTTGTAAGCTCGCACTTTGAGATAAGCCTACGTCGGATTAGCTAGTTGGTAGGGTAAAGGCCTACCAAGGCGACGATCCGTAGCTGGTTTGAGAGGATGATCAGCCACACTGGGACTGAGACACGGCCCAGACTCCTACGGGAGGCAGCAGTGGGGAATATTGGACAATGGGCGAAAGCCTGATCCAGCAATGCCGCGTGTGTGAAGAAGG
>Ga0105090_10000114_pt1 | contig 32445 bp, 26 predicted proteins | sample PPLLak3March2015_FD_79110 | JGI IMG/M metagenome (GOLD analysis project Ga0105090, IMG submission 79110) | Freshwater sediment microbial communities from Prairie Pothole Lake near Jamestown, North Dakota, USA - PPLs Lake P7 Core (1) Depth... | ecosystem: Environmental > Aquatic > Freshwater >...
AGTACATCTCCATCGTGTTGCCGGGCCGCATGTACCGCCTGGAATTCCGGCGGCGCGGGCTGGCACCGCAAAACCTTTCGCGCACCCTGGAGGACGCCGGCACCATGACCTCAGCCCTGGTGCCCTGGAACACCTGCGGCGCCTTCATGGCGGCGACGCTCGGCGTGCCGACCCTGACCTATCTGCCCTATGCCTTCGTCAACCTGCTGAACCCGCTCACCGCCATCGTTTACGGCATCACGCGGTTTACGATTACGCCGCTGGAGGCCGACACGGAATCCGCTTCGGCCGAGGCATGACGGTCGGGCAGACGGAAGGGGGCGTCTGCGACGCCGTGATCATCGGCGCCGGCTTCGCCGGCGTCTGCCTTGGCAAGCGGCTGCGGGACGCCGGGATCACGAACTTCCGCATCGTCGACAAGGCCGCCCGGCCGGGCGGCACCTGGCACTGGAACCGCTACCCGGGCGCCGCCTGCGACGTGCAGTCGCATTTCTACTGCTTTTCCTTCGCGCCCAATCCCGACTGGTCGCGCAAGTACTCGCCCTGGGACGAAATCCAGGCCTATGCCGAGCGCTGCGCCGACAAGTACGGCCTGCGGCCGCACCTGGAGCTTGGCCGGGAGGTCAAACTGGCGCGCTTCGACGACGCGTCAGGCCTGTGGGAAGTCTCCTGCACGGATGGCGGCCTGTTGCGCACCCGCCACGTGATCGACGGCAGCGGCGGCCTGCACCTGCCGTCGATACCGCGCTTCGCCGGCGCGGAGTCGTTTGCAGGGGCGAGCTGGCACTCGTCCCAATGGCGCCATGACGTGAACCTGGCCGGCCAGCGCGTGGCGGTGATCGGCTCCGCGGCCAGCGCGGTGCAGATCGTGCCCGAGATCGCGAAGACCGCCGGCCACGTCACCCTGTTCCAGCGCACCCCCAACTGGGTCATCCCGCGCCGTGACCGCGCTTATCGCCGCTGGGAAAAGTGGGCCTTCCGCCACCTGCCCGCGGTCAACCGGTTGTACCGCCTGTTCCTGTTCCTGCGCTACGACTGGCTGGCCTACCCGATTGTCAGGACCGCGGGCGACAGCCTGCCGCGGCGCTGGGCGGTGAGCCAGTTCCGTCGCTTGTTGAACGAATCGATACCAGACCCTGACTTGCGCGCGAAGTTGACGCCGGATTTCCCGATCGGCTGCAAGCGGGTGCTGCTCTCCGACGATTTCTTCAGCACGCTGACCCGCGACAACGTGACCCTGGTCACCGACCCCATCGAACGCTTCACGCGCAGCGGCATCCGCACCACCATCGGCGCGGGTAAGGAGCTGGAATACCCGGCGGATGTGATCGTCTACGCCACCGGCTTCGACACGCAGGGCCACCACCTCGAGGAGCGCGTGCTCGGTCCCGGCGGGCGCAGCCTGCGCGAAGCCTGGGCCGAGGCGCCGATGGCCTATGAAGGCTGCATGGTGGCCGGTTTTCCCAATTACCATTTCGTCACCGGGCCGAATACCGGCGTCGGCTCGACCTCGGTCATTTTCATGATCGAACAGGCGGCCAACCTGATTCTGCAGTGCATCGAAGCCGCCGGGGAGAACGGCCTGATCGCGCCCACCGAGCAGGCCATGCGCGCCTACGACCGCGAGATCCAGGCCGCGCTGGCCGGCACCGTCTGGGCCGGCGGATGCAAGAGTTGGTACAAACGCGCGGACGGGCGCATCACCAGCCTCTATCCGTTCAGCGCGCAGACCTGGCGAGCCCGGCACCGCACGCTGCGCCGGGAGCACTTCGACGTCTGGCCCCGCCGGCCCGCGTAAGCCGATCTTCCTGCACGACCGCACGACAACGGCCTCTATGCGATCCGGCGGCATCCCCGCATGCTGAAGGTGATGAGCGCGCTGATGTAGGGCTGCAGAACAATGTGCTAATGTATCTACTTTCGTAGATACATCAGCGGACGGCAAATGCGATCTGAAATCAAGCGTTGGGGCAATAGCGCGGCGGTGCGGATTCCCGGCAAGCTCCTGCATGAAGCAAAACTCGAGGTCCACAGCCGGGTCAGCATGAAAGTCGAGGACAACAAGATCGTGATCGAAACGCTGGAAGAGCGTCCCGAACGGGCGCTGTCGTTGCCTTTTACCGAGGCGCAATTGCTGACGGGTCTGGACCCGCATACGGCGCACGCCGATGAATTGCCCGCTGCGCTTTTGGACCGGGAACTGGGCAACTGATGGCGCGGTTCGTCCCGGACCGCAATGACCTGGTCTGGCTGGACTTCGAACCTCCGCGGGGCAAGGAAATCGGCAAATACCGCCCCACCCTGGTCCTGTCCAGCAGAGAATACAACCGGAAAACAGGCTTGCTCATCTGTTGCCCGGTCAGCAGCAGCATCCGCGGCGCGGCGATCGAAGTGCCGGTCGTCAGCCTGGACCGGCCTTCGGTCATTGCGGCCAACCTGGTGCACACCCTCTCGTGGCGAGACCGCCAGGCCCGGCTCATTGGCCAGGCCGAGGAAGGCGTGCTGGAGCAGGTACTGCTCCGCCTCGTTCCACTGATTGGAGCGGACCGCGTCCTGGAGCGTTACATCGATCCTTGAAAGCGGACGTTGATCAGGCTTTTTTTCCCGCGATGTAATCGCGGACGAGCTCTTCGAGAATGTCCAACGGCATCGAGCCGCCGGTCAGGATGACATTGTGAAACTCGCGAATGTCGAATTGTTCGCCGAGTTCCTGTTCGGCCAGCTCGCGCAGTTCCAGGATCTTGATCATGCCCACCTTGTAGGCCGTGGCCTGCCCCGGCATCACGAAGTAGCGCTCGATCTCCGCCACCACGTCGCTTTCCGCCATGCCGGTGTTGCGCAGCATGTAGTCGATCGCCTCCTCGCGCGACCAGCGCATCGCGTGGATGCCGGTATCCACCACCAAACGGACCGAGCGGAACAGCTCGGACTGCAGGCGGCCGATGTTGTCGTACGGGACCTCCAGGAAGCCCATCTCCCAGGCCAGGCGCTCGGCGTACAGGCCCCAGCCCTCCGAGTAAGCGGAGAACGGGATCAGGCGGCGGAAGAACGGCAGGTCCTCCTGCTGCTGCTGGATCGCCAGCTGGAAATGATGGCCCGGCACGGCTTCGTGGTAGGCCAGCGTGCGCATGCCGTATTTGGGCGTGGCCTTGATGTCGTACAGGTTGGCGTAGAACACGCCCGGCCGCGAACCGTCCATGGCCGGAATCTCATAGTAGCCGCCGGGCGATGTCTTCTCCTTGAACTCGGGCACGCGCCGCACCTCAACGCCGGCCTCCGGCAGGACGTCGAACCAGGGCGCCAGCCCGGCGCTGATCTCGTCGATCTGCGCCTGGTAGTCGGCCAGGATCTGGTCGCGGCCCTCGCCGCTGTCGGAATAATAGAACTGCGGGCTGTCCGCCAGTTCGCCCATCGCGGCGGTGAAGCCACCGGAGACGTCCCAGCCTTCCTGCGCAAGAATGTCGAGGATCTCCGCCTGGATGCGGTCGACCTCGGCCAGGCCGATGGCATGAATCTCCTTCGGAGTGTAATCGGTGGTGTTGAACAGTTTCAGCGTCAGCGCGTAGTAGGCCTCGCCGTCCGGCAGACTCCACGCCCCGCGGTTGCCGTCGACCTTGTCGTCCAGCGCCTCGAAATAGGCGATCAGGCGGCCGTAGGCGGGATACACCGTGTCCTCGATGGCCGCGCGCGCCTCCTGCGCGATGCGCTCTTGCTCGCTGTCCGGCAGCCCGGCTTCCTTCATCTTGTTCAGCAGGGCCACCATCAGGATGCCCTCCTCCACCGGCGTGGCGATGAAGTTGCGCATCTCCTCCAGTACCTTGGTAATCACGAACTGCGGTGGATGGATGCCCAGCTCCTCGCGCTTGTGCAGGCCTTCGAGCACCTGGTCGAACTGGACGCCGACCGCATGCAGGCGGCTGACGTAGTCCTCCGCATCGCCCACGTCCCCGACATGGTGCGTGGACTCCATGAAGGAGGGGAAGTCGTTCTGCACGCCGAACAACTGGTTGACCGGGAACGTGTGGTATCGGAACTTCTGACCTTCCACCAGCAGACCCAGCATGTTGTCGGCGATGCGCTTCGACATCAGGTCGGCCGCGCCGAGATCCTCGTCCTCATAGCTGAGCAACACGCGGTGCGCGTCTTCCATCTGGGCCATGAAGCGGTCGCCGGCAGCCAGGCTCTCGTCTTCCAGCCTGGCGTTGTGGCCTTCGATGCCGAACGGCTCCAGCACCCGCAAGGTGCTCAGCAGCTCGGGGCTCTCCAGCATGATCTGCAGCATCGTTCGGGCGAAGAACAGGTTGATGTTGACCGGCTTGAAATACCAGGTGTGGGCGAGGAACAACCCGCCCGCGACGATCACGACCGCCAGCACGATGCCGCCGATCTTCAGGATTTTCTTGAGTATGCGCATGGTCTCGATTCCGGGCCCCGGTTCCGGGCCCTCTGCAGGAAACCGGCAGTTTAATCCCGCGGGTCAGGCGGCGCATGGTCAGGAAGTCACGGCGCAGCCCTTTTCCGCAGCTCTTTTATTGGGGCCTGTAATGCGCGAGACTGTCCGCAGGCCATACACAGGATAGGCAAGGACATGAGCAAGACCCCGGCAGATGCAAAATTCATCCCCTTACGCATGGCGGTGATCACCATCTCCGACTCGCGCACCCCGGACAACGACGGCTCCGGCGACTACCTGGCCGGCGCCCTCGAGGCGGAAGGCCACCGCCTGGTGCGGCGCAGGATCGTCAAGGACGACCGCTACGTGCTGCGCGCCGAGGTGTCTGCCCTGATCGCCGACCCGGAGGTCGACGTGGTCCTGACCACCGGCAGCACCGGCCTCACCGGGCGCGACGTGGCGCCCGAGACGCTGGAGCCGCTGTTCGACAAGGCCATCGACGGTTTCGGCGAACTGTTCCGGGCCGCCTCGGTCGCCGACATCGGCGCCGCCACCATCCAGTCGCGGGCGTTCGCAGGCATCGCCAACGGCACCATCATCTTCTGCATGCCGGGCTCGCCCGGCGCCTGCCGCACCGCGTGGGAGGAAGTGATCCGGCCGCAGCTCGACTCGCGCACCCGGCCCTGCAACCTCGCCACCCTGATGCCGAGATTCCTGGAAAAGTAGACCCCGATTCCGTTCGGATCGACTCGCGTATGCCTTCCTAATGTACTGTATTTATTGTTTTTTAATCTAAAATAGTGTATATTTATATACGTAGGAGCGAACCTTGTTCGCGACCTTCAGCGCCATTTCCCGAACGCCGTTCGGTCCTGCCAAAGAGGGCCTTCCATGGAGCATCCAATCACCGAGCATCCCTCTCGCACCACGCCCGACTTCAGCGCCCACGAGGCCCGCGAGCGGCTCGAAAACCGCATCACCGAGCTGGCCGCGCACATCGCTGCCGCCACCTACGAACTGCTGGTGCTGATCGGCCGTTACGACGCCGAGCAGGGCTGGGTGCAGCACGGCATGGCCTCCTGCGCCAACTGGCTGCAATGGCGCTGTGGCACCAACCCCGGCGCCGCGCGCGAGAAGGTGCGCGTGGCGCGGGCCTTGCCCGGCTTGCCGCAGATCTCCGAAGCGTTCCGTGAAGGGCGCGTGTCCTACTCCAAGGTGCGGGCCATGACGCGCGTTGCCACGCCCGCTACTGAAAGCTGCTTGCTGAACATAGCGCGCTACGGCACGGCCCGCCAGCTCGAACAGGTGGTACGCAACTACCGCATGTGCGGGCGCCTGAAGTTATTGAACGAAGCGCGCGAAGCGCACGCGCTGCGCGAGCTGAACTGGCAGATCGACGAGGACGGCTACTGGGTGCTGAAGGGGCGCTTCACGCCCGAGCAGGGTACCGTAATCCGCCAAGCCCTGGAAAAAGCGATGGACGCGCTGTTTGACGAACGCCGGGACGAGCACCCCGACGTTTCCGCGGAAACGCCGCGTGGGGAACTCGAGGAATGGCAGCGGCCGCAGCCGGTGGCCACGCGCCGGGCGGATGCGCTGGAACGGCTGGCGGAGTCGTTTCTGGCCGGGGAGCCTGCTGGCGCTTCAGGCGGTGACCGCTACGTCGTCAACATTCACGCGGATGCCGACGTGCTGCCGTTCGACGGTGAGGGCACCCACGCCGAGTGCGACGACTGCGGTCGCGTTTCCGCGGAAACGTCACGCCGGATGGCCTGCGATGCCGCAGTCGTGCGCTGGCATCAGGACGAAAACGGCGAGCCGCTCAGCATCGGCCGCAAGTCGAGGACCATTCCGCCGGCCATCCGCAGGGCCCTGCAGAAACGCGACGGCGGCTGCCGCTTCCCGGGCTGCAGTTGCCGCCGCTTCGTCGATGCCCACCACATCGTGCACTGGGCCGACGGCGGCGAAACCGCCATGGACAACCTGGTCCTGCTCTGTCGCCGCCACCACCGCCTGGTACACGAAGGCGGCTTCGGCGTGCATCGCGGCGCCGGCAACGAGATCTGGTTCAGCTACCCGGGCGGGTCCACCCTGCCGGCCACCGCCGACGGACGTTTCCGCGGAAACGCGCGGCGGGTGCTGTCGCTCAGCGAAGCGAAGGGCCTGCGGATCACCCCGCGGACCCTGCCGGCCGACTGCGGCGGCGAAATCGACTACGACTACGCCCAAGGGCTGTTGGAGCAATACGATTCACGCGTTGGCTAAGGCCGTTTTGCGCCCCCTGGCGGACATTGTTGGCGCGGTGCAGGGTCGGCTCAGATAGACCACAATCGGCCAAGAACGGCTATACACCGGGCAATTATTTTATCCAGCTTTAAGAACTTCAGTCGGCCAGCAGCTGCACAATGCCCCGGGCCAGAGACAGAGTTGACGTTGAGCCCGATCCGGCTGAGCTGATTCATCGTGATGGTGAGAGGCGCAGCGTCGCCATCAATGCTATTCACATATGAATTGATGCATTATTCTCAGCCGCGAAAGAAAAATAACCAAAGCAAAACGACAATTAATCCTGGCACTCCCAAAAACCACAGAAGGATGGGAATACCTATCTTGCCTTGCATACGGTCATAGAAAACTTTCATAAGTCGAACTCCTCTGCAGCGGTCCCACGACACGAAGGCACCTGGATCCACTCGGATTTGTGCGGTCGTCGAACTGACGACGACGAGCGTGACGCCTGGCGTATAGAATGCCTCTTTGGAGTGCTTAGGTATGTACGCTTGCGAACGGAAATAGGCGTTTCGGGTTTTTAATTCTATTTGCCTTGCGCTTAATGATTAAATCGCATGCCGTTATCGGAAGCACAACGCGTGGATAGGAAGTATTAACCAACTTTTCAGGCAATCACCTGCAGCGTGCCGCCGCAATCGGGACAGGCCTCGATGTCGAACACGCATTTGAGGCGAGGTAATCACAATTTCAGGGTTGGCGAACGAGGGCTGCTTCGGGTCGAACTGAGAACAGACTGCCGAGAAGCCATCAATTTGACTGAGTTCCGTTTTCAGCCTTCTTTCCGCCGTGCTGCCTGATGTGCGCTCGCAGGTCGAGGAACACCTTCAGCCCGATCACGGCGATCAGCACGGGCACCGGGCTGCCCAGCAACAACACCAGGAAGCCGCCGAAGATCAGCACCAGATGCATGAACACGATGCGGCCGTAGGGCTCGCCCATCTGGTGGCTGACCGTGCGCCGCCTGTACTCCTGCCTGCCGAGGAAATTCGTCACGAAGGAATAGCCGTGGCTGAGGAACAGCGCGAGCAGCGCGGGCCACAGGTCGCCGAACAGCGCCCAGACTTCGCTCAGGTCACCCCCCGGTTCGCCGCCGAACGTGCCCGGCCCCTTGACGAAGAGTGTGTAGACGAACAGGAAATGCACGGCCATGAAGCCGCCGAAGTGGCCGAGGAAGAAGGGCCCCGCCAGCAGCGCGAACCAGCGGCCGATCAGGATGATCTTGCACAGGTTGTAGAAGCCGATGATGGCGCTCTCGGCCCAGTACAGCACCATCACGTCGCTGAGTTCCCAGCCCAGGAAGATCGCACCCGCGACCGGCACCAGGTTGGCGGCGATCAGCAGCAGGGCCGAGAGCGAAGTCAGCGAGGGCGGCTCGTTCACCCAGGCGACCTCCTCTTCCGCCGCGGCGTCCTCCGCCGACTCGGCCAGCAGCGGAACCGGCTCCCACTCACCCTCCCGTTCCGCCGACGTCGCCTCGCCGCTGCGAATCGCGCTGCGCGTGCCGGCCTGGATGCCGCGGATCAGCGATGCGGCCCGGGCCGCATCGATCGCGGAACCGAACTCGGTAGCGTTGGCGCCGTAGTCGAAAGCCAGGTGCGCGCCGCGCCACGCAGTACCGGACTTCGGCGGCGGCTCGACCCGGCGCAGGTTGCGCATCTTCGCCGCGTCATAGACCGCGGTCAGCCCCAGCAGCGGCAGGCCGATGCCGATCTCGACGCGGCCCGGGCGCACGGTGAGCACTTCGCGCCCGAACAGCATCAGGAGCAGGATGCTGGTCATCAGCAGCGGCGCGATCGACCAGCCCGTCAGCCAGGCGCTCAGGAACACCGCGGCCACCAGGTCGAACAGGGACTCGAAGCGGCTCCAGGCGTCCCAGGCCTGGCGGAAGGTGGTCACCGCGGGAATCAGGAATGCCGCGTCGAAGGCGGCCAGCACCCCGATCGCGATCCAGGAGCGCCGGAACGGGAACACTTCCCGCAGCTGCGGCCGGCCCAGCGGCAGCAGCGTGCCGATACGGAACCGTGGCTTCAGCCCTTGCCTTTTCATTGCCGGGTCAGAGTAGCATTTCAGCGCCGAAATGCTACTCTGGCCGCCACATGAACAAACAACCCAACTCCGAGATGTGCTTCGTCTGCGGCCGCAGCAACCCGGTCGGCCTGTACATGCAGTTCCACGACGACGGCGCACTCGAGGTGGTCAGCGAGTACAGCGTGCCGGCCCACTACCAGGGCTACCCGGGCATCGTCCACGGCGGCGTGGTCGCAGCCATGCTGGACGAGGTCGTGGCCCGCGTGGCGATGATCGGCGACCCGCACCACTTCATGATGTCGGTGAAGCTGCAGATCCTCTACCGCCAGCCGGTGCCGGTGGAGACGCCGCTGCGGGTGGTCGGGCGCATCCTGCGTCTGCGCGGCCGGCTCGGCAAGGCCGAGGGCCGGATCCACTTGCCCGACGGAACCGTGGCGGCCGAATCCCACATGTCGCTGGCCGACGTCCCGCAGGCCCTGCTGGACAGCGCCAATCCGGCGCTGCTGAACTGGAAGGTGGACTGAAATGCTCCGATCCGGCGCCTACCACCAGGTTATGTAAAGCGCCGCGAGCATCAGGATGATCGCCAGCGAAGCCCAGTTGAATCCGGCGCTGGTGCGTGTATTCACCGCGCCGTAGTCGATCGCCTTGCGGTGATCGCCGGCGCCTTCCATGCGGGAAATCAGCACGCCCAGCACCACGCACAGCAGGAACACCAGCCCGACGCGGTCGATGAAGGGCAGCGAGGGCCACAACAGCTTGAACGCCAGCGACAGGACCGCCGAGCCGATGGCGGCGCCCAGCGCGCCGTTGGCGGTGGTCTTCTTCCAGAAGAAACCGAGCAGGAAGATGGCGACGATGCCGGGCGTGAAGAAGCCGGTGAATTCCTGGATGTACTGGAAGGCCTGGTCGAAATTGCCCAGCAAGGGGCGGGCCACGACCATGGCGGTCAGCATGGCCGTCAGCGCCACCGAGCGGCCGACCAGCACCAGGTGCTTCTCGGACGTGCTTTCCGGCTTGAAGTGCTTGTACATGTCCATCGTGAAGATGGTCGAGATGCTGTTGGTCATCGAGGCCAGCGACGACACGATGGCGGCGATCAGCGCGGCGAACACCAAGCCCTTGAGACCCATCGGCAGCAACTTCATGGTTTCGGGATAGGCCTTGTCCGGCGCCGACAGGTCGGGCACCAGGACGACCGCCGCGATGCCGGGCAGCACCACGAGCACGGGCATCAGCATCTTCAGAAAGGCGGCGAACACGATGCCCTTCTGCGCTTCGCGCGTGCTCTTCGCGGCCAGCGCGCGCTGGATGATGTACTGGTTGAAGCCCCAGTAGGACAGGTTCATGATCCACATGCCGCCGACCAGTACCGAGATGCCGGGCAGCAGATCGTAGTGCGGCGAGTCTTTGGCGAAGATCATGTCGAACTTCTCGGGCGCCAGCTCCAGCACGCGAGCGAAACCGGCCAAGGCGCCCTGCCCCCCCGAGATCTCGTTCATCGAGATCCAGGCGATCAACAACCCGCCGAACACCAGCAGGATCACCTGGACGATGTCGGTCAGCGCGACCGCCTTGAGGCCGCCGTAAAGCGAATAGGCGACGGCGAACAGTCCGAGGACGACCAGGGCCCAGGTTTGCTCCAGGCCCGTGACCGAATTGATCGCCAGCGAGCCCAGCCACAGGATCGAGGTCAGGTTGACGAACACGTACACGCCGAGCCAGAAGGTCGCCATCACCATGCGCACGCGGTGGTCGAAGCGCTGCTCGAGGAATTGCGGCATGGTGTAGATCTTGTGCTCCAGGAACACCGGCAGCAGGTACTTCCCAACGATGATCAGGGTCAGCGCCGCCATCCACTCGTAGGAAGCGATCGCGATGCCCAGCACGTATGCCGAACCGGACATGCCGATGATCTGCTCGGCGGATATGTTGGCCGCGATCAGCGAGGCGCCGATCGCCCACCAGGGCAGCGCCCGGCCCGCCAGGAAGTAATCCTGCGTGTTCTTCTGGTGGCCGGCTTTCTCCCGTGAGACCCAATGGGCGAGAATCAGCAAGGAAATGGCGTAGGCGATGACCACCGCGTAATCGAGGAATTGCAGGTGCATTGCTCGGTTCCTTCTTTTTCTGCAACAGATGCGCGGGACTATATCATCAGTGTGCCGCCGCGAACGATTGCCGTCCGCGTGTGCGATGGTGCCGGCGTAAGCGATGGTGCTGCCGCATGCGACAATAGCGTACACTGCGTGGTTTTCAGGTGACCGCGGGAGCCCCGACATGAACATCGCACCCCTATCGATTCTGTTGATCCTGTTGACCGCCGCGGCCGGGACGCCGGCGCTGGCCGCCACGCCGGATGGCGCCGCCGCCAAGGCGAAGCGCCTGACGATTGAACACCTGGCCATGCTCGCCGAGGTCAGCGATCCGCAGCCCAGCCCGGAAGGCGACTGGATCGCCTACACGGTGACGCGCAGGGACTTCGAAGAAGACGAGTCGCGCGGCCGTATCTGGATGGTGCCGGCCGCAGGCGGCGAGGCGGCCGCCCTGACGGCGGAAGACCAGTCATCCTCCCATCCGCGCTGGAGCCCCGATGGCCGGCACCTGGCTTTCCTGTCGGCGCGCGACGAGGAGCCGGCGCAGGTCTGGCGGCTGTTCCGCAAGGGCGGCGAAGCGGTGCAGCTCACCGATACCGCGCAGGCCGTCGACATGTTTGCGTGGTCGCCGGACTCCACGCGACTGCTGCTGCTCCTGCAGGACGCCAGCGCGGCGGAACGCGCGGCTCATGAGCAGGGCGACGACTACGAAGAGCAAACGCCGCCGCCCTGGGTGATCGACCGCCAGCAGTTCAAAACGGACTACGTCGGCTACCTGGACCGTCGGCGCAAGCATGTCTACGTGCTGGACGTCGCGACCGGAACGCTCACCCAGCTGACGCACGGCGACTTCGACCACGCCGAACCTGCCTGGTCGCCGGACGGCAGGTCGATCGCCTTCGTCAGCAACCGGACCGAGGAGCCGGACGATAACTACAACACCGACATCTGGGTGGTCAGCGCCGACCCGTCTCAGGCCCCGTCCGAACCAACGCGGATCACCCGCAATGATGGCCCCGACGAAAGCCCGTCCTGGAGCCCGGACGGGCGCTCGATCGCCCATACCAGCGTGACCGACGCCGAGGCCATGCTGTACGCGACCGCCCATCTCGCCGTGTCCGCCGCGGACGGCGGCGGCACGCGCGTGCTGACCGAAGACCTCGACCGCATGATCTTCAGCCCCCGCTTTTCGCCCGACGGCAAGCACCTCTGGTTCCTGCTGGAGGACAGCGGTGAACAGAACCTGGCGCGCATCCGACCGCAGGGCGGCCGGATCGAGCGCGTGATCGTGGGCGAACAGGTGGTGTCGGCCTTCGCGCCGGGCCCGGACGGCGCCGTGGCGGCCTTGATCAGCACGCCCCGGATGCCGCCCGAGGTGTTCCGGCTGGCCGGCAGGAAACTGGACCAACGGTCGTTTGCCAACCGCGAGGCCCTGGCCGGGCTGGAGCTGGGCACCGTCGAAGAAGTGCGCTTCAAGAGCGCGGACGGCACCGAAATCGAGGGCTTCGTGATCAAGCCGCCGGGTTTCGTCGAAGGCCGGCGCTACCCAACCATCCTGGACATCCACGGCGGTCCCCAGGCCCAGTACGATTACAGTTTCAGCTTCGAAGCGCAGCTCTACGCCGCCAACGGCTACCTGGTCCTGCACCCTAATCCGCGCGGCTCCACCGGCTACGGGCAGGATTTCTGCCTGGCCATCTGGCGCGACTGGGGCGGTCCCGACTACGCGGACGTCATGGCCGCCGTCGACGACGCCATCGCGCGCGGCTGGGCAGACCCTGAGCGTCTCGGCGTGACCGGCTGGTCCTACGGCGGCATGCTGACCAACCACGTCATCACGAAGACAGACCGCTTCAAGGCCGCGGCCACCGGCGCCAGCGCCACGATGTACGCCACCAACTACGGCCACGACATGTACCAGAACTGGTGGGAGCAGGAGCTGGGCTTTCCCTGGGAAGCCGAGGCGCGGCAGTTGTATGAGCGGATGTCGCCTTACTACCGTCTCGACCGGGTGGTCACGCCAACCCTGATCCTCGGCGGCGAGGAAGACTGGAACGTGCCCATCATCAATTCGGAGCAGCTGTACCTGGCGCTGCGCCAACTGGGCGTCGAGACGCAACTCGTCGTCTATCCGGGCCAGTATCACGGAATCGACACGCCGAGTTACGAGATGGACCTGCACCAGCGCTATCTCGACTGGTTCGCTCGCCACCTGGGCGGCGGCTAGCCGCGCCCGGCTGTCCGCCAGGCCGAACACGCAGCCGAGATCACGGAGTTCCGGCCCGATGCTGCTCAAAGTGCACGGACAGGCCGTATTCGCCGCCACCGGGGGCCGCGCGCCCACTCCCGCGCGCCCGGCCGTACTGTTCGTGCACGGCGCGGGCCAGGACCACAGCATCTGGGCACTGGCGATCCGCCACTTTGCGCGCCGCGCCCGCAACGTGCTCGCGGTGGACCTGCCGGGCCACGGGCGCTCGGGCGGCACGCCGCTGCAGACCGTCGAGGAACTCGCGGACTGGCTGATTGCAGTGCTCGACGCGGCGGGAATGGGGCAGGCCGCCATCGCCGGTCACAGCCTCGGCTCACTGGCCGCGATCGCGGCCGCCGCCCGCCATCCCGGCCGGGTGCGCGCCATCGCCCTGGTCGGCACCGCCCTGCCGATGACAGTGTCCGAGCGCCTGCTGGAGGCTGCGCAGCACAACCGCCACGAGGCGATCGGGATGCTGGCCAAATGGGGATTCAGCGAAGTCATCCGGGAGGACGGAACCCCGGCGCCCGCCAACCCCTTGCGCGAGGCCGGGCAACGCCTGCTGGAGCAAGCCCGGCCGGGCGTGATCTACGCCGATCTCAGTGCCTGCAATGACTACGCCGCGGGGCTGGAGCACGCAGCGGCGGTCCGCTGTCCGGCTCTGCTGATCCTCGGCGAACGCGACCGCCTGACCCCGCCGCGGGCGGCGGGCCAATTGGCCGCGACCCTGCCCGACGCTGAAACCGTCATCCTCGCGGGCGCCGGCCACGCCATGCTGGCGGAGCAGCCCGAGCTCGTCCTGGAGCATCTCACCCGGGTGCTGTGAGGAACTTCAGCGGAGTTCGCGGCGCAGGATCTTGCCGACGGCCGACTTGGGCAGCTCGGCCCGGAATTCGATCTGCTTGGGCACCTTGTACCCGGCCATGCGCGGCTTGCAGAAGTCGCGCACGTCCTCCGCCGTGAGCGCCGGGTTCGACTTGACGACGAACAGTTTCACCGCCTCCCCGGTCGCCTCGTCCGGAACGCCGATACAGGCCGACTCCAGCACGCCCGGCATGGCCGCCGCCACTTCCTCGATCTCGTTGGGATAGACGTTGAATCCCGAGACCAGGATCATGTCCTTCTTGCGGTCGACGATCCGGAAGTAGCCGTCCGCATCCATCACCCCGATGTCGCCGGTCTTGAAGTAGCCGTCCGCAGTCATCGACTCGGCGGTCGCGTCCGGCCGCCGCCAGTAGCCCCGCATCACCTGCGGCCCCATCACGCAGATTTCACCCGGCTGGCCCAGCGGCACATCGTTGCCCGCGTCGTCCCGCAGCGAGAGGTCGGTGGAAGGCAGGGGCAGGCCGATGCCCGGCCGGTATGATTTCTCCTCGATCGGGTTGAAGGTCAGCACCGGTGAAGTCTCGGACAGCCCGTAGCCCTCCTTGATGTAGTTGCCGGTCACTTCCCGCCAGCGCTCGGAGACGGCCTGCTGAATCGCCGCGCCGCCCCCGAACGCGACCTTGAAGCCGGAAAAATCGAGGTCGCGGAAGCCGGGGGTGTGGAGCAGGCCGTTGTACAGCGTGTTGACGCCGGTAAAAAGGCTGGGGCGCGTCGCCGCCCAGGTCCTGACGAAAGACTCCATGTCGCGCGGATTGGTGATCAGGACGTTGTGCCAGCCACGCTTGAGGGCGTAGAGCGTGTTCACCATCAGCGCATAGATGTGGTACATCGGGATCGCCGTCATCACGACTTCCCTGCCTTCTTCGAGCACCCCGGTGTCGGTGGCTTCCACCTGCAGGATGTTCGCGACGAGGTTCCGGTGCGTCAGCTCGGCCCCCTTGGACAGGCCGGTCGTGCCCCCGGTGTATTGCAGGTACAACGCGTCATGGTGGTCCAACTCGGCCTCGTCCAGGTCCAGCTCCGCGCCGCGCCGCTGCGCCGCCATGAAATCGATCGCGCCGGACAGCCGCCCGTCGACGGGCGGCGACGGCAGGCCGCGGCCGACCAGGTCGTCCAGACCGAACACAATGACGTTCTTCACCGGCGTATCCGCGATGACCTCCGCCAGCGTTCCGGTGGAGCCGGAGAAAATGATGATGGTGTCGGCATCGGCATCCTTCAGCTGGTGCCGCAATTCGCGCGGCGAGTAGAGCGGATTGACGTTGACCTGCACGCCGCCCGCGCGGATCACGCCGAACATTCCGACCACGAAGCCCAGCGTGTTCGGCGCCATCATGGCCACGCGGTCGCCCTTCCGCACGCCGAGTTCCTGTTGCAGGTAAGCGCCGAAATCGCGTGACAGGCGGGCGACGTCCGTGAAACTCAACGTCGTCCCGAAATTCGTGAACGCCGGCCGGTCGCCATAGCGGGCGACGGCTTCGTCAAACAGCTGGGCGATGGATCGCAGGCCGGACAGGTCGATGTCGTGCGGGATGCCGGGGGAATAACTCTTGTGCCAGATGCGCTGTGCCACCGATGAGCCTCCTGAACGGTTCTGCGAGCCGTGAAAAGGTGTAAAAATAACAGGGAACGCGGCAAAAAAAAACGGCGCTGCAAGAGCGCCGTTCTCTTTTACGGGACCAGGCCGCTCAGCCGGCTTCCTGGACCGCCTTCATGCTCAGGCGGATGCGGCCCTGCTTGTCCACTTCGAGCACCTTGACCTTGACCACGTCGCCTTCCTTGACCACGTCGGTCACGTTCTCCACCCGCTCGTTGGACAGCTGGGAGATGTGCACCAGGCCGTCGCGGCCCGGGGTCAGCGAGACGAAGGCGCCGAAATTCATGATCTTGATCACCTTGCCCTCGAACACCTGGCCGGGCTCGATGTCCGCCGTGATCTGCTCGATGCGGCGGCGCGCCTCGTCCGCGGCCTCCTTGTTGACCGAGGCGATCGTCACCGTGCCGTCGTCGGCGATGTCGATGGTACAGCCGGTTTCCTCGGTGATGCCGCGGATGGTGACGCCACCCTTGCCGATGACGTCACGGATCTTGTCCGGGTGGACTTTGATCGTCATCAGGCGCGGCGCGAACTCGGACATCTCGCGGCGCGACTCGGCCAGTACCTTGTTCATTTCCCCGAGGATGAAATTGCGCCCTTCCTTCGCCTGTCCCAGCGCAATGCGCATGATCTCTTCGTTGATGCCTTCGATCTTGATGTCCATCTGCAGGGCGGTAACGCCTTCGCGGGTGCCGGCGACCTTGAAGTCCATGTCGCCCAGGTGGTCTTCGTCACCCAGGATGTCGGACAGCACGGCGAAGCGGTCGCCTTCCTTGATCAGGCCCATGGCGATGCCGGCCACCGGCGCCTTGACCGGAACGCCCGCATCCATCAGAGCCAGCGAGGTGCCGCAAACGGAAGCCATGGAACTGGAGCCGTTGGACTCGGTGATCTCGGAGACCACGCGGATCACGTACGGAAATTCCTCCATGGTCGGCAGCACCGCGGTGACGCCGCGGCGGGCCAGGCGGCCGTGGCCGATCTCGCGCCGCTTGGGGCCGGCCATGAAGCCGGTCTCGCCGACGGAATAGGGCGGAAAGTTGTAGTGCAGCATGAACGGATCTTTGTATTCACCCTGCACGGCATCGATGATCTGCGCGTCGCGGCCGGTGCCCAGCGTGGTGACCACGATGGCCTGCGTCTCGCCGCGCGTGAACAGGGCGGAGCCGTGGGTGCGCGGCAGCACGCCGCATTCGACCGTGATCGGCCTGACGGTGCCTGGATCGCGGCCGTCGATGCGCGGTTTGCCGGACAGGATGCGCTCCCGCACCAGGGACTTCTCAACCTTGTAGAAGGCGTCGGAAACGTCGCCCTGGGAGGGTGCGTTCGGGTCGTCGGCCGTGCACAATTTTTCGCTGACCGCCTGCTTGACGGCGGCGACCGCATCGCGGCGCTGCAACTTGTCGCTGATCGCGTAAGCCTCGGTCAGGTTCGCGGTGGCGAGTTCGGCAACGCGCGCCGCCAGGCCCTGGTCGGCGGTCGGCGCCTGCCAGTCCCAGGCCTGTGCGCCGGCCTCGGCGGCCAGCTCGCGAACAACCTGCACCACGGCCCGGGAGGCCTGGTGGCCAAAGGTGACCGCGCCCAGCATGACCTCCTCGGACAACAGCCTGGCTTCCGACTCCACCATCAGGACCGCGCCTTCGGTACCGGCGACCACCAGGTCCAGGGCGGATGTCTTTAGCTGGCTGGCGGTCGGATTCAGCACGTACTGTCCATTGACGTAGCCAACACGGGCTGCACCAACGGGGCCCTTGAACGGGATGCCGGACAGCGCCAGGGCAGCGGAGGTGCCGATCAGCGCAGGAATGTCACCGTCGATTTCCGGGTCGCAGGACATCAGCGTGGCGATGATCTGCACTTCGTTCATGAAGCCCTTGGGAAACAACGGGCGGATGGGCCGGTCGATCAGGCGGGACGTCAGGGTTTCCTTCTCGGTGGGGCGCCCCTCGCGCTTGAAGAAGCCCCCCGGAATCCGCCCGGCGGCGTAGAACTTCTCCTGGTAGTTGACGGTCAGCGGAAAGAACGACTGGCCCGCCACGGCCTCGCGACGCGCCACGGCGGTCACCAGGACCACGGTGCCACCCATCGAGACGATCACGGAGCCATTGGCCTGGCGGGCGACGCGCCCGGTTTCGATGGTGACCCCATGGTCACCGTATTGAAAGGTTTTCACTAGTTTCTGCACGACGTTTCCCATTCCCATTATTGGTTCAAAGCTTTGAACGCGAAAGCTCCGGCAGACGGACCGGTCTGCCAGAGCGAAGGCCTTGCCTTGATGCGAGCCAGACTCTAACGGCGCAAGCCGAGGCGGTTGACCAGGTCGCGGTAGCGCTCGATATCCTTCTTCTTCAGGTAATCGAGCAGGCTGCGGCGCTGGTTGACCAGGCGCAACAGACCGCGGCGCGAGTGGTGATCGCCCTTGTGAGTCTTGAAATGGTCGGTGAGGTGTTGAATACGGCCCGTCAACAAGGCGACCTGGACCTCGGGAGATCCGGTATCGCTTTCCGAGCGAGCGTACTCGCTGACAATTTTTGCTTTCGCTTCTGCATCAAAAGACATGGTTCCTTCTCCATATCCAGAGCCGCGAAGCCTTTGAAAAAACCCGCCGGGTGGTTCCATCCGGTGAAAATCAGGGTCTTTGCAAAAACTTCGAAGCCCCAGGTAAATCAGCCGTGCATTTTAAACGGGCGGCGCACGGCAAACAAGCTATTTATGCATCGAAGGCGACCCGTCGCGCCCGTGCATCATGAATCAAGGGTTTCGTAGTTGAACACCCGCCGCGCCTCGAGCACGCGCTCCCCGGTGACTTCGCCCAGGCCCAACAGCAGCCCCGCCGGCCCGTAAACCCGCACCAGGCCGGCCGTTGGCGCGACGCCTTCAACCGCGTTGCCGTGGCCGAAGCGCGCGGCGTCCGCCTCGCACAGGGCCACCAGCGGCCAGGCCTGCAGCCCGGCATCGGGGGGCAGCAGGCAGCTTTCCAGCGTGCCAGCCTCGCGCATGGCGTCCAGCTGTTCCAGCCCGACCATGTCGCTTTCGTCAAACGGCTCGACCGCGAGGCGCCGCAGGGCGGTCAGGTGCGCCCGGCTGCTCAGTTCCAGGCCAATGTCCTCGGCCAGCGTGCGCACGTAGGTGCCCTTGGAGCAATGCACGCGAAACACCAGCACCGGCGGCTCCCAGCGCAGCAGGCGCAGTTCGTGAACGGTCACCTCGCGCGCCGCCCGGGGCACATCGCGGCCGGCACGGGCCAGCTTGTAAAGAGGCTGTCCCTCGTGTTTCAGTGCCGAGTACATCGGCGGGATCTGCCGTATCCGGCCCTCGAACCGTGCCAGCGCCGCGGGGATCGGCGCGCAGTCGGGCCCAGGCACGGCCGCCTCAGCGACGACCTCGCCCTCGATGTCCCCGGTGCTGGTCGCCTGCCCCAGGCGCGCCTCTGCGATATAGGTTTTCGCCGCGTCGAGCATGAAGCCCGCCGTCTTGCTGGCCTCGCCGAGACAGATCGGCAGCATGCCCGTGGCGAAGGGATCGAGGCTGCCTGTGTGGCCCGCCTTGCGTGCCTGGAACAGCCAGCGCACCTTTTGCACTGCCTGGTTCGACGACCAGCCCGCCGGCTTGTCCAGCAGCACGATGCCGTGGATGTCGCGGCCTTTCCGGCGGCGGCTCATTCCTTGCCGCTGTCGCCGCCTTCGCTGCTTGCGACGGGTTCCTCGGGGTCGCGCCGGTCCGCCGCGATGGCCGCCTCGATCAGGCCGTCCATGTGCAATCCGGTTTCGACCGAGGCGTCGTGCTGGAAGTGAAGTTCGGGCACGGAGCGAATGCGCATCTCCTGCCCCAGGCGCCGCCGCAGGTAGCCCGCCGCCTTGTTCAGCGCCTTCAGGCTGCCGGCGGCTTTGTCCGGCTCGAAAACCGTCACGAAGACCTTGGCGTGGGCCAGGTCACGTGTCACCTCGACGTCCGACAGGCTGACGAAGCCGACCTCGGGATCCTTGACTTCGGCCTGGATCAGCAATGCCAGCTCGCGGCGCAGGGTGCCGGCGACGCGTTCGGCTCGCTTGAAATCACGCGGCATGGCGGTTTACCCGGATCCCGTCCACGCAGCTCAGAGCGTCCGCGCCACTTCGATGCGCTCGAAGCACTCGATCTGATCGCCCGGCTTGACGTCGTTGTACATCTTCACGCCGATGCCGCACTCGGTGCCCGACTGCACTTCGTTGACGTCGTCCTTGAAGCGCCGCAGGGACTCCAGCTGGCCCTCGAAAATTACCACGTGCTCGCGCAAAACGCGGATCGGGTTGTGCCGGCGCACCACGCCCTCGACCACCAGGCAGCCGGCGATGGCGCCCAGCTTGGACGAGCGGAACACGTCCTTGACTTCGGCCAGGCCGATGATCTGTTCCCTGACCTCGGTGCCCAGCAGGCCGGAGATGGCCGCCTTGACCTCGTCGATGGCGTCGTAGATCACGCTGTAGTAGTGGAGGTCGAGCTCGTGCTCCTGGATCACCTTGCGCGCGGTGGCGTCGGCGCGGACGTTGAATCCGATGATGATGGCGTCCGACGCCTGCGCCAGGGAGGCGTCGTTCTCCGTGATCGCACCCACCCCGGACGCCACCACGTTGACCTTCACCTCGTCGCTGCTGAGACGGGTCAGGGCGTCGCGCAGGGCCTCGACGCTGCCCTGCACGTCCGCGCGGATGAGCAGGTTGACGTTGGTCTGCTCAGCCTTGCCCATGTTCTCGAACAGGTTCTGCAGCTTGGCCGCCTGCTGGCGGGCCAGGCGGGATTCGCGTTGACGCTCCTGGCGCTGGGAGGACGCCTCGCGCGCTTTGCGTTCGTTGGCGACAACCTGCATCTCGTCACCGGCCTGGGGAACGCCCGAAAGCCCCTGCACAACAGCCGGCATGGACGGGCCGGCGATTTCGATCGGATCGCCGGACTCGTTGAACATGGCGCGCACCCGGCCGTACTCCTGGCCGGCCAGGATCATGTCACCGCGGTGCAGCGTGCCCTGCTGGATCAGCAGGGTGGCAATCGGTCCGCGGCCCTTGTCCAGGCTGGATTCGACGACGACGCCGCGGGCGCGGGCCTCGGGGTTGGCCCTGAGCTCCATGACCTCCGCCTGCACCAGGATACTCTCCAGCAGCCGGTCGACGCCCTCGCCGGTCTTCGCCGACACCTGCACGAAAATGTCCTGGCCGCCCCATTCCTCGGAAATCACTTCTTCCTTGGACAGCTCGGTGCGCACGCGATCGATGTCGGCATCCGGCTTGTCGATCTTGTTGATCGCCACGATGACCGGAGTCCCGGCCGCCCGCGCGTGCTGGATCGCTTCGCGGGTCTGCGGCATGACGCCGTCGTCGGCCGCCACCACCAGGATCACGATGTCGGTGGCCTGGGCGCCGCGGGCGCGCATGGCGGTGAACGCGGCGTGGCCCGGGGTATCGAGAAAGGTGACGACGCCGCGATCGGTTTTGACGTGGTAGGCGCCGATGTGCTGCGTGATGCCGCCCGCCTCGCCCTCGGCGACGTGGGAATGACGAATATAGTCGAGCAACGAGGTCTTGCCATGATCGACGTGGCCCATGACCGTCACCACCGGCGGACGCGTGACTTCCACGCCCAGGTCCTGCTCTTCCTCGGCGATCAGCTCCTGTTCGATGTCCTTCGCTTCCGCGGCCCTGGCGGTATGGCCCATTTCCTCGGCCACCAGGATCGCGGTGTCCTGGTCGAGGCTCTGGTTGATGGTCATCATCATGCCCATCTTCATCAACACCTTGATGACCTCACTGGCCTTGACCGCCATTTGTTTGGCCAGGTCGGCCACAGTGATGGCCTCGGGCACTTCCACCTCGCGGGTGACCGGGGTCGTGGGCCGGGAGAACCCGTGCTCCGCCGCCCTGCCCGCGGCTGGCCGCATGCGCGGACCGGCCTTGCGCCGGCGCGCCGTGGCCCCTTCGGCCACGTGCAATTCCTTGCGGCCGTAGCGGGTCTTGCCCTTTTCCTTCTCGCGGCGGCGTTGTTCCTCCGCCAATTTGCGGACGCGCTCTTCTTCCTTCCGGCGCTCGTCGTCTTCGGCGCGGCGGCGGACTTCCTCGGCCTGGGCGCGTTCCTCGGCGTCCTTGCGGTTCTTTTCCTCGGCTGCCTTCAGAGCCTGCTCCGCCGCGGCCATGCGGAGCTCCTCTTCTTTCTTGTGGCGGGCCTTGTCGGTCGTCTCCTGCATGCTGCGCTCTTCGGCCTCGCGCTTCGCGCGCGACTCCTCGAGAATCCGGCGCGCGTCCTCGCGGTCCGAGTCCTCGGGACCGCTCTCCTCCTGGACGACTTCGCGCTTGACGTAGGTGCGGCGCTTGCGCACCTCGACGTTCACCGTACGGGTGGACGCCCGCGGGCCCGAACCCGGCACCTTGAGTTCGCTCACCGACTTGCGCTTCAGCGTCACCCGCCGGGGCGCGGTCGCATCGCTGTCCGACTTGCCGTGACTGGCGCGCAGGTGGGCCAACAATCGCTTCTTGTCGTCGTTGGAAACCGAGTCATCACCGCTCGTGGCCTCAATGCCGGCGTCCTTGAGCTGCGCGAGCAGCTTCTGGCTGTCGACGCCCAGCACATCGGCCAACTGTGAAACGGTTACTTTGGACATTTGTCTGCTCCTTGAAAAACGATCAGGCCAGGCTGCCGTCGGGCTGCTGTCGGGCTGCTCAAGCTTCCTCGGCAAACCACGGCGCGCGAGCCGCCATGATGAGCCCGGCCGCCTTTTCGTCGGTCATCTCGTCGATCTCTTTCAATTCGTCGACCGACAGCTCAGCCAGTTCCTCCTGCGTGCGCACGCCCTTTTCTGCGAGCCGGAACGCCAGTCGCTCGGTCATCCCTTCGAGCTGCAGAAGGTCGTCCTCGGGCGCGTTCTGATCGAGAATTTCTTCCTTCGCGATGAGTTGGGTCAGCAGGGCGTCGCGCGCGCGCCGGCGGATCTCGGACACGATCTCCGCGTCGAACTCCTCGATCTCCAGCAGTTCCGACTCCGGCACGTAGGCCACTTCCTCGATGTTGCTGAAGCCTTCCTGCACCAGGATGTTGGCGACGTCCTCGCCCACGTCGAGCCTTTGCATGAAACGCTCGAGAATGGAACGGCCCTCCTCTTCGCTCTTCTGGTGGGCCTGCTCGACCGTCAGCACGTTGAGTTCCCAGCCACTCAACTCGCTGGCCAGGCGCACGTTCTGGCCGCCGCGGCCAATGGCCTGCGACAGGTTGGATTCCTCGACGGCGATATCCATCGAACCGTTCTCCTCGTCCACGACGATGGAAGCCACCTCGGCCGGCGCCATCGCGTTGATGACGAACTGGGCCGGGTTATCGTCCCAGAGGATGATGTCGATGCGCTCGCCGGCAAGCTCGTTGGAGACCGCCTGTACGCGCGAACCGCGCATGCCGACGCAGGCGCCGATCGGATCGGTGCGGCGGTCATTCGAGCGAACGGCAATCTTGGCGCGCCGGCCGGGATCGCGGGCGCCCCCCTTGATGGAAATCAGCTCCTGGCCGATTTCAGGAACCTCCAGCTCGAACAGCGCCACCAGGAATTCGACGATGGTGCGGCTGGCGAACAGCTGCGGTCCGCGTGGCTCGGGCCGAACTTCGTACAGGAAGGCGCGCAGGCGGTCGCCGGGTCGCACGGACTCGCCGGGGATCATGTTCCGCTGGCTGATGAAAGCCTCGGCATTGCCGCCCAGGTCAAGATAGACGTTGCCTCGTTCGACGCGCTTGACGATGCCATTGATCAATTCGCCGGCTCGTTCCTTGTATTCTTCGACGACCTGGGCGCGCTCCGCTTCCCGCACGCGCTGCACGATGACCTGCTTGGCCGTCTGCGCCGCGATCCGCCCGAACTCGGCGTTCTCCATCGGCTCTTCTATGTAGCCTCCGACCTCGATTTCCGGATCGATTTTCCTGGCGTCGGCGAGGAACATCTGGGCGTGTTCGAGCTCCATCTCCGCGTCGTCGGCGATGACTTGCCAGCGGCGAAACGTCTCGTAGTTGCCGGTGGAGCGATCAATGGACACGCGCACGTCGCGTTCCTCGTTGCTGAGCTTGCGGGCAGCCGAAGCCAATGCCGCCTCCAGTGCACCGAAAATCACGTCCTTGCCAACGCCTTTCTCGTTGGAGACGGCATCCACAACCAGCAGGATCTCTTTGCTCATCGCGTCTCTTCTCTCTTGGTAAACAGGCTTGCGTAATCGGGCACCAGCCGCGCCTTGGCGATATTGCCCATGTCCAGTAATACTTCGGTTCCGTCCTGGTCCAGCCGCACCTTTCCTTCCTCCGCGCCGAGGATCGCGCCCTTGAACTTGCGGCGCCCGTCGACCGGCGCGAACAACGACACCTGGGCGAGCTGGCCGGTGAAGCGCTCGAACTGCTCCAGCGTGAACAGCGGCCGGTCCAGCCCGGGCGAGGAAACCTCCAGGTTGTAATGCCCAGGGATCGGGTCTTCCACGTCCAGCACGGCCGCAACCTCGCGCGACACGCGCTCGCAATCCTCCACGGCAATGCCGTCGGGCCGGTCGATGTAGATGACCAACGCCGGGCTTTTCGGATTGCTGTGATGCTCGAGGCCGACGAACTCGTAGCCGAGGGCCTCGACCAGTGGTTGCAGCAACTGTGTCAGTCGCGCTGAACTCAATCCATACTCCGCGTGTCGACCCGCGCGGTCACCGCGCACGGATAAAAAAAGGGGCGCGCTGGCCCCCACCTCTCCCAATCCCACGTCATGTCAGGTTCAATAAAAAGGCCCCTGCTGGGGCCTGTTTATTGAAACTTGGTAGCGGGGGCAGGATTCGAACCTGCGACCTTCGGGTTATGAGCCCGACGAGCTGCCAGACTGCTCCACCCCGCATCAGCAGGTGGGGAATGATATAGATTCCCCCAGCCTATTTCAAGAGCGCGCCAACCCGCGCCACAGCCAAGCATGATAGCACGGAACTAAGATTGCGGTGAGAGTAAAGTTGGGTCAGGCCCCGAAGCTGGACATGCAGACGGCGATCAGCGAACTGGAGAAGATGCCGAGCCCGAGCATCATGATTCCGTTGACGGAGATCGCGGCGCGGAAATCCACGGGCGCGTCGATCGCGGCCTCGGTGACCGGGTCGTCGAAGTACATCAGCTTCACCACGCGGATGTAATAGAAGGCGCCCACCACCGAGAAGACCACGGCTAGGATGGCCAGCCAGACCAGTCCGGCGTCCAGCGCGGCCTTGATCACCAGCCACTTGGCAAAGAAGCCGACGAAAACCGGCACGCCCGCCATCGAAAACATCACCATCGCCATGATCGCCGCATACCAGCTGTCGCGCTGGTTCAGGCCCTTGAAATCATCCAGTTTTTCAGCCTCGACGCCACGCGCGGACAGCAGGATGACCATGCCGAAGGCGGCAGCCGACATCAGTGAATAGACGATGACGTAGTACATGCCGGCGCCGAAGCCACTGGCCGTTCCGGGCAGGAAGCCCATCAGCACGAAGCCCATATGCGAAATCGTCGAATAGGCCAGCATGCGCTTGATGTTGCTCTGGGCGATCGCGGCCAGGTTGCCGAGCACGATCGACAGCATGGCCAGCACCGCCAGCATCTGCGACCAGTCGTCGTGCAACGCGCCCAGCCCGGTCTGCAGCAGCCGGATGGCCATCGCGAACGCGGCCATCTTGGGCACCGAGGAGATGAACAGGGTGGTCGCAACCGGGGCGCCGTGGTACACGTCGGGTATCCACATGTGAAACGGCACGATACCGAGCTTGAACGCCAGACCGACGATCAGGAAGACCATGCCGAACACCAGCAGCGTGGCGTCGGCGCCCGCGCCCTGCACGGCTTGAGCCACCTCGGCCAGGTCCAGCGTGCCGGTCGCGCCGTAGATCATCGACATGCCGTACAGCAGCATGCCCGACGCCATGGAGCCCAGCACGAAGTACTTCATGGCCGCTTCGGAGCCGCGCGGCGAGTCCCGGTCGAAGGCTACCAGCGCGTAAGAAGAGAGCGAGATCAGCTCCAGGCCGAGGTAGATCGTTACCAGGCTGTTCGCCGAGATCAGCAGCATGACGCCCAACAATGCGAACAGCGTGAGCGTGTAGAAATCGGCGCGAAACATGCGGAACTGGCGCAGGTGGAACTTGGCGTAAATGAAGACGATCGCCAGCACGACGTAGCTGAACAGCTTCAGCACGTCACCCATCGGGTCGCGGATGAAGGACCCGTTGAACGCCAGCGCCGAGCCCGTGCCCGCGGCCAGGTAGTCGGCGCGCAGCGTGATGATGGCGGCGAAGACCAGCGTGATCAGCGCAATCAGGTGGATGATGCCGCGCCGTTCTTCGCGCAGGAACAGGTCCACGACCAGGATCACGCAGGCCATGATCAGGACCCAGAGTTCCGGGGCGGCCAGCAACATGTTCGAATTATTCACTCAAGCACCCCTCAACCACCGGCCAGCGGGAATTTCGGCTGCTGGATGTGTTGCAGCAATTGGTCCACGGACGCATGCATCAGGTCCACCAGCGGCGCCGGCCACAGGCCCACCACGAGCACCGCGACCGCGATGGTGCCCAGCACCAGCGCCTCGCGGGCATTGATGTCTTCCAGCGTGGCGACAGCATTGTTGGCGACGGCGCCAAAAATCACGCGCTTCACCAGCCACAGGCTGTAGGCCGCGCCCAGGATCAGCGTCAGCGCCGCCAGGAAGGCATACCAGAAATTCGCCTGGAATGCGGCCAGGATCACCATGAACTCGCCGACGAAGCCGCTGGTTCCGGGAAGACCGGCGTTGGCCATGAAAAACAGCACGGCCAGCGAGGCGAACCACGGCATCGTGTTGGCCACCCCGCCGTAGTCGGCGATCATGCGGCTGTGCACGCGGTCATACAGCACGCCGACGCAAAGGAACAGCGCGCCCGAGACGAAACCGTGGGAGATCATCTGCACCATGGCGCCTTCCATGCCGAGGGCGGCGCCGCGGCCGCTTTCGCTGTTGCGGAAGACCGCGAAGGCCAGGAACAGGCCCAGGGTGACGAAGCCCATGTGCGAAATCGACGAGTAGGCGATCAGCTTCTTCATGTCCTTCTGCACCAGCGCCACGAAGCCGATGTAGACCACCGCGACCAGCGACAGCGTGATGACCAGCCAGTCCAGCGCGGCCGAGGCATCGGGCGTGATCGGCAGGCTGAAGCGCACGAAACCGTAGCCGCCGATCTTCAGCATGATGGCCGCCAGGATCACCGAGCCGCCGGTCGGCGCTTCCACGTGCGCGTCCGGCAACCAGGTGTGCACCGGCCACATCGGCACCTTGACCGAGAACGCGGCCAGGAAACCGAGGAACAGCCACTTCTGCACCGACAGGGTCAGCGGAAACTGGTGCCATTCCAGGATCGACCAGGTGCCGGACTGGATGTACAGGTAGATCAGGCCGACCAGCATGAAGACCGAACCGAGGAAGGTGTAGAGGAAGAACTTGATCGTGGCATAGACGCGGCGCGGGCCGCCCCACATGCCGATCACCAGGAACATCGGAATCAGCATGGCTTCGAAGAAGACGTAGAACAACAGCGCGTCCAGCGCCGAGAAAACGCCGACCATCAGCCCTTCCATGATCAGGAAAGCGGCCATGTACTGGTGCACCTTGACCTGGATGACCTGCCAGCCAGCGATGACCACCAGCACGCCGAAGAACGTGGTCAGCAGGATCAGCGGCACGGAAAAGCCGTCGACGCCCAGGAAATACCAGATGTCGAACGTCGCGATCCACGGCTTGATCTCCGTGAACTGCATCGCCGCGGTCGACGTGTCGAACGCCGCGTACAGGAAAATGCTCAGGACGAAGGTCAGGCCGGATACGAAGAGGGCCAGAAGGCGGGCCAGCGATGCGCGCTGCTCACCGGCCGCGATGACGACCAGGCCGCCAATGATCGGCAGCCAGATCAGCAGACTCAGAATGGGCCAGTTCACAGTGTCACCCAGATGGCGAGGATGGCGATCAGGCCTACGATCATCGCGAAGGCGTACTGGAACAGGTAGCCGCTCTGCCAGGTCCTGACCACGGCCGAGATACTGCCTACCAGCCGCGCCGAGCCGTTGACCAGCCAGCCGTCGATCAGGCCGGCGTCGGCTTTTTCCCAAAGGCCGTTGCCGATGCCGATGGTCCGCGCCACGAAGACCTTCTGGTAGAACTCGTCGACGTAAAACTTGTTCGTCAGCAGGCGGTGCAGGCGCGGCATCGTCTGCTGCAGCCGGTCCGCCAGGGCGGGCCGGACCCGATAAATCACGGTCGCCAGCGCGAAGCCGGTCAGCATCAGCCAGAACGGTGCTGTCTGGACCGCGTGCGCGGCCATGGCCGGCGCACCGTGGAAGTGCTCGCCGACCGCGGCCAGCACGTCATTGTGCGCCAAGACATGGATGGAGTCGGCCAGCCAGCCACCGAAGAGCACCGGATCTATGGTCAGGTACCCGGCCACGATCGACGGAATCGCCAGCAGCACCAGCGGCACCGTGACGACCAGCGGCGACTCGTGCGGCGCGTGTTGCAGCACGCCGTCCGGCGGGTGGTCGCCGGCACCCACGTCCACCGTGTAGCGGGGGCTGCCGTGGAAGGTCAGGTACAGCAGGCGGAAGCTGTAGAACGCGGTCACGACGACGCCGAGCAGCACCGCCCAGTAGGCGACGCCGGCGCCCCAGCGGCTGGAGGCGTGCACCGCCTCGATGATCGCGTCCTTGGAGTAGAAGCCGGCAAAGAACGGGAAACCGATCAGCGCCAGCGTGCCGACCCAGGCCGTGATCCAGGTGACCGGCATCTGCTTGCGCAATCCGCCCATGAAGCGCATGTCCTGCTGGTGATGCAGCGCGATGATGACCGAGCCGGCCGCCAGGAACAGCAGGGCCTTGAAAAACGCGTGCGTCATCAGGTGGAAGATCGCGGCCGAATAGGCGGAAACGCCCAGCGCCACCGTCATGTACCCCAATTGCGACAGGGTCGAGTAGGCGATGACCCGCTTGATGTCGTTCTGCACGATGCCGACCAGGCCCATTGTGAACGCGGTCACGGCGCCGATCAGCATGACGAAACTCAGGGCCGCGTCGCTCAGTTCGAACAGTGGCGACATGCGGGCCACCATGAAGATACCCGCGGTCACCATGGTCGCGGCGTGGATCAGGGCCGAGATCGGCGTCGGGCCTTCCATCGAATCCGGCAGCCACACGTGCAACGGCGCCTGCGCCGATTTGCCCATCGCGCCGATGAACAGGCAGACGCAGATCACGGTGATCCACTGCCACTCGACGCCGGGGATGAGCGTGACGGTGCGGCCGGCGACGCCATTGGCCCGGGCGAAGGTCTCGGCATAGTCCAGCGTGCCGAAGCAGTACAGCACGGCTGCGATGCCCAACAGAAAGCCGAAATCGCCGATGCGATTGACCAGGAAGGCCTTGAGGCCCGCGAAGATGGCCGATTCGCGCTTGAACCAGAAGCCGATCAACAGGTAGGAAACCAGGCCCACCGCTTCCCAGCCGAAGAACAGCTGCAGGAAATTGTTCGACATCACCAGCATCAGCATCGAAAAAGTGAACAACGCGATGTAGCTGAAGAACCGCTGGTAGCCCGGGTCGTCCGCCATATAGCCGATGGTGTAAATGTGCACCATGAAGGAGACGAAACTGACGGTGGTCATCATCAGCGCCGTCAGGTGATCGACGAGGAAACCCACCTCGAAGCGAATGCCGTCGGACACCATCCAGGTGTAAACGCTGATGTTCAGTGTCTCGAGGTTCCCGAACACCTGCAGGTACAGCACGTAGCAGGAGAGAACGAACGAGCCCGCGACGCCGAGGATCGCCACCCAGTGCGAACCGGCCCTGCCAACCTGGTTGCGGAACAGGCCGGCGACGGCGGCCGCGGCGAGCGGCAGCAGCGGAATCAGCAACAATATGGTTTGCAGAGACATATCAGCCCTTCAGGTCGTCGAGTTCGGCCACGTTGATGGTCTGGCGGTTGCGGAACAGCACCACCAGGATCGCCAGGCCGATCGCCGCTTCCGCCGCGGCGACGGTCAGAATGAAAAATACGAATATCTGCCCGTCGAGGTTGCCGAGGAACCGCGAGAAGGCGACGAAATTCATGTTCACCGCCAGCAGCATCAGCTCGATGCACATCAGCAGGATGATGACGTTCTTGCGGTTCAGAAAAATGCCCGTCACGCTGAGTACGAAGAGCAGAGCGCCGAGGGTCAGGAAATGTGCGAGCGTCAGCATCCTCTCATCCTCACTTCGTCGGCCGGGTTTCGGGCCGCGGCTCGGCGTCCATCTTAACCAGGCGGACGCGCTCGCCGCGCTGGACCCGCACCTGGGCCGCCGGGTCCTGGCGATGCATGCCGGTGCGGCGGCGCAGGGTCAGCGCCACCGCGGCGATGATGGCCACCAGCAGCACCACGCCCGCCACTTCGAAGGGCAGCAGGTAATCTTTGAACAGCAGCTCGCCGAGCGCGCGGGTATTGCTGAACCCGTCCGGGTTGGGCTCGGGAATGGGAAAGGCATGCTCGTCGAAGCGGCCGCGCGACCACAGGACCAGCATCAGTTCGGCGGCCATCAGCAGGGCGACGGCGACGCCCGCCGGCAGGTAGCGGATGAACCCCTCGCGCAACGGCTCCAGGTTGATGTCCAGCATCATGACCACGAACAGGAACAGCACCAGCACGGCGCCGACGTAGACCAGCACCAGGATGATGGCGAGGAACTCGACCTCCAGCAGCATCCAGATCGCCGCCGAGCTGAAGAACGCCAGGACCAGGCTCAGCGCCGCGAACACCGGGTTGCGCACCGTGATGACCGCGACGGCCGCACCCAGCAGGACCAGGGAGAACGCGTAGAAGACCATTTCGTAAATCGGCATGTTCCGGGCTCCGCTCAGCGGTAGGCTGCGTCCTGGCGACGGTTCGCGGCGATGCTCTCCTCGAAGCGGTCGCCAACCGCCAGCAGTTTGTCCTTGGTCATGATGTGCTCGCCCCGGTACTCGAAATGAAACTCGTGGATGTCGGTCTCCACGATCGAGTCGACCGGGCAGGATTCCTCGCAGAAGCCGCAATAGATGCACTTGAAGAGGTCGATTTCGTAACGCGTCGTGCGCCGCGTGCCGTCTTCGCGCTGGGTCGAGTCGATGGTGATGGCCAAGGCCGGGCACACCGCCTCGCACAGCTTGCAGGCGATGCAGCGTTCCTCGCCGTTGGGGTAGCGGCGCAACGCGTGCAGCCCGCGGAAACGCGGCGACTTGGGCGTCTTTTCCTCGGGGTAGTTGATGGTGAACTTCGGCGCGAAGAAGTAGCGCAACGTGACGGCGGCGCCCTGCGCCAGTTCCAGCAACAGCAGGCTCTTGAGGTAACGGGTGATTGCGTCCAATTTCAGCTTCCCCTCGTGACCAGGCCAAACACCGAGATCACCGCGGCGACCATGACCCAGACGATCGTGATCGGCACGAACACCTTCCAGCCGAGCCGCATGATCTGGTCGTAGCGGTAGCGCGGATAGGTCGCGCGCCACCACAGGAACAGGTACATGAAAAACACGGTCTTGGCGAAGAACCAGACCATGCTGCCTTCGCCCAGGAAGGTGTCGCCGATCAGCGGGATGCCCTCGAAGGGCGACAGCCAGCCGCCGGCGAACATGATCGAAGTCAGAGCCGAGATCAGGATCATGTTGGCGTATTCGGCGAGGAAGAAGATCGCGAAGCCGGCGCCCGCGTACTCCACGTGGAAACCGGCGACGATTTCCGATTCCCCCTCGGCCACGTCGAACGGCGCACGGTTGGTCTCGGCCACGCCCGAAATCACGTAGATCATGAACAGCGGCAGCAGCGGCAGCCAGAACCAGTCCAGCAAACCGCCCTGCTGAGCCAGCACGATCTCCCGCAGGTTCAGCGTGCCGGCGAGCACCAGCACGCCGATCAGGGCAAAGCCCATGGCCACCTCGTACGAAACCATCTGCGCCGAGGAGCGCAGCGCGCCGAGGAAGGCGTACTTGGAGTTCGAGGCCCACCCGGCGATGATCAGGCCGTATACGCCCAGCGATGACATCGCAAGGATGTAGAGCAGGCCGGCGTCGATGTCTGCCACCACCGCCCAGTCGTCGAAGGGCACCACGGCCCAGGCCGCGAACGCGGGGGCCAGCGACAGCACCGGCGCCAGCAGGAACAGGAACTTGTTGGCGTTTTCCGGCAGGACGATTTCTTTCAGGATCAGCTTGAACACGTCGGCAAAGGGCTGCAGCAGGCCGAGCGGGCCGATGCGGTTCGGCCCGCGGCGCACCTGCATCCAGCCGATGACCTTGCGTTCCGCGTAGGTGTAATAGGCCACGACCAGGATCAGCGGCACCACGATCAAGAGAATCTTGGCCAGCAGGATCAGCATGTAGAGCATCTGGTCCATGAAGGTCATGGGCAACGTCATGGGCTTGTCTCCGGCATCACGCCAACCCTCCGGTTGCGGGCTCCACCACCACGGGCGCGACAGCGTGTCCGAGCAGGCGCGCATCGCAGGTCGCGCTGCGCAGCCAGACGCCGCCGGCGGGCACTTTCCCGGTGACCAGGACTTCGACTTCGGTCCAGCCGGCCGTCGGGTCTTCACCCTGCCGCACGCGCGCCAGCGCGCCCTCGGCCAGGCCCAAGCGCGCGGCGTCCGCCGGATTGAGGCCGACGAAGCGGCTCTGGGCCTGCGCGGTCTCCTGCAGCGGGGTCGCGCGCCGGCACAGGGGGTCGACGGAATACATCGCCACCTCGCCGATGCGGTACAGGCCCTGCGAGACCGTGGCGTCACGGAGCGCAACTTCGCTTGCCGTCACGCCGTCGTGCTCCAGCGCGCGCCGCAGGTCAGCCTGCACCGCGCCCAGGTCGACCTGGGCGATGCCTTCG
>Ga0105090_10000115_pt1 | contig 32431 bp, 37 predicted proteins | sample PPLLak3March2015_FD_79110 | JGI IMG/M metagenome (GOLD analysis project Ga0105090, IMG submission 79110) | Freshwater sediment microbial communities from Prairie Pothole Lake near Jamestown, North Dakota, USA - PPLs Lake P7 Core (1) Depth... | ecosystem: Environmental > Aquatic > Freshwater >...
CGCCGCCAAGCGCGCCGGCAAGGCCGACCGCGCCGCGATCACGGCCGCGATGCCGGCCACGAGCTTCCCGGGCCTGACCGGCACGATCGCCTTCGACGAAAAGGGCGACATCAAGGGTGGCGCCATTTCCATGTTCAAGGTCTCGGGCGACAAGCTCGAGTACATCTCGACGGTGCGCTAAGCACCAAGCAGCGTCCGCGACGGCACCTTCGGGTGCCGTCTTTTTTTGCCCTTGCGGCGCGCGGCCGACACCTTGCTACGATGCGCCGTCTCCTGCCGGAGCGGCGCACGGTCCGCTCTACGAAAGATCAATGGACACCTTCATCCAGCAGATCCTCAACGGCCTAGTGCTCGGCAGCATGTATTCGTTGATCGCACTCGGCTACACGATGGTCTACGGGATCCTGAACCTGATCAACTTCGCCCATGGTGACGTGCTTACCGTTGGGGCGCTGACGGCGCTGTCCACAATCCTTCTGCTGCAGACGCTGTTCCCGGGGCTGCCGGGCTGGTTCCTGATCTGCGCCGGACTGCTCGCCGCGATACCGGTCTGCGTGGTTCTGAGTCTTGTCATCGAGCGCGTCGCGTATCGGCCGCTGCGCAACGCGCCGCGGCTGGCGCCACTGATCACGGCCATCGGCGTGTCGATCGTCATCCAGACGGTCGCGATGTTGGTCTGGGGCCGCAATTACCTGACGTTCCCGCAGTTGCTGCCGACCTCCCCGATCGAGTTCGGCGGAGCCACCGTGACGGTGACGAAGCTGCTCGTGATCGCCCTGTCGGCGCTGGTGATGATCGGCCTGATGCTGCTGGTGAACCGCACCAAGCTTGGCCGCGCCATGCGCGCCACCGCGGAGAATCCGCGTGTCGCGGGGCTGATGGGCGTCAACCCGAATTTCGTCATCGCCGCGACCTTCGCCATCGGCGCATCGCTGGCCGCGCTGGCTGGCGTGATGCTCGCCGCAACCTATGGCGTCGCCCACTTCTACATGGGCTTTTTGCCCGGACTGAAGGCCTTCACGGCGGCAGTGCTCGGTGGCATCGGCAACATCCCGGGCGCCATGCTGGGCGGCCTGCTGCTCGGCCTCATCGAGGCACTCGGTGCCGGCTACATCGGCCAGCTCACGGGCGGTGTGCTCGGCAGTCACTACCAGGATGTCTTCGCGTTCCTGATCCTGGTGATGGTGCTGATCTTCCGGCCGTCGGGCCTGCTCGGCGAGCGCGTGGCGGACCGGGCCTGACCATGGGTTCCCTGCTGCCACGCCTTTCGCAGAGTCGCAGCGCCGTCTGGATCGCGACGGCCCTCATCGGCATCGTCCTCATCCTGCTGCCGTTTGCCTTCGGCATGCTGGGCAATGCCTGGGTGCGCGCGCTGGCGTTCGCATGCCTCTACGTGATGCTCGCGCTCGGGCTCAACATCGTCGTCGGCTTCGCAGGCCTGCTGGACCTGGGCTACATCGCCTTCTATGCGGTCGGCGCTTACATGTATGCGCTGCTCGCCTCGCCGCACCTGACGTCGACCTTTCCCTGGATCGCGCAGATGTTCCCGAACGGTCTGCACAACTCGATCTGGCTCGTGATCCCGCTCGGCGCGGGGCTGGCGGCACTCTTCGGCATCGTGCTCGGTGCCCCGGTGCTGAAGCTGCGGGGCGACTATCTCGCGATCGTGACGCTCGGGTTCGGCGAGATCATCCGCATCTTCCTGAACAACCTGAACGCCCCGGTCAACATCACCAACGGCCCCCAGGGCATCACGCTGATCGACCCGATTTCCTTTGGGAACGTGAGCCTCGCCAAGACCCAGCATTTCCTCGGGATCACCTTCCCGTCGGTGCACCTGTATTACTACCTGTTCCTGGTCCTGACACTGATCACGATCGTCATCTGCGTCAGGTTGCAGGACTCGCGGCTCGGCCGCGCCTGGATGGCGATCCGCGAGGACGAGATCGCTGCCAAGGCGATGGGCATCAACGTCCGCAACGTCAAGCTGCTCGCGTTCTCGCTCGGCGCGACCTTCGGTGGCGTGTCCGGCGCGATGTTCTCGGCGTTCCAGGGCTTCGTCTCGCCGGAGTCATTCACGCTCAACGAGTCGATCATCGTGCTGGCGATGGTCGTGCTCGGCGGGCTCGGGCACATTCCCGGCGTCGTGCTCGGCGCGGTGCTGCTGGCGATCTTCCCGGAAGTACTGCGCCACACCGTCACGCCGGTGCAGACCTTTCTTTTCGGCCATGTCGTCATCGACGCCGAAGTGCTGCGCATGATGCTCTACGGCCTCGCGATGGTGCTGATCATGCTGTATCGGCCCAAGGGACTGTGGCCGGCGCCCGAGCATGGCGTCAATCCCTCCAGCCGCGCCGCGCCTCGGGGCGCCTGACATGGCCGACATCGTCCTGCGTGTTTCAGGCGTGAACAAGCGTTTCGGCGGCCTGCAGGCGCTGTCGGATGTCGGCATCGAGATCACGCGCGGAGAGATCTACGGCCTGATCGGGCCGAACGGCGCGGGCAAGACGACCTTCTTCAACGTCATCACAGGCCTCTACTCGCCCGACTCCGGTGCTTTCGAACTCGACGGCAAGCCCTACTCACCGACCGAGGTGCACCGCGTCGCCCAGGCCGGCATCGCGCGCACGTTCCAGAACATCCGGCTGTTCCCTGATATGACCGCGCTGGAGAATGTCATGGTCGGCCGCCACGTGCGCACGCACGCGACCGCGCTCGGCGCGATCCTGCGCACCCGACGCACCATCGAGGAAGAGCGCGGCATCAAAGCCCGCTCGCTCGAACTGCTCGAGTACGTCGGCATCCGCAAGTACGCCGACTTCCAGGCTCGCACACTGTCGTATGGAGACCAGCGCCGGCTGGAGATCGCGCGCGCGCTCGCAACCGAGCCCAAGCTGCTGGCGCTCGACGAGCCGGCGGCGGGCATGAACGCGACGGAGAAGATCGCGCTGCGCGGGCTGCTGGAAGCCATCAGCCGCGATCGCATCACGATCCTGCTGATCGAGCATGACGTGAAGCTGGTGATGGGGCTGTGCGATCGCGTGACCGTGCTCGACTACGGCAAGATGATCGCCGTCGGCGCGCCAGCCGAAGTGCAGAGCAATGCCGCGGTCATCGAGGCGTATCTCGGCGGTGGCCACAAGGCCGTTGCCACCAAGGCAGCATAGACATGGCTGACGTCGTCCTTCGTGTCGCGGGGCTGAAGGTTGCCTACGGAGGCATCCAGGCCGTCAAGGGCGTCGACCTCGAGGTGCGGGCGGGCGAACTCGTGACGCTGATCGGCGCCAACGGCGCCGGCAAGACCTCGACCCTGAAGGCGATCACCGGCACGCAAGCGTGGGCGGGCGAGATTGACTACATGGGCCGGACGACGCGCGGCCAGGCTTCTTATCAGTTGCTGGCGCAGGGGCTGGCGATGGTGCCCGAGGGACGCGGCGTGTTCGCGCGCATGTCCGTCACCGAGAACCTGCAGATGGGTGCGTTCGTGCGCAACGATGCCGACGGCATCCGTCGCGACATCGACGAGATGTTCACGGTCTTTCCCCGGCTCAAGGAGCGCTCGAAGCAGCTCGCGGGCACACTGTCGGGCGGCGAGCAGCAGATGCTCGCCATGGCGCGTGCGCTGATGAGCCAGCCCAAGCTGCTGCTGCTGGACGAGCCTTCGATGGGCCTGTCGCCAATCATGGTGGAAAAAATCTTCGAGGTGATACGCACCGTGGCGGCGCGCAAGGTGCCGATGCTGCTGGTCGAGCAAAACGCGCGCCTGGCACTGGAGGCGGCGCACCGCGCCTACGTGATGGACTCGGGCCTGATCACGCTGAGCGGTGAAGCCCACTCTTTGCTCACGGACCCGAAGGTGCGCGAAGCCTATCTCGGCGAGGCCGCCTGACGCTGACTGTCGTGCTGTCCTCGTCCGAGACGAGGGGGCACGCGACGAACCCTCTGCGCAGCCCTTTCATCGGTAAGTTGGCAAAGTGCCGGACCGCGCCGTTGCGGGACTGCAACCTCTCCTCTCGCAGCACGCAAAAGAGTACGCTCGGCGATCCATTGAACCTGGACTGGAGAGTTCCCATGCATCCCCTCGTCCGCATCTTCGCTTCGATCGCTTTCATCGCCGGTCTTGTGACGCCTGCGGTGCACGCGCAATCGTCCGCGCCACTCGTCATCTCCGCCAACGACAAGAGCATTCAGTGGGGTCCCTGCCCGGCCTTCCTGCCGCAAGGGTGCCAGATCGGAGTGCTGCATGGCGACCCCGCCAAACCCAACGTCGACATTTTCTTCAAGGTGCCAGGCAAGTCGAAAATCGCCGCGCACAAGCACACGTCGGCCGAACGCATGTTGCTCGTGCAGGGCGAAATGCAGGTGACTTACGAAGGGCACAAGCCGGTCACATTGAAGCGCGGCTCGTATGCCTACGGCCCGGCCGAGCTGGTGCACGAAGCCACCTGCCTGAGCGCCGATCCGTGCGTGCTGTTCATCGCGTTCGAGCAGCCGCTCGATGCGATCCCGATGAAAATGGCTGCGGCCAAAGCGGCCGAGGCGAAGGCGGCGACCACTGAGAGCAAAAAGAAGAGCGGCGGCTGCTAGGTCGCAGCAGCTGGCGGCCCCACGCAGTTCCCCCCGTTGCAGACGACCGACCGAGTTCGACCTGAACCGGACTGTCGATGCCGCCAAAGGCAGCGCCCGGGCTCTACGTTCGGCGCTTCTGATCTGTCGGGTCGTTCCCGGAGCCAAGGTAGCAGGCGTGAGCTTGCGCTGCTCGTCATGGCTGCTGATAGTGCGCTCATGTCGTCCCGCCAACGGCGGTGTCTTCCGTGACTCCAGGCAGCGCATCGCCTGGATCTTCAATGAGTGACACCGAGTTCCTCCATCCGTTGCGGCCCCTGCTCAAGAACTGGGTCTGGGAACACGGTCGCGTCGGCACCCGCTATCTCGACTGCACGGACGGTGAGATCAAGTTCGACGACGGCAAGAAGGCGCGCTTCGCAGATGAGAGCATCTTCTATGCGCCACTCGGTGCAGACGCCGACGGCGCAACCGATGCGACAGGCCCCGCCATCCATGAAGGGGCGCTGGCCCGGTTTCTGCGGGCGGCCCAGCACGGCACGCCGGAAGACGCTGGCACAGTCGCGGATGTCCAGCGCGCGGTGCAGGACTGCGTGGAGCTTGGCCTCGTGTGTGCATATCAGCCACTCGCCCGCCAGGCCCGGGCGACCTACGCGCTTGAGCCGATGTTCGAAGACGAGATCCGAGCGGCGGTCGTTCACGACATCCGGAGCAAGTACGTCGGCTTGCGCGCGCAACTGGCGCTCTATGACTTCACCGTGTTCCACGGCCTGCCAGCTCCGTTGCTGATCAGCGAGACGCCCTTCATCGACTGGCGCGTCCAGGCGAAGCCAGTACAGCCGTTCGTCTCGCTGCCGCTGGGACCCTACTGCATCCTGGTGGGCACGCCATCCGGCAAGAAGAGCCGAGCCGGGCCGGTGCTGTGGAAGACCGTCGGCGCCATGGGACCGTTCAAGGACCATAACCGCTATATCGTCGAGTACGCACAGCGATGGATCGTCGCGACTTCGGACGATCAGCTGGTCGCCATTCAGGACCGCTTCTCTCAGGACACTGACGGCAACCCGGCCGCTGTGCAGCCGTGACTGGCGTCGGGGCGATGATTTCGGACTCCTGCCCAGGAGATAGTCGTCGCGGCGCGTTTCCGGAACCGCAATCACTGTTTCGGAAACATCACCGGCGGCTTGCACACTGATGATCACAAACGTCAATGACATGAAATCAGGGACCAGGACAAACAGACTCAATGCGCGCGGACTGATGAACTGCCCCAACGGTTGATGGTGAGTTCCGTGCTCCGACCAGCGGTGACATGGGGTCACGCACTGGCCGGGCTCCGGATTGTCATCATGACTCCTACGCCGCGCGCACTGCCACACCGGCATGCGCGTCGGCATTCGCGGCCATCACGTGAGGCTCGACGGCCTCATTGAAGCCCACGAAATATGCCTCGGGATGAAACTCGACAAACTCCACGGCGACGTTGAAAACCACCACCGCGAACATTGCGAACATCACGAAAGCATAGAAGAAGTCGTTCTTCGCCTCATGCTTGTGTTTCATGACACTCTCCCAGCGAGTGGCTGCACCAAACAAAAAGCCCGGAGGCGTTCGACGCGATCCGGGCTTGGATGCAGCCGGGTCCAGCTACACGCCTGGACCTCCGCCCGGATCATGGGCCTGCATGGACTGGCTTGACCGCGCGCCGGCCAGCGACGCGGTCTCGACAGGCATTTCAGCCTGCCGACACAGGTCAGTTACGAATGCGAACTGGGGTCGCTTCGTAACGCCGAGTGTGCCGATCGCGTCGCTCATCTCTGAACCTTCACCAATGCCGGCGAAATTGCCGGTGTCGAAATCCTAGGCCGATGCAGGCCACGCATCAATCACATTTGTGCGTGAATATTCGGAGCCGCGCTGATGTCCGCAACGGTGCCGCCGACATCCCGCCGGCGCCAAGGGAGTCCGTCGAGCGTTGCCGTTATGCTGCCGGCTCAAGTTCGAAGGGGGACTGCAGTGAGCAAGTTATCAGAGAAGGTTAAAGAGGAATTTCTGGCGCTCTTGCCGCCCACGATATTCTTCTTCATCGCGCTGCATGTCGTCGCAATTGTCCGCGCGCTGATGGTTCACGGCACCGGGCTCCCGGTCAGTTCGTCTGGGCAGATCGCGGTGGGCGCCCTCATCCTCGGCAAGGCCGTGCTGCTGGCCGACCTGATGCCGGCAATCAATCGATTTCCGGACAAGCCGCTTGCCTACAACGTTGCCTGGAAAAGTGCGATCTACTTTCTGATGGCCACCTTCATTCACTATCTCGAGCGCCTTGTGGACTTCTGGAAGCAGGCGGGCGGTTTTGCGGCTGCGAACGAGAAGCTGCTTGCGACCATCGTATGGCCGCACTTCCTCGGCATCCAGATCGTGCTGCTGGTCCTGATACTCAATTACTGCGTGCTGCGTGAACTCGGCCGCGTACTGGGTACCGAGAAGCTGTTGGCACTGTTTTTTGGCAACCCGATCGGACAGCGCATCTGACCACATCGACTGTCGCTGGATCGAACCGGGCGGGGGGCGCCGATCGCTCCGCACCGACACCTTCGTGTGACGACCGTATGCCAATGCGAGTCCTCGCCGGCAACGGTCAGAACTTGGACAGCGCGACCGAACTACCGCATAGTGGACGTCATGCCCTCCGGGCAACGACCGCCGCACAAGGCTGCGGGAGTGCGGCAACAACGCAGGAGACAGCCATGCGACTTCAAGGTCGACTCGCACTTGCCACCATTGCACTGGCATCGCTGAGCGCTGCGGCAGACGCCCAGCTTCCGGTCAACGACGAGCCGCTGACGGGCAAGTGGGCCCCGAGCGAGTGGGGGCCCGACGACAAGGTCGGCGCTGCCAACCGCACGACGCCGGAGCTCGTGCTGAAGGCGGTTGGGCTCGTAAAGAAGGGCAAGAGCGCAACACTCGGCAAAGTCTATGAGGCGGATGCGCCGGCATTCGGTACGCGCAGCTGGAAGCTGCTGATTCCGGGACGGCCGACCGGCGGGCCGTTTGGCGACCAGCAGCTCGTCTACAACGATGAGTACGTGGCCACGGAACTGGGCCAGATTGGCACGCAGTTCGACGGCCCCGGCCACATCGGCGTCATCACCTCGAAGGGCATGTTCTACTACAACGGCCGCTTCCTGCACGACAAGGAGATCGGCTCGACCGGCCTGGGCCCGCTTGGAGTGGAGCATGTGGCGCAGAAGGGTTTCGTGTGCCGCGGAGTGCTGCTCGACGCGGTGGCGCTGCGCGGCGGAACGCTGCCGGTGCCCAAGGAGAACAGTCCCAGCGATCCCGGCATCGTGACCGCGAAAGACGTGCAGACGATGATCCAGCGGCAGGGCCTTGCGCCGATTGGAACCGGCGATTGCGTGTTCCTTTACACCGGCCACGGCGACCTGTGGCATCCGCGGGACTGGGACAAGTTCGACGCTGCCGAGAAGGCCAGGCGAACCGCCCAGTTCAACGCCGGCGAGCCGGGCTTCGGCATTTCCGCCTGCGAGTACCTGGCTGAGCGCAAGGTGATCCTGACCGGTGCCGACACGTGGGGAACGGAGGCCGTCGGCAAGGGCTTCGGCGGTGAAAATCCCCAGCCCTTTGAATGCCACGTCAAGCTGCAGACCAAGCGCGGCATCTGGAATCTCGAGAACCTGGACTTCTCCCAGTTGATCGCCGACAAGGCCTACGAATTCCTGTTCGCATGGTCTCCGCTCAAGATGAAAGGTGCCACCGGCTCGCCGGGAAACCCCATGGCCTTGTACTGAGTCCCGCCACCGGCATTGACCCTGCCAGTTCACTCACCGTCGACGCCACGCACCTGGACGTTGACGTCCATGCTGAGGAAGTCGCTCGGATCTCCGAACCAGCGCCCGGAAACAGGCGCTGCCAGATCGGCATCGCGCGCATAAGCCACGCGAATCAGGCTGGAGCCGCCGAACAACGCGTTGGTCGGGTCAAACGGGACCCAGCCGGCCCCGGGCAGGTAGATGTGCAGCCACGCGTGCGTCGCGCCGGCGCCCGTGACACCCGCGTCGGCGGCGTTGTCGACGGACGGGTCGTACAGGTAACCGCATACGAAACGCGCCGCCATGCCGAGCCGCCGCGCAACTTCCATCATCAGCAGCGCAAAGTCGCGGCAGGAGCCAGCGCCGCGCCGCAGCGTCTCGTCCGGCGCCTGGGTGCCCGGCTCGTCGCGCGACTCGTAGCGGAAGCTCGACTGGATCGCCGCGGCAATGGAGGTCAGCAGCGCACGCGTGTCCGGTCGCACGGCGGGGGCGAGAAAGGGCCGGCACCACTCGAAGAGCCGCCCCTCGGGGTCGGGATAGTGACGCTCCAGCATCGCGCCGAGATCGCGTCGTTCTTCCGTCGTGTAATCGAATGGCCAGCGCTGCGCGTGCGGTGCGAGTGGCAGCTCGTTGATGCCCCGCACGCCGCCATGCGTGACACGGAAACGGCAATGGATCCGGAGCTCGTCTGAAGAGTTGATCGGCGTGACCAGCGTCACCCAGTTGGACTGGGTGTCCTGGACCCAGTCGATCCGCGACGGCACGTTGATGTCGATCCCGGCGTCGAGCACGTGGATGTCATGCCCCGAGCGCGGACGGAACATCACGCGGTGTTCACCGAAGCGGACCGGCCGTGCGTAGCGATAAGTCGTCGTGTGCTCGACTTCCAGGATGCGCGCGCTGCTCACGCTGCCTCGCCGTTGATCTGTCCGGTCCAGCGCGCCAGCGCCTGCTCCTTGTCGCCACCGGCCCGCATCGCCTGCAGCACACGGGCCCGGTCGTCCGCCGGCCGGTTCTGGCTCAGCTTGAACTTGGCCTCGAGCCGTTCGACGGCGATCGCAAAGGCGACGATGCCACCCTTCATGCCCTCGCGGTAGGCGCTGTCGAGTTCATCCCATTGCTTTCTATACGCCGCGTCGTGGCGATCGATCAGTGCCTTCAGCACCTGCTCCTTGCGATCGCTGTCGTGCCAGAGCTCGACCACGCCCTGTGCATGCACGACCGCGTAGTTCCAGGTCGGCACCGCCTTGCGCGTGCCGTAGAGCGCCGGCGAAATATAGGCATCGCCGCCGTGAAACACGGCCAGCACACGGCTGCGCTCGCGCCACGCCTCCCAGTGCGGGTTGGCGCGGGCGACATGCCCGAGCAGTTGCCAGGTGTCCCCGTCATCGACCAGCAGCAGCGGCACATGGGAGACGACCGGCTCCTGGGCGCCCTGGGTGATCAGCGTTGCGAACGGATGCGCGCGCATCAGCGCCGCGGTCAGCGCGCGATCCTGCACCGCAAAGTGCGTCGGGGTGTAGAGCATCAGGCGAGCGATGCGGCTTCGGGCAGGCCCAGCATCAGGTTGAGGTTCTGCACAGCCGCGCCGCTCGCGCCCTTGCCGAGATTGTCGAGGCGCGCCACGAGCAGGGCCTGGCGTGCCGCATCGTTGGCAAAGACAAAGACCTCGAGCCGGTTGGTGGCGTTGAGCGCCTCAGGTTCGAGAAAGGCGCCCTCCCGCAGTGCTGCCGTGTCGTTGAGCGGCCGCACGCCAATGAACGCCTCGCCGGCGTAGTACTCCGCATAGGCCGCGTGCAGTTCGGCGCCCGTGACGGCGCGCGGCAACGCGGAAGTCTGCAGCGGCACATGCACGAGCATCCCCTGCCGGAAGTAACCCACCGACGGCGCGAAGAGCGGCGCGTGCGCCAGCAGGCCGTGCTGCCGCATCTCGTCTACGTGCTTGTGCTTCAGTGTCAGGCCGTAGTCGCCGTAGGCCTGCGGGCGCGCGCCCGGCGTCGGTTGCTCGAAGGACTCGATCATCTTGCGTCCACCGCCCGAGTAGCCCGACACCGCATGCACGGTGACCGGAAAGACCTCCGGCATGAGCCCGCGCTCGCGCAGCGGACGCACCAGCGCCAGGAAGCCGGTCGGGTAGCAGCCGGGGTTGGAAACCCGCCGCGCAGCGGCGATGGCTGCGCGCTGGCTGCGCGTCAGTTCGGCAAAGCCGTAGACCCAGCCCGGGGCCGTGCGGTGTGCCGTGCTGGCATCGATGATCCGCGTGCGATCGTTTTCGATCAGCGTCACGGTCTCGCGCGCCGCATCGTCCGGAAGGCACAGGATCACGCAGTCGGCGCGATTGACGATCTCCCGCTTCGCGGCCGGGTCCTTGCGAGATTCGGGCGGCAGGCTCAGCAGTTGCAGGTCGGTGCGCTCCTGCAAGCGCGCGCGGATCTGCAGGCCGGTGGTGCCGTGCTCGCCGTCGATAAAGACTGTCGGTGTGTTCATGGCAGGTCTCTGGGTTGGGCGGACCCGGTGCTCGGGCCCGCGTACACGTGCGGATTGTGCCTTTCCATGGAGCGCTGCGGTTCTACCAGTTCCGTGAATCCGAAGCACCGGTACAGGGCGTGGGCATCCCGCGTGCGCAGTGCCCAGCGCCGCAGCCCCTGCAGTTCGGGGTGCGCAACGACCGCGCCGATCAGGCGGGTGGCCGTGCCCTGCCCGCGCCAGGGCTGTGCGACAAAAACATCGCACAACCAGGCGAAGGTCGCGCGATCCGTCACCACACGCGCGAAAGCCACCTGTTCGTCACCGACGAACGCGGAGGCGACCAGCGAGTTGTCGACGGCGCGGTCGAACACACCGCGGCCGATGCCGATCGACCAGTAGGCCTCCCGGCTCAGCCAGCCGTAGACACGGTCGCGGTCGAGCTGCGCAGGATCGAAGGTGATCGTGAGCGAGTTCACGACTGCGCCTCCAGCAGGGCGTCCAGCTGGTCGGCCATCCGATCGATTTCGTCGAGGCCGACGTTCAGTGCCGGCATCAGGCGCAGGAGGTGAGGCCGCGGGCTGTTCAGCAGCAAGCCCTCCGGCGCGAGGTCGCGCGCTTGCTCGACCAGCTGAGCGCCGATCGGGCGCCCGAGGTCGAGCGCCTGCAGCAGGCCCCGACCACGCCGTCCCGCGAGGCCGTGGCGTGCCATCAGCGCATCGAGCTGCGCTTCGAGATGCCGAGCGCGCTGGCGCACCCCCGCAAGGAAGACGTCGGCCGCGACCGCAGCAAGCACGGCACTTCCTGCAGCGGCCATCAGCGGGTTACCGCAGTACGTTCCGCCCTGGTCGCCGTGGGCAAACGCGGCGGCCACGGTGTCGCGCGCCAGCAGTGCCGCCAGCGGGACACCGCCGCCCAGTCCCTTGCCGAGAGTCAGGATGTCCGGCGCCACGTCTGCCTGTTCGAACGCGAACAGCGTGCCGGTCCGGCCAATGCCGGTTTGCACTTCATCGAGAATCAGCAGCAGGCCGTGCGCATCGCACAGCGCCCGCAGTGCGCGCAGGAAATCGTCGTCCGCCGGCACGACACCGGCCTCGCCCTGGATCGGCTCCAGCATGACAGCGACCGTGCGTTCCGTGATCAAGGCCTTGACCGAGCCCAGGTCGTTCAGTGTGGCCTTCGGAAAGCCCGGCATCGTGGGTTCGAACAGGCGGTCCCAGCCCGGCTTGCCGCTCGCAGCCATCGTCGCGAGCGTGCGTCCATGAAAGCCCTCCATGAACGTGATGATCTCGAACGCACCGTCACGATGCAGCTGGCCCCATTTGCGCGCCAGCTTGATCGCGCCTTCGTTGGCCTCGGCGCCGCTAGAGCACAGGAACACGCGCCCAAGGCCTGAAAGCTGCGCGAGCCGCGCGGACAGTTCGAGCGCGGGCGCATTGAAGAACGCCGGACTGGGGCTGATGAGCCGCTGCGCCTGCCGTGCGAGCGCTCCCTGGATCTGCGCTGGCGCGTGTCCCAGCGAATTGACCGCCCAGCCCTGCACGAAGTCTAGGTAGCGCTTGCCGCAATGGTCGACGAGCCAGGACCCTCGGCCCTCGACGAACACCAGCGGCGGACGGGCCGCAACGTCCATCAGGGCATCGGTCTCGAAGGCGTCGAGCTTCATGGTTCGCTCCTCGTCGAAAAACAAAAAGGCCGCGGAGTCCGCGGCCTTTTCAGGATAAACCGGTGGTCCGGTCGTCAACCCTGCGCGCGCGCTCCCCTGCGGAGATCCGCATCACGTCGCTCGCGTCGGGCAAGGTTGAAGGTCATCATGCGCAAAAGTGTACCCGAGCTTCGGTAACGGCAAACCATCGCAATGGTTTCAGGCCTGTATCAGGTCCGCCTGCGATGTAAAGGCATCGGCGAAGAACTGATCTTCCGGCAGGCCACAGAGCGCCGTTAAGTCGCGGCGCGCAGAGTTGACCATGACCGGCACGCCGCAGGCATAGACCTGATGGCGCGACAGGTCGGGGAAGTCCTCCATGACGGCGCGATGTACGAAGCCGGTGCGGCCCGTCCACGCATCGTCCGGCCGCGCCTCGGACAGCACCGGCACATAGCGGAAGTTCGGCTGCTCGGTCGCCCAGCGTGCCGGTAGGGAATCCAGATACAGGTCACTGCGTGTGCGGGCTCCCCAGTACAGAACGACGGGGCGAAAGACCTTGCCCGAGTCTTCGCGATTGATGCCCTCCGCGAAGATGTGCTCCGCGATGGCCTTGATCGGCGCGAAGCCGGTACCGCTGGCGAGCAGGATGATCGGCCCGGGATTGTCCTCGCGCAGGAAGAAGGTACCCATCGGCCCTTCGACACGGAGGATGTCGCGCTCCTTGACTGGCTGAGGGCCCAGGCCGAACAGGTTGTCCGTGAAGGCCCCGCCGGGCATGTGGCGAACGTGGAACTGCAGCTGCTCGTCGGCATGCGGCGGCGTGGCAATCGAGTACTGGCGGCGTGTGCCGTCGCGCAGGATGAACTCCAGGTACTGGCCGGCCAGGTACTGCAGCCGTTCGGTCGCCGGCAACTGCAGCGAAACGATCGCGACATCGGGCGTCACGCGCTCGATGCGGGCGACGCGCGCCGGCATTCTCTTGATCGGGATGTCGCCGAACCCGGTCAGCTCGCGCGCCTCGATGACGACGTCCGTGTACGGGCGCGAGCAGCAGAAGAGCGCCAGCCCTTTGGCCTCGTCTGCGGCCGAGAGTGCGGACGCCGAGTGCGGGCCGTGCACGAGCTGGCCCTCGAGCAGCCGGCCGCGGCAGGTGCCGCAGGCTCCGTTCTTGCAGCCATAGGCGATGCCGACACCCTGCCGCAGCGCCGCCGCCAGCACCGTTTCGTCGCCCTCGACAGTAAACGAACGTCCGCTCGGGCGGACCGTGACCTTGAAACTCATAGAATCGTGCGATGGAATTCAATCGGCCCGCGCCGCCACCTCTCGCGAGCATCGGAAGACGGAAACTGGGTCGACCGCGCCTGCTGATCATCGGCTGCGGCGATGTCGGGCTGCGAATTGTCTCACGCCTCGCGGCGCGTTTTCGGCTCATCGCACTGACGTCGACGCCGGCACGGGCGGCCATGCTGCGCGCTGCGGGAGTCGTTCCCATCGTCGGCGATCTCGACCAACGGCAGTCGCTCGGCCGGCTGCACAGCCTCGCACCGTGGTTGGTCCACCTCGCGCCACCGCCCAACGCTGGCGACCTCGACACCCGCACGCGGCGCCTGGCGACCGCGCAGGCCGGCGTCATCAAGCGGGCGGTCTACATCAGCACGACCGGCGTCTATGGCGATCACGGTGGACGGCAGATCGACGAGACGGCACCGCTGCGGCCCGCCAACGACCGCGCCGTACGCCGCGTCGATGCCGAGCGCGTGATGCGCGGACGGCTTCATGCCGCGATCCTGCGCGTGCCCGGCATCTACGCGCATGATCGACTGCCGCTCGAGCGTCTGCGCCAGAACCAGCCCGCGCTGGCCGAGGCCGACGATGTCTACAGCAACCACATCCACGCCGATGACCTCGCCCGCATCGCGATCGGGGCTCTCTTCCGCGGTCGCGCCGCTCGCGTTTACAACGCCGTTGACGACAGCGCTCTCAGGATGGCCGAGTACTTCGATCTCGTCGCCGATGCCACGGGTCTGCCGCGCGCGCCGCGCCTGCCGCGCGCGGCGCTGAAGGCCGCGGTGTCGCCGATGATGTACTCGTTCATGACGGAGTCGCGCCGGCTGTCGAACCGGCGTGTGCGCAGCGAACTGAAGGTGAGGCTGCTCTACCCGACCGTCGCAAGCGCGCTCGCGACGCTGCGCACACCAAAAACAAACGGCCCCGCAGGGCCGTTGGCATGACGCGCATGGATGCAGGTCCGGGCGTCGTTGGTGCTGCTGAGTGGACTCGAACCACCGACCTACTGATTACGAATCAGTTGCTCTACCAACTGAGCTACAGCAGCCTTGAAGCGAGCCGGCGATTATACGGGGCTCGACCACCGGCAGCAATTTCGAACCCGGAAGGCCCGGCGTGAACAACGCACTGCTGATGCTGCCCGACTTCGCGCTGATCCTGATGGGCGCGATCCTGGCGCGGCGATTGGGATTCACGCGAAATTTCTGGGACGGTGCCGAGCGGCTCGTCTATTACGCCCTTTTCCCGCCGCTGCTGTTCACGTCGATCGTCAACGCAAAGTTCACGTTTGCCAGCGAAGGCCGCATGCTGGCGGCGGCTGTCGGCGCCTTCCTTGCCGCGGTCGCACTCGGCTTTGCCGCTCGGTGGCTGTTCAGGCCTGCGCCCGCATTCTTCGCCAGTTGCGTGCAGACGGCGTTCCGCTACAACTCGTATGTCGGCCTGGCGCTGGCGCAGTCACTGGCGGGTCCGCGTGGCGTCGCGCTGATGGCGCTGATCATTGCGATCTGCGTGCCACTGGCCAACGCATTCGCCGTCTTCGCACTGGCGCGGCATCGGCAGACCGGCGTGCTGCGCGAGATGGCCGTGAATCCGCTGATTCTGGCCACCGTGTCAGGACTGATCGCCAACCTGCTCGGCTTCGAGCTGCCGGCGCTGCTCGGAACGTTCCTGTCGCGGCTCGGCACGGCGAGCCTGGCGCTGGGGCTGCTGTGCATCGGCGCCGGACTGACGTTCGCCTCGGTGCACGAGGAGCGTCCGACGATGACTTACCTGGTCTCAGTAAAGCTGCTCGCGATGCCCGCGCTGGGCTTGTGGTTCACGTACCTGCTCGGGCTGACTGGAACGCCAGCGCTGATCGTGCTGCTGTTCGCGGCCCTGCCGACGGCGTCGAGCGCCTACATCCTGGCAGCACGCATGGGGGGCCACGCCGCGCCGGTGGCGTACGCGATCACCGTGCAGACGTTGCTGGCGATGCTGACTCTGCCCGTCTGGATCAGCCTGGCGCCGCGTTGACCGCCCCGGCGCCGTGTCGCGCCAGGGCCCACTCGACATGCTCGCGGACGAGCGCGCTGGTGTCGCCACGTCGTGCCTGCAAGGCTTCGACCACCGCGCTCGACGTCGGCGCGTTGCCGAGCGCGACGGCGAGGTTGCGCAACCAGCGCTCGTGGCCGATGCGACGGATCGCCGAGCCTGCGGTGCGCGCGTCGAATTCGCTCGCGCTCCAGCCAAAGAGCTCGACCAGCCGCGCCTCGTCGAAGCCATGGCGCACATCGAAATCCGGCAGCGTTGAGCGCTGTGCAAACTTGTTCCAGGGACACACCAGCTGGCAGTCGTCGCAGCCATAGATGCGGTTGCCGATCAGCGGCCGCAGTTTCATGGGTATCGCACCCGCATGCTCGATCGTCAGGTACGAGATGCAGCGGCGCGCATCGAGCTGGTAGGGCGCGGTGATCGCGCGCGTTGGGCAGACCTCGATGCAGCGCGCGCACGTGCCGCAACGGTCGGCGATCGGTTCATCCGCAGGCAAGGCGAGATCGGTGAGGATCTCGCCAAGGAAGAACATCGAGCCGGCGTCCTGCGTCAGCAGCAACGTGTGCTTGCCGCGCCAGCCAATGCCCGACTTGCGCGCCAGTTCCACCTCGAACACCGGCGCGGAGTCCGTCGCCACGCGGTAGCCGAACGTTCCCACGGCCTGCTCGACGCGGTCGGCCAGCGACTGCAGGCGGCTGCGCAGCACCTTGTGATAGTCGCGGCCACGCGCGTAGAGCGATACCACTGCGGCATCAGGATCCTCGAGGCGACGCAGCTCGCGCGCGGCCCATTCGGGCGAAGCATCCCGCGGCAGGTAGTCCATGCGCACCGTGATGGCGCGGCAGGCGCCCGGCAAGAGGCGCGTCGGGTCCGCGCGCAACGCGGCATGCCGTTCCATGTAATCCATGTCGCCGTGGCAACCGGCCGCGAGCCACATCTGCAGCCGCTCCGTCGCCCCGGCCAGGTCGAGATCGGCGATTCCGACCTGGGCAAAGCCGAGCTCCGCGCCCCAGGCGCGTATCTGTCCTGCAAGCGCAGTGACGTCAGGCGCGGCGACGGTATGCTCGGCGCGATCCGGTTTCATGCGAGCCATTCTAGGTGCCGCACCCAGAGAAGACCTTGCCTGTTACGCGCATCTTGGCGTCGCCCGCCGATACCGATCGTCTCGGTCGTGCGCTCGCCGCCGCAACGCGCGAGCACGTGCAGGCGATTGCGCAGGTGGGGTTGCAGGTCAATCTCAGCGGCGACCTGGGCAGCGGAAAGACGGCGCTGGTGCGCGGCTGGCTGCGTGCCCTGGGTATCGCGGGCCCGGTGCGCAGTCCCACCTTCACCGTGCTGGAGCCCTACGCCGTGAAGCTGGAACCACCGGGGGCAACGGGCCGCCCAACGGGGCTTGAAGTTCAGAGCGTTTCGAGCTTAGACTTCTATCACTTTGATTTTTATCGATTTGCCGATCCGGCGGAATTTTCGACGGCCGGCTTTCGTGATCTGTTTGGCACGGGCCACCTCTGTGCCATCGAGTGGCCCGAGAAAGCCGGCGAGCGCCTGCCCGGCGCCGACCTTGCGATCACGTTGCAGGTTGAGGGAGACGGTCGCCGCGCGACGATGACCGCGACCAGCACACTGGGGCATGCATGCCTGGACAGCGCACTGAAGGAGTTCGATTCGACCGCCGCCGCCTGATCCAGGCCGCGGGCGGCACGCTCGTCCTCGCGCTGACACCGGTTCATATCGCGCGTGGCGCCACACTGCTCGGAGTGCGCGTCTGGCCCGCCCGCGACTACACGCGCGTCGCCATCGAGCACGACGCGCCGTTGAAGCTCACGCACTTCGTCATCCGTGACACGCCGCCGCTGCGCATGGTGGTCGATATCGAAGGCATTGACCTGACACCCGCGTTCAAGGAACTGGTCGCCAAGGTCGAGCCGAACGATCCGTACATCGGCGTGATCCGGGTCGGCCAGAACCGGCCGAAGGTCGTGCGGCTGGTCGTCGAACTCAAGGAAGACGTCAAGCCGCAGGTGTTTTCCCTCGAGCCGGTCGGCCCGTACCAGCACCGGCTGGTGCTGGACTTCTACCCGGTCAACCCGCCCGACCCGCTGATGGCGCTGCTGCGCGAGCAGGCCACACCGCGCGACTCGGACTTCGGTGCCGCACCGCGGCCCGCCGATGAACCGCAGCCGCTGGCGCGCGCAGCGCGTCCCACTCGGCGCGGCGCCGAAGCGGACGTGCAGCGGATTCTCACGGTTGCGATCGATCCCGGCCATGGCGGCGAGGACCCCGGCGCCGTCGGCAAGGGTGGGACCTACGAAAAGACGGTGACGCTCGCGATTGCACGGCGCCTGCGCGAGCAGATCGTCGCCGACAGCGGAATGCGCGCGGCGCTGACGCGCGACGGCGACTACTTCGTGCCGCTGCGCACTCGGGTCGCCAAGGCGCGCGCCGTCCAGGCGGATCTCTTCGTCTCGGTCCACGCCGATGCCTGGATCCGGCCGGACGTGCGCGGCTCGTCGGTGTTCGCGCTGTCGGAAAATGGCGCCTCGAGCAGTGCCGCCGCATGGATGGCGCGCCGCGAGAACGAGGCGGATCTCATCGGCGGCATCAATCTCGCGTCGCACGACCGGCAGCTCGCGCGCGTGCTGCTCGATCTTTCCACCACGGCGCAGATCAACGACAGCCTGAAGCTCGGCAACTCGGTGCTGCGCGAACTCGAGCGCGTCAACCGGCTGCACAAGCCACGTGTGGAGCAGGCGGGCTTTGCGGTGCTGAAGGCGCCCGACATTCCGTCGATCCTGGTCGAGACCGCCTTCATCAGCAATCCTGACGAGGAAGCGCGGCTGCGCGACGATGCCTACCAGGAGCAGATGGCGCGCGCGATCCTCATCGGGATCAAGCGCTACTTCGCGAAGAATCCGCCGCTGGCCCGCAACCCGCTGACCTGAGGGCGGACGGCCTCAGGCGATCCGGCTGCGAAACAGCTTCACCGTCGCCGCGAGCAGCAGCGGGCCGACGACCGCCCCGATGCCGACGATCAGGATGACGCCGAGGTTGTCCTTGATGATCGGCACGTTGCCGAACAGAAAACCGCCGTACACGAGCGAGACCACCCAGATCGCCGCACCCAGCACGTTGTAGAGCTGGAACCTGCGGAAGTCCATGCCCGACGCGCCGGCCACCAGCGGCGCAAACGAACGCACCACCGGCACGAAGCGCGCGATCATGACGGTCTTGCCGCCGTGGCGTTCGTAGAAGTCATGCGTCTTCCGCAGCGCCGTCTGGTCGATCCAGCCGATGGTGCCGTCGTAGACCTTTTTGCCCAGCCAGGCACCGATGTAGTAGTTCAACGTGTTGCCCAGCACGGCCGCGACCGAGATGATCACCATCAGCAGGTAAACATTGAGTCCTTTGGCCTGCGCCTGCGGCAGTGCGGACACCGCACCGGCAACGAAGAGCAGAGAGTCGCCCGGCAGGAACGCCATGAACACCAGCCCGGTTTCCGAGAAAAAAATCAGGAACAGCGTCACGTAGACCAGCAGCACGTTGCGCTCGACGATCGTCACGAGGAAGCGATCCATCGCGTTGAAAAGGTCGAGCCAGTTGATACCGTCCATCGGGAATGCGGGTCGGGCGACAGGGGGTCGTTGCGGCGCGCGGATCATACGCGACGGATCGTGGCGCTCCTTCGAAGCTGAGCGGTTCCGCTTTCTATAATCCGCACCATGCCATCGCTTCCCACCCCTGCGCCGATACGCCTGCTGGCCGATGACCTGATCAGCCAGATCGCCGCTGGCGAGGTCGTCGAGCGGCCGGCCTCGGTCGTCAAGGAACTGGTCGAAAACAGCCTCGACGCCGGTGCGCTGCGCATCGACGTGCGCCTCGAGGCGGGCGGCATCAAGCGCGTGGTCGTCAGTGACAATGGCCGCGGCATCCCGCGTGCAGAACTTGCGCTCGCGCTGGCGCGGCATGCCACCAGCAAGATCGCCAGCCTCGATGATCTCGAGGCCGTCGAGTCCCTCGGCTTTCGCGGCGAGGCGCTGGCCTCGATCGCATCGGTGGCCGATGTCATGATCACCTCGCGCACCGCCGAAGATGCGAGCGGGTGGAGCATCGATTCCGCGGGTGCGCTCGAGCCTGCCGCCGCCGTCACCGGGACCCGGATCGAGGTCGCGGACCTCTTTCACAAGACCCCGGCACGCCGCAAGTTCCTGCGCTCGGAGGCCACCGAACTCGCGCATTGCATCACACAGGTTGAACGCATCGCCGCCGCGCACCCGCAGGTGGCCTTCAGCGTCGTGCACCAGGGGCGGACGCTGCTTGCGCTGACGGCCCAGTCACCCAGGGAGCGGGCGCTTGAACTGTTGCCGGAGGAATTCTCGTCCGCGCAACGCGAAGTCGAAGCCCAGGCCCCGGGCATCCGCCTGCACGGATGGGTCGGACATCCGACCGCGAGCCGCACGCGGCCCGATGCGCAGTATTTTTTCGTCAACGGCCGGTATGTGCGCGACCGCGTGCTCGCCCACGCGGTGCGCGCGGCCTATGCCGATGTCCTGCACGGAGGCAGCCAGCCGATGTACTGCCTGCACCTGACGCTGGATCCGCGGCGGGTGGACGTCAACGTGCACCCGACCAAGATCGAAGTGCGGTTCCGGGATTCCTCGGCGGTGCACCAGTTTGTCCTGCACGCGGTACAGGCCGCGCTGGCGGAGTCTGCGCAACCCGTGGCGCCGACGGCCAACGAGACTGCGGTCAGGCCGCCCGCGCTGTGGGGCGCTACAACACAGCAGCGGCCGCTGGGCGTCGAGCAGTCGATTGCCGAGTACCTGGCCGTACTCGCCGATCGCGCCGCCCTCGCGCCGACGTCAGTCGCAGCAACGGCGCAAGACAGCGACATGCCGCTCGGCATCGCGCTCGCGCAGCTCGCCGGCATCTATGTACTGGCCCAGAACGAACACGGGCTCGTCGTTGTTGACATGCACGCCGCCCACGAGCGCATCGTCTATGAAAAGCTCAAACATCAGCTCGATGCGCGCACGATCCCGCAGCAGCGCTTGCTGATCCCGCAGGTATTCAGTGCCTCGCCGCTGGACATCGCCACCGCGCAGGAGGAATCCGCGCTGCTGAACCAGCTCGGCGTCGACCTCGCCGCCGTTTCGCCCACCCAGCTCGCGCTGCGCGCCGTGCCGGCATTGCTGGCGCAGGCCGATGGCGCGGCGCTGGCGCGCGACCTGCTGCGCGACGTGCGCGAGTTCGGGGCCACGCGCGTGCTGACCGAGCATCGGAACGAGCTGCTGGCCACGCTGGCGTGCCACGGCGCCGTTCGCGCCAATCGCCGCCTCACGCTGGAGGAAATGAACGCACTGCTGCGCGAGATGGAAGCGACCGAGCGTGCCGACCAGTGCAATCACGGCCGACCGACCTGGACGCAGTTAACCGTGGCGGATCTTGACCGGCTCTTCCTGCGGGGCCGCTAGCCCGGCGCCCCGCGCAAAATCCGCGGCCCGGGTACCGAGCCGCTTCCTGCGGTTGCTCGATCAGCCCTTGCCGACGGCAGCGAACTTCTGCATCAGCGCCGCCACCGCCCGCTCGATCGCCTCCTGGGCCTCGGCCTCGCCAATGCGATCCGCCGCGCGGCTGCGCAACAGGTAATGCGCCTTCAGGAGCGTGTGCAGCTTCTCGAAGGCCAGAGCGTTGTCATGCGTGCAGACGCTGGCATCGTTGTCCAGCGCTCTTTTCAACTGCGCGCGGTCCAGGATGTCGATGCCACAGAGTGACGCCATCTTGGAAATTTCGCTGTCCACCGCGCCGAACTGTGTTTCCCACAACTGTTCACGGCTGCCGGGTTCGACGCTCATTTCGAGGCTCCATTGCGGATGATTCGAGGCTACTCCTGCCGCACCGACCCGACAGCCCGCCGGCGCAACACGACGGCGCTGTACATTTGACGCCAGTGAACCGTTTGCCTCCAGAGCTGCCGCCGACCACCCTGGAGCCGCCGCCGCACTGCTCGGCTTCTGCATGATGGCTGTCACCGCGGCCATCGGCGTCTGGATCGGCATCGGTTACAACGGTACCGTGTACCCGCTCACGCTCACGTTCGCTGACTGCTCCGTCATGTGCTGCGTCGTCGCCTTCACCTGGGTTCGCCGAGACGGCGACATCGCGCGTCATGGTTGACGCCCTGGTGTTGCTGGGTCCGACGGGCAGCGGCAAGAGCGCGCTGGCACTCGAGCTGGCGCGGCGTCATCCGGTCGAGATCGTCAGCGTCGATTCGGCCCAGGTCTATCGCGGCCTCGATATCGGCACCGCGAAGCCGAGCGCGGCTGAACGCGCGGCGATCGTTCATCACCTGCTCGACCTGCGCGATCCGGGCCAGCCCTACTCGGCCGCCGACTTCGTGCGCGATGCGACGGCCGCCATCGCCGACATCCGCGCGCGCGGCAGGTTTCCGCTACTGGTCGGCGGCACGATGCTGTACGCGAAGGCACTGCGCGAAGGGCTCTCGAACCTGCCTGCGGCCGACGAGTCCGTCCGTGCGGACCTGGCCGCCGAAGCGCGCATGCTGGGCTGGCCGGCGATGCATGCGCGACTCGCCACGCTGGATCCGGCCACCGCTGCGCGCCTCAAGCCCAACGACTCGCAGCGCATCCAGCGCGCACTCGAAGTCGTCACAGTGACCGGAACGCCGATGTCGTCACTGCTCGTGCGTGGCGAGCCGCCGACGTTGAGCACGGAAGTCATTGCGTTGATGCCGCTCGACCGTGCCGCGCTGCATCGCCGGATCGAGGAACGCTTCGACGCCATGCTCGAGGCAGGCTTCCTCGCCGAGGTCGAACACCTGCGGGCGCGCGGCGACCTGACGCCGGAGCTGCCATCGATCCGATGTGTCGGCTACCGCCAGGCCTGGGCGTATCTCGCAGGTGGCGTGAGCCACGCGGCGTTCCGCGCGGCGGCGATCGCGGCCACGCGCCAGCTCGCCAAGCGCCAGTACACCTGGCTGCGGTCGCTCGCCCCTCAACTCACGCTCGATCCAGCGCGCGACGCCGCCCTGCGCGTCCTCGATGAGCGGCTGGCGGCGTTGCTTCAATCGCGCTGACGCAGCGTCGGCCCATCCGCGCGCTGGCAGCGCGACGCCCGACGCTATTGCACGGTTCCGTACTGCCGCGCGTCGGTCACGACAAGCTGGATGAAGTGCAGCTTGCGGACTACCGGGCGCGACAGCACGAACGGGTAGATGTCAGGCTGACCCAGGCTGCGCGCGAGTTCGTTGAGCACCGTGATCAGTTCGAGCGAGGCGTTGAGCAGCTCCAGGAAGCGCCCGGCGTCCGGATGCTGCGGATCGTAGAGGTCCTCAAGCCTGAAGGGCTCGAGCTGCAGCTCGACATCGTCGGCCGTGAGGCCGAACCCGAGTGCCGTGTCGAGACTGTCATAGATGTGCAGGTAGTGCGCCCACGTTTCGGCCCAGTCCTCCCAGGGGTGCGTCGACGCATACGAACTGATGAAGTGATTCGGCCAGTCGGAGGGCGGCCCGTTCTCGTAGTTCGCCTTCAGGGCGGCGGCGTAGTCCGCCCGCTCGTCACCGAAGACCTGCCGAAACGCTTCATGCCACCGCGTCCCGACGATGAGCCGATCCCAGTAGTAGTGGCCAATCTCGTGGCGGAAGTGTCCGAGGAGCGTACGGTACGGCTCGCGCAGCGCGTGCCGGATCTGCTCACGCTGTGCGTCTTCCGCCTCCAGCACATTGAGCGTGATCAGTCCGCTTGCATGCCCGGTCAGAACGCGCGGACCCTCGGGCGGCGAGCGCAGCAGGTCGAACGCAACGCCCTGCTCCGGATCTTCAGAGACCCTGGATCGCACTGGCAGGCCCAGCCCCAGCAGCTGAGCCACGAGCCGGCGCTTGGCGTTCTCGATCGCGCGCCAGTAGCGCTGATTGTCGACGTCGTTCAGGTCGGGGATCGTGCGGTTCAGTCGACAGGACGCGCAATGGGGCGCCGGGTCGTCCGCGCCGACCAGCCAGTTGCACCCGGCCGGCGAATCGAAATTGGCGCAGCGCCGGTAACTGCGCGGTGCACCGCTCTGCCCGGCCAGCTGCCACAGCCCGACTCCCGCGGGCACCAGGGTCCGGACTTCAGCGATGCCGGGGTCAAAGCCAAGCGCGGCGCCGCAGGCGAGGCACTGGCTGTTGAGGAAGAAGACCGGTCGCCCGCACTGGCAGCGATACGAGTGTCCATGACGCGGCAGGTTGCGTGACCGCCACTCCTTGGACAACCGCAGCGAAATGTTCTCGAAGAGGGAGTTCAACCATGTCTCCGTCATGCGCTGCAGGCATACAGCCGCGAGCGCGCGGATGATACGCGGGCCACCTGCGCTGCCGTGGACGGTCGCATCGCCGGCAGGTTGCGTGAATTTTCGACAGTGGCGACAACGCTTTGTGCCGGGCCGGCGGGCGGATTGCGCGCTCCCTGTCGCTGGCGCGCTGAGTCACACTCGCCTCGAGCTGCAACGCTTCAATGCAGCCGGTGGAGGACCCGATGAAACGCCACAACGGATTTGCCGCAAGACCGAGGAAACGTTACCTGGTGGTCGTTGTGATCACCCTGGCCCCCCTGATCTGGAGCTTCGCGGAACATGGGCCGGACACGGACGCAGCAGCCGACAGCGCATTGTCGGCCCGGTCGCACTCGTCCGCGCCGGACCATGCGATGCTGATGGCCGCCGACGTGGAGCGCGCGTTGCCTGCCCCGCAGCGCGCCCTGCCCGAGTCACTGACGAGCGCCACGCTCTAGGTCGAGCAGGCCGCGCTCACGCGCGCACGTGCAACTCGTCTGCCGCGAAAGTCAGATCCAGGGGCTCGATGACGATCTGCCTGGGCCCGGCGCGCACGACACCGACATTCCAGGCCTCGACCCCGGACGCACGTGCGATCGCGACGCAGCGCTCGGCATCGCCCGCCGCGACGAAGAGCGCGAAGCCCGCGCCCATATTGAGACTGCCATAGGATTCGCGCGGCGGCAGGCCGGCGCGCTCCGCAATGAAGGCCAGTACCGGCGGGACGGGCGGCAGGGTGTCGATCCGGTAGGTAAAGCTGCCCGGGTGACGCATGAGCTTGCGCCAGCCGTGGCCGGTGATGTTGGCGCTGTAGTGCGGAACAATGCCCGCGGCGGCCAGCGCCTCGGTCACCGGTGAGTAAAGCACCGTCGGCGTGAGCAGCGCCTCGCCGTACATCGAGCGGTCCGCCAGGGTCGTGCGGTAACCGTCCGGGAGGCGTTCGACGAGCTTGCGCGCCAGCGAGACCCCGTTGGCATGGATGCCGCTCGAGGCCAGCAGCACGATCGCATCCCCATCGCCAAGCCGTTCGCCGAGCGTGAGCCGCGACTTCGGGCGGATCAGTCCGACACACGAGGCCGCCAGGTCGATGCGACCGGACTCGACCACTCCGGCCAGCGCCGGGGTCTCACCGCCGCCCCACGCGACGCCGCTGCGGTCGCACGCTGCGCGCCACCCGTCCACCAGGTCGCGCGCCCGCTCGGCGTCGGTAAACCACTCGCTGCCGCCGCTGGCCCAATAGGCATGCACCGAGACCGGAGTTGCGCCCACGGTGATGATGTCGTTCAGCGCCATCGCCAGCGTGTCCTGCGCGATCAGGTCGTAGTAGCTGCGACCGGTGATCGCGCGCATGGCGTCGGCGACCAGGGCCTTGGTGCCAAGGCACTCGGTGATCGATGCCAGGTAGAACTCGCCGCAGTCGACGACGTAGGCCGATTCGCCGCGCGACGCGGCGACTTCGTGCAGTCCGTGGCGCGCGAGGTTGCCGGCCGTGGCCGCCGCGGCGCGCTGCGCGAGAATCTTCAGCGGGTCGATGCTCGCGTAGTCGACGCCCGCCTGCTTGTAATCGAGAGGGTTCATGGACTTGGGCGCCTGGGCGGCCCGGTAGACTTGCGCGCCGCGCGTGGACAGCGAAGGCCCGGATTGTAAGGCGCGGGCCCGTGCACAGCGCCCCACTTCAATGACTCATCGACCGCAACAGCTGGCGCTCGATCTGCTGCAGCCGCCGCGGCCCTCGTTCGACAGTTTCGTCGTGGGCCGCAACGAAGAGGCGATCGCTGCCCTGCGGGCCACGGCGGCGGGCGCGGGCGAACGCTTTGTCTATCTCTGGGGCAGCCCCGGCAGTGGCCGGTCCCACCTCCTCCAGGCGGTCGCCGCGTGCGGGCCAAGCCGCGCGTGCAGCGCTCCGGAGGCCCTGATCGAGTTCGAGCCCTCGATCCGGCTTTACCTGATCGACGATGTCGATCGCCTGTCGGAGGCTGGCCAGCACCGCCTGTTCGTGCTGCTCAACGAAGTCCAGGCGGCGGCGCCCGCCGCCGTCGTGACCGCCGGAGATCGCCCTCCCGCCCAGCTCCCGTTGCGCGACGACGTCAGGACGCGGCTCGCCTGGGGCCTCGTTTACCAGTTGCACGAGCTCACCGATGCCGAGAAGGAAGACGCGCTGCGGGCACATGCCGCGGCGCGCGGCATCGCGCTGCCGCCCGAGGTATTGGCCTACGTCCTGACCCACATGCCGCGCGACATGCGCACGCTGATGGCCGTCCTGGACGCGCTCGATGCCTATGCCATGGCCGCCCAGCGCGCCATCACGGTTCCGCTGGTGCGAGAGTGGGCGCAGTCAGGCACCTGAGCCGGGTGCGTAAAATCCCACCGATGCATCTCGCGCTCTTCGACCTCGACCACACGCTGCTGCCGATCGACAGCGCCGACACCTGGTCCCACCACGTCGTGCGGCGGGGCGGACTCGACGCCGCCGACTACGGAGCACGAATTCGCCGGTTTGCCGAGCAGTACCGTGCCGGCACCTTCGACGTCGATGCCTACGTGCGCTTCCAGATGGAATTGCTGGCCGCGTTTCCGCGCGCCAAGCTTGACGACTGGCATCACGAATTCATGCAGAGCCATGTCGGACCCGCCGTCCGTGAACAGGCGCGCGCGCTGGTCGAGCAGCATCGCGCGCGCGGCGACGCGTTGGCGCTCGTGACGGGCACCAACGCGTATGTCGTGACACCCATTGCACGCGAGTTCGGGATCGACCACGTACTGGCCGTCGAGCCCGAAGAGCGCGACGGCCGCTTCACCGGCGGCTATGTCGGCACCCACACTTACCAGGACGGCAAGGTGCGGAAGGTCGAGGAGTGGCTCGCCGCGCGCGGCCACACGCTGGCCGACACGACGACGACGTTCTACAGCGACTCGATCAACGACCTGCCGCTGCTGGAGAAGGTGGACTTCCCGGTCGTGACCAACGGCGATCCGCGGCTGCTTGCGGTCGCGCGCGAGCGCGGCTGGCCGATGCTGCAGCTCTTCGAGCCCGCGCATGCCTAGCCGCGCGACCGGCCGCGCCGCGAGCGCCGCATGATCAAGCGCGTCATCGAGCGCGTCACGACGCTTTTCTCGCGCAAGCCGCGCAAGTCACGCGAACCGAAGCGCATCGGCGCGGACGTTCACGGCATCAATCAGGAACTGGTGGCGCGCTCGGCCTTGCGTGTCTGCGAGACGCTGCAGAAGGCCGGCTTCCGCGCTTACTTGGTCGGCGGCGCGGTGCGCGACCTGCTGCTCGGCGTCGCACCCAAGGATTTCGACATCGCGACCGACGCCACGCCGGAGCAGGTCAAGTCGCATTTCCGGCGCGCGATCATCATCGGACGGCGCTTCCGCCTCGTGCACGTGATGTTCGGCCAGGAAACGATCGAGGTCTCGACCTTCCGCGCGCTCGACAATCCGGACCGCCAGACCGATGAGCATGGCCGCGTGCTGGCCGACAACCTCTTCGGCGAGCAGCACGAGGATGCCGCGCGGCGCGACTTCACGGTGAATGCGCTGTACTACGACCCCACGACGCGCGAAGTGATCGACTATCACGACGGCGTGAAGGACGTCCGCCGCAAGCGCCTGCGCATGATCGGCGACCCGGAGACCCGCTACCGCGAGGACCCGGTGCGGATGCTGCGCGCAGTGCGTTTCGCCGCCAAGCTCGGCTTCGAGATCGACGAGGCCACGCGCGAGCCGATACCGCGGCTCGCCGGGCTGATCGAGAACGTCCCGGCTGCGCGCCTGTTCGATGAGATGCTGAAGCTCCTGACCAGCGGGCACTCGGTGGCCTGCATCACGCGGCTGCGCATGGAGGGCCTGCACCACGGCCTGCTGCCGCTGCTCGATGTGATCCTCGAGCAGCCGGCGGGTGAGCGCTTCGTGCTGCAGGCGCTGGCGCGCACCGACGAGCGCGTGCTCTCGGGCAAGTCGGTTTCGCCGGGGTTCCTGTTCGCCACGCTGCTCTGGCACGACGTGCTCGTGAAGTGGAACGCGCGCACGTCGCGGGGAGAGCACCGCATACCGGCGCTCAACGCCGCGATCGACGACACGCTTGACGCCCAGACCGAGAAGCTCTCCGTGCAGCGTCGCTTCGTCTCGGACATGCGCGATATCTGGGGCCTGCAGCCGCGCTTCGAGCGGCGCGCCGGTCGTTCGGCGTACCGTCTTCTGGAGCACCTCCGATTTCGAGCCGGTTATGATTTCCTGCTGCTGCGCGCCGCCGCGGATGAGGTCCCGGCCGAACTGGCCGACTGGTGGACCCGCTTCTCGCTGGCGAAGGACGAAGAACGCGAACGACTGGTCGAGGAGGCCGAACGCAGCGCGGCCCCGGAAACCGCCGGACGCAAGCGGCGGCGCCGATCCCGCGGCAAGAGTGGCCGGGGGCCGGCGGCGGCCGCAACCGACACGGAACTGATCTAACCGGCAACTGTGAAACGGACCGCATACATCGGACTCGGATCGAACCAGGGCGACGTCGTCGAGGCGCTGAATTCAGCCATCGAGTCGCTGCGCTCGATCGAGCAGACCGAGTTCGTCTCGGTGTCGCCGTTTTACCGCTCGGCGCCCATCGATGCCCCGGGACCGGACTACCTGAATGCCGTGGCCAAGGTCGAGACCTCGCTCGAACCCTATGCGCTGCTCCTGCACCTGCTGGACATCGAGTTGATGCTGGGGCGCAAGCGTCGCGGCCTGAAGAAGAACGCCCCGCGCAACGTCGATCTCGACCTGCTGCTGCTCGGCGACATGATCATCCAGAGCACGCCGCTGACACTGCCACACCCGCGCCTGCATTTACGCGCCTTCGTGCTGCGTCCGCTGCTCGACCTGGCGCCGGAGATCCGCATCCCCGGCCAAGGCTTGGCGTCGTCCTTCCTGGGCTCGGTTGAGGGCCAGAAGATCGAGCCGCACGAAGCGCCCGCCGCGCCCTGACCCGCGCCCGCCGATGTCCGGACTGCCGGTCCTCGCGCAGACCACGCTCCTGCTGATCGGCTCGAACGTCTTCATGACGTTTGCCTGGTATGCGCACCTCAGGGACCTGAACGACAAGCCCTGGTGGATCGCTGCGTTCGCCAGTTGGGGCGTGGCGCTCTTCGAGTACCTGCTGCAGGTGCCGGGCAACCGCATCGGCTACACCGAGTACTCGCTGGCGCAGCTCAAGATCCTGCAGGAAGTGATCACGCTGTCGGTGTTCGTGCCCTTCGCGGTCTTCTATATGAAGGAGGCGCCGCGCCTCGACTACCTGTGGGCAGGCCTGTGCCTGATCGGGGCGGTCTATTTCATCTTCCGCGGGCCGTCGTGATCGCCGGCCGTTACCGCTACGTAGCCATCGAGGGCCCGATCGGCGCCGGCAAGACGTCGCTTGCGCGCAAGCTGGCCGAGCACTACCAGGCCCACACGCTGCTGGAACGGCCGGAGGTCAATCCTTTCCTCGAGCGCTTCTACACCGACCGCAAGCGCTTTGCGCTGCCGACCCAGCTCTTCTTCCTGTTCCAGCGGGTCCAGCAGCTGGCCGAAGTGCGCCAGCTCGATATGTTCCAGTCGCTGCTGTTTGCCGACTTCCTGCTCGACAAGGACCCGCTGTTCGCGCGCCTGACCCTGGCGGACGACGAGCTGCGCCTGTACGAACAGATCCTGGCGCAGCTGCGGCCGCAGACCGCGGCGCCCGACCTCGTGATCCACCTGCAGGCCCGTCCCGAGATACTGGCCGAGCGCGTCGCGCGGCGCGGCAATCCGATCGAGGCCAGGGTCGAAGCTGCCTATCTCGAGGCACTGGCGGAGAGCTACACGCGCTTTTTCCACCAGTACGACGAGGCCCCCGTGCTGACGGTCAACACCGAGCACCTCAATCCGATCGACAACGACTCGGACTTCCGGCTGTTGCTCGATCGCATCGGCAAGTTGCGCGGACGCCGCGAATACTTCAATCTCGCGGCATGAGCACTCATCCGCAAGCACCCGCCCCCGGTTCCCGCAAGCCGGTCACGCTGCCGCGACTGCGCGAAATGCGCGCGAACGGCGAGCCGATCGCGATGTTGACCTGCTACGACGCGAGCTTTGCGCGACTGCTCGACCAGCAGGGCGTGGACTGCGTCCTGATCGGCGATTCACTCGGCATGGTGGTCCAGGGCCTCGACTCGACGCTGCCGGTCACGCTCGAAGAGGTCGCGTATCACACGCGCTGCGTGGCGCGCGGGCTCAGCGCCGCGTGGCTGATGGCCGACCTGCCGTTCGGCAGTTACCAGGGCGGACCGGAGCAGGCGTTCGACAGCGCCGTGCGGCTGATGCAGGCGGGCGCCAAGATGGTCAAGCTCGAGGGCGGCGTTTGGCTGGCACCGACGGTCGCGTTTCTGGTGGAACGCGGCATTCCGGTGTGCGCGCATCTCGGGCTGACGCCGCAGTCGGTGCACGCGCTCGGCGGCTACCGGATCCAGGGCCGCAGCGAGGGCGAGGCCGAGCGCCTGCTGGCCGACGCCCGCGCGCTCGACGCGGCCGGCGCGGCAATGCTGGTGCTCGAACTCGTGCCCTCGGCACTGGCCGAACGCGTCACACAGGCGGTATCAATGCCGACGATCGGCATCGGCGCCGGCACGGCCGTGTCAGGCCAGGTGCTGGTGCTGCATGACATGCTCGACGTCTATCCCGGGAAGAAGCCGCGCTTCGTGCGCAATTTCATGCTCGGGCAGCCCGATATCGGCGCGGCAGTCGCGGCCTACGTCGCTGCGGTGAAGGACCGCAGCTTCCCGGCCCCCGAGCACGGCTACTGAGGCCGGCCAAGCACTACAATCCGCGGCCTTGCTTTCGCGTGCTTCCCGACAGGCGCCGCACTGATGAAAATCGTCCACACGATCGAAGAACTGCGGGACCAGCTGCGCGGCCAGAACCGGATCGCGTTCGTGCCGACGATGGGCAACCTGCACGCGGCCCACCTGTCGCTGATGGCCATGGCGCACCAGCACGGTGACCCGGTCGTCGCGTCGATCTTCGTCAACCGGCTGCAGTTCGGGCCGAACGAGGACTTCGACAAGTACCCGCGCACGCTGCAGGACGACATCGACAAGCTGCAGAAGCACAACCACGTGTACGTGCTGTTCGCTCCGAACGAGCAGGAGATGTACCCGGAGCCACAGAACTACCGCGTGCAGCCGCCGCATGATCTCGGCGACATCCTCGAGGGCGAGTTCCGGCCCGGCTTCTTCGTCGGCGTATCGACCGTCGTGCTCAAGCTCTTTTCCTGCGTGCAGCCGCGCGTCGCGGTGTTCGGCAAGAAGGACTACCAGCAGTTGATGATCGTTCGCAACATGTGCCGGCAGTTCGCGCTGCCGACCGAGATCCTTCCGCACGAGACCGTGCGTGATCCCGACGGCCTTGCGCTGTCGTCACGCAACCGCTTTCTCTCCGAGCCCGAGCGGAAGGAAGCGCCGCGCCTTTACGCAACGCTGAACGAGGTGCGCGACCGCCTCCGCGGCGGCGACCGCGATGTCGCCCGCATCGAGCACGATGCGCAGCGGATCCTGGCCGCGAACGGGTGGAAGGTCGATTACGTATCCGTGCGCCGCCGCCGCGACCTCCGGGCGCCGACCGCCGAGGAAGTCGCCGCCGGCGAACTACTGGTTGTCCTGACTGCTGCGAAGCTGGGTTCGACACGACTCATCGACAACCTGGAGATCTGATGCCCAGTCCGGTCAACTGGCCGCCTGAACTGGAATATGTCGGCTTCTGGGCACGCGTCGGCGCAGCCCTGATCGACAGCGTGCTGCTGCTTGCCATCATCACGCCACTGCTCTACGGGTTCTACGGCCCGGACTACTTCCTCGAAAGCAACGCGGTGCACGGGACGATCGATGTGTTGCTCAACTGGGTGCTGCCCGCGGTGGCCGTCATCGTGTTCTGGGTATACCGCCAGGCCACGCCCGGCAAGATGGTGATCAAGGCGCGCATTGTCGACGCCGACACGGCGGGGCCACCGTCGACCGGTCAGCTGATCGGCCGCTATTTCGCCTATTACGTCTCCATCATCCCGCTGTGTCTCGGGCTCTTCTGGGTCGCATTCGATGCCCGCAAGCAGGGCTGGCACGACAAGCTTGCGCGAACCGTCGTCGTGCGCGATCGCCGAGCCGGCACGACTACCGCCGCGCGCTGAACGCGCGTTTGGACCGCCGAGGCCTTTCATAGATAATTCGCCGCCCAGCCGGGATGGCGGAACTGGTAGACGCACGGGACTCAAAATCCCGCGGTAGCAATACCGTAA
>Ga0105090_10000116_pt1 | contig 32425 bp, 32 predicted proteins | sample PPLLak3March2015_FD_79110 | JGI IMG/M metagenome (GOLD analysis project Ga0105090, IMG submission 79110) | Freshwater sediment microbial communities from Prairie Pothole Lake near Jamestown, North Dakota, USA - PPLs Lake P7 Core (1) Depth... | ecosystem: Environmental > Aquatic > Freshwater >...
CAGGTGAGGAAGCAGTTCGGACCGGACCTCTCGCGTCGCACCTTCGCGATCTGGGGCCTGGCGTTCAAGCCCGGCACCGACGACGTGCGCGAAGCTCCGGCGCTGACGATCGTGCGCGGCCTGCTCGAAGCCGGCGCGACGCTGCGGGCCTTCGACCCAGTCGCCGCCTCCGCGTTTTCTAAGCGGCTGGCCGAGGACGGCGAGTCGCCCCGCTTCAGTCTGGTAGCCGACAAGTACGACGCCCTGAACGGCGCCGACGCCCTCGTGCTGATCACCGAGTGGAAGGAATTCCGCAGCCCCGACTTCCGGCGGATCCGCAGCCAGCTGAAGCAGCCGATCATCTTCGACGGCCGCAACCAGTACGATGCGGCGCGACTGCGAAGCGAAGGTTGGACCTACTTCGGTGTCGGCCGCGGTTCGACCCTGCCATAGCCGGGCGGCCATCGGCCCACGCCCTTCACTCAATCCGGAACCCGCATGAAAGTCCTTGTCACCGGCGCCGCCGGCTTCATCGGAATGCATGTCTCCAAGCGCCTGCTGGCGCGCGGCGACACCGTCGTCGGTCTCGACAATCTCAACGAGTACTACGACGTCAACCTCAAGCTGGCACGGCTCGAGCAGCTCAAGCATCCCGCGTTCACATTCCACAAGCTCGACGTTGCCGACGGCCCCGCAATCGATGCACTTTTCGCCGCGGAACGTTTCGACCGCGTTGTGCACCTCGCCGCCCAGGCGGGCGTGCGCTACTCGCTCACCAACCCGCACGAGTACATCCGCTCGAACATCACGGGCTTCCTGAACATCCTCGAAGCCTGCCGCCACTTTCCGGTGCAGCACCTGGTCTACGCCAGCAGCTCGAGCGTGTACGGCGGCAACACGCGCCTGCCGTTCACGGAATCCGACAACGTCGACCACCCCGTAAGCCTGTACGCCGCCAGCAAGAAGTCGAACGAACTGATGGCGCACACCTACAGCCACCTGTTCGGCACCCCGAGCACCGGGTTGCGCTTCTTCACCGTCTACGGCCCGTGGGGCCGGCCCGACATGGCACTCTTCCTCTTCACGAAGGCGATCCTCGCGGGCGAACCGGTCAACGTGTTCAACCACGGCAAGATGCAGCGCGACTTCACCTACATCGACGACATCGTCGAGGGCGTCGTGCGCGTGCTCGACCGCGCACCTCAGCCGAACCCCGGGTTCGACACCGCCTCACCGGACCCGGCGCACTCCTGGGCACCGTACCAGGTGCTAAATATCGGCAACCACGGGCCGGCGGGGCTATTGGAGTACCTGGACGCCCTGGAAGAAGCTCTCGGAAAGAAAGCGCAGCGCAATTACCTGCCGATGCAACCAGGCGATGTGCCGGCAACGTTTGCGGATACGACACTGCTCACGGAGTGGACGGGACATAAGCCCGGGACGCCGATCCGCGAGGGGATACGGCGGTTCGTGGAGTGGTATCGGCAGGCCAACTGAGCCGCGAGTTTTCCCCGCAAGGACGTGACGCATTTGCCGCTGCCACCTTAAGCGCGGCACTCGTTCCCTCTGCGTATCCACGGCGACCTCGCGGCAACTCCAGGAGGCAGGCGAAAGCACCTGCCTGACTTGGCCAGGCGCGCTAATAAGGCGGGGTTATATCCATGGCTGCGATGACGGAAAGGTCGGAACGCCTAAGCAAAGCGATTCCCATTCGCTGACGACCCAAGAGAGGCACGTATGAGACGTCTTTCTCCACTAGGCCTGCCGTCGTCAAGACTTGGGAGAGGCGGTCGCGCTCGCTCGCTTCAAGGTTCTTGGCAAGCGTATCAAGTCCCTTCATTCGCTCGCGAATGATGCCGGGTTCGCCTGGCCAACGACGGTAGAGCTCCGGATACTGCTTTAAGTCCGCTCCTCCTGTGGCAGCTTGGAACAGCAATCGGTTGCGCACTTCAAGAGACTCTGGGGGTAGCGCCTGCACCCACTTCGGTCCAGCAAGCGAAACCTTGGCTAGCTCGGGATCGCCGCCCCCTCCGCCGCCCTCCCTGACCAGTTCGGAAGGGGTGACGATATCGAAACGGTCTGTGTTGTAGACGACAAACGCCGGGCGAGCAACGAACGTCGAATGCACACCGTACGCCAAGGCCACCAGTTGGACGAGCCCGATGATCGAGAGGTCGCGCACCAATTCGCGTTTGGGCTTCTTCGGTGATGCAACAATTGAAGTGAGCAACGGCCCGAGGCAAACATCGACAACCACGACGATCAGCAGAATGAGCCCGACGCCCTCCAGGGAAGCCAGCGGAGCCGGGTACCAGATGTTAAGAACAACCGCGACCACAAGGGCGACCACACTGGCGCTGATCCCAAAGTGCGTCAGGGCGTATCGGATCCTTCGTGTCATTTCCTTGTAACTCCCCTTTTCTAACCAGGCGCTGTGTCATGAAAAAGGGGCACCCTCGGGTGCCCCTTGCACATCAATTGCGAGCCTCGCTTAGCGGCATTCAGCCGGCGCGTAGCGCGGCTCCAGCGTGCCAGCGGCGCCGCCCGCAAAACCGCCTGCGTTAGCGTTCAAGGCACGGCAGCGCCACTGAACCGAGTCGGCGGGCGGCGTGAAGGCCGCGTTACCCGCAGGAAGAATCGTACCGATCGGAGCATTAGGCGTGAGCGTGAGGGTGCCCGTACCCGACGCCGGCGTGAAGTCGATTGTGATGATTCCCGTTGCAGCTGCAATCTGCAGATCCTCGACACTGCGGGTCTGATTGGCGTTCGCAGCACTAATGGCGCGGCTACCGAGTGAGTAGCCAAGCGCATCGCCCTGCGGATTACCGCTCGCCGCAATGTCAGAAACATTTTGTTTGAACGGGCCGGCCAGATTCAAACCTTCCGTAACACGAGCGCGAATCGTGTAGTCCTGATAGGCGGGGATCGCGATCGCCGCCAAAATGCCGATGATCGCCACGACGATCATCAACTCGATCAGCGTAAAGCCGCGCTGAAGACGGTTGAGTTGCTGTTTCATTTGCTCTCCTTTGAAGACCCTGAAGATTTTGGTCAGACACGGCCCCTTGCCGATGACCGATACTCTGCTAGATCCGTGCCAGCCCTGGCGACCGCCTAAGCGGAGAAAACCGCCGTTAATTCAAGGCACTCCTGACAATCCGCGGCTATCGAGGGTGACGATTTTCGGCAGCAGGTGCCGTAGCCAGCGCGTCTCATCCTAACGGATGAGGTGATTCCGGGCCTAGCCGGCGGGCGCGTTGACGAACTCCATCCGTACGCCGGCGAGTTCGATGACGTCCTTGTGCTTGAGGGGGTGAGCGGCGGAACCGAGGTTGGTGCCGTTCACGGTGGGGAAGACTTCGCCTTCGACATGCGCGATGAAGTAGCCGGTCGGGCGCCGCGTGATGACCGCCACCTGGTGGCCGGGGCGGCCGATCGTGGTCAAGGCCTTCACCAGCTGCAGTTCGCGGCCCTCGTTGGCGCCGTTGAGGATCTTGATGCTGGCGGCCGCCGGGGCGTCTTCGCCGGCGCCGGGCTGGCGGATCTGGATCGTTGCGGGGCCGGGGCCGTAAAACTCGCGCTTCAGCGGCTGCGAGGTGTCGATGTCGACCTCACCCTCGGTGCCGGTGGCGCCGTCAGCGAGGAATTTCAGTCGGTACTTGCCGATCTCGACGGCGTCGCCGCTCTGCAGCAAATGCTTCTTGATCGGCTGGCCGTTGACGGTCGTGCCGTTGGTGGAGCCCAGGTCTTCGAGGTAGACCTCGCCACCCGTGCTGTAGATGACAGCGTGCTCGCCGCTGACGGCGAGGTTGTCGATGACGATGTCGTTATGCGAACGCCGGCCGATGGTCGTGCGGTCCTTGGTCAGGCCCACTTCCCGCAGCACCACGCCATCCAGACTCAGCACCAGCCTAGGCATTTCTTCTCCCCCGGGCTCATATTCTCGTATTCCCCCGGATTCTGCCAGCCTGCAAAAAGGCTGCCAATCAACGGCCTAGCCGAGGATTTGGTTTCGATGATGCACGCTAGCCGGCGGCATCGCCATCGTTGTTCCCGGTCACCTTGACGACGATCACCGAGACATTGTCTCGCCCGCCGGCCTCGTTGGCGAGATCGACCAAGCGACGGGCCGTCTCGTGCATGTCGGCCTGCGCGGCCAGCAGGCCGGCAATTTCGTAGCTGCCGACCATCTCGGTCAGCCCATCGGAGCAGAGCAGGATCAGGTCGCCGCTGGCCACGTCCAGCTCCTGCACTTCGGGCTCGATCTCCGGACTTGCCCCCAGGGCGCGGGTCACGAGGTTCTTGGCCGGCAGGATGCGGGCTTCTTCCTCGGTCACCATGCCGGCGTCAAGCAATTCCTGCGAGAACGAGTGGTCGCGGGTCAGCTGCTCGAGCTGGTCATCGCGGTAGCGGTACAGGCGCGAATCACCCGTGTGCGCCACCCACAGCCGGTTGCCGAGGAACCAGGCGATGACGAGCGTCGTGGCCATGCCCTCGAATGCCGCGCTGTTCAGCGCCGCGTTGTAGATATTGGCGTTGATCTCGGTGATCGTGTCGAAGAGTGCGTCGTCGGGTGTGAAACCGCCGGACTGTTCCTGCGCGCCGGCGAGCGCCGAGGACAGGCGCTCCAGCACCGAACTGATCGCCATCACGCTGGCCACCTCGCCGGCGTTGTAGCCGCCAAGGCCGTCGGCCAGTGCAAACAGCCCGCACGAGGGGTCCGCGCCCAGCGCGTCTTCGTTGAGCGGACGCACCAGCCCCGGGTGGGTCTTGAGCGCGAAGTCGAGGGCGACTGCCATGGTTTGCATCAGGCTCCGTGCGCCGGGCTGCGGCGGGCGGCCAGGATCTTCGCCACCGCGATGACGAGAATTGCGCCCATCGCGCTCGCGACATAGCGCACCATGTCCGTTTGCGGAATGTAAGGCATGGCAACCGGGTCGGTGACGATGAGCCCGCCGGCAATCCAGCCGAGGAGCGCGCCGCCCAGCAGGACGATGATCGGAAAGCGGTCCAGGAGTTTGAGGATGATCTGGCTGCCGAAGACGATGAATGGTACCGACACCAGCAGGCCGAAGATGATGAGGCCGGTGCGCTGGCTCGGATCGGCATGCTCCGCGGCACCGGCAATCGCGATGACGTTGTCGAGCGACATCACGAAGTCCGCCACGATGATGGTCTTGATCGCCGCCAGCAGCTTGTCGCTCGCCTGCACCTTGCCGTGTGCGCCGCCCTCCTCTTCGGGAGGCGCGAGAAGCTTGATGCCAATCCACAGCAGCAGCACGCCTCCGATCAGCTTCAGGAACGGGATGTTCAGCAGCGCGACCGCCACGGTGATCAGGATCACGCGCAGGACGATGGCGCCCGCGGCCCCCCAGAAGATGCCCTGACGTCGATGCTTCGCCGGCAGATTGCGGCAGGCGAGCGCGATGATCACCGCGTTGTCGCCGCCCAGCAGGATGTCGATGATGATGATCTGGACAATCGCATTCCATTCCAGATTCATCAGCCATTCGATCATTGCCTCGTCTCCTCGGTCCGGCGCTCTGCGGCGCTTCGTTTAGCGGGCGCGGGCCGCGGCTACTTCAGAACGCTCTTGAGCAGCTTGCCCAGTTCCGAGGGATTCTTCGTCGTGCGGATGCCGCAAGCCTCCATGACGGCCAGCTTTTCCTGCGCCGTGCCCTTGCCGCCGGAGATGATCGCGCCGGCATGCCCCATGCGCTTGCCCGGCGGCGCGGTGACGCCGGCGATGAAGCCGACCACCGGCTTCTTCATGTGCTTCTTGGCCCACTCGGCCGCGATTTCCTCATCGGTGCCGCCGATCTCGCCGATCATGACGACCGCGTCGGTGTCCGGGTCGTCGTTGAAGAGCTTGAGGATGTCGATGTGCTTGAGGCCATTGACCGGATCGCCGCCGATGCCGACCGCGCTCGACTGCCCCAGTCCCAGGTCGGTCAACTGCGCCACCGCTTCGTAGGTCAGTGTGCCCGAGCGCGACACCACGCCGATACGACCCTTGCGGTGGATATGGCCCGGCATGATGCCGATCTTGATTTCTTCCGGCGTGATCGTGCCCGGGCAGTTCGGTCCCAGCAGCAGCGTCTTCTTGTTGTGCTTGCGCATCTTGTCGCGTACGACGACCATGTCGCGCACCGGAATGCCCTCCGTAATGCAGATGACGAGATCGAGGTCCGCATCGACGGCCTCCCAGATCGCGTCGGCGGCTCCCGCCGGCGGCACGTAGATCACTGAGACGTTCGCACCGGTCTGCGCTTTTGCGTCCTTCACGCTGGCAAAAATTGGCACACCTTCGAAATCCTCGCCCGCCTTCTTCGGGTTGACGCCGGCAACGAAGCAGGCCTTGCCGTTGGCATATTCGCGGCATGCGCGGGTGTGGAACTGGCCGGTCTTGCCGGTGATGCCCTGCGTGATGACGCGGCTGTTCTTATTGATCAGGATGCTCATCTTCTGTCTCGTTCGCGTCTAGCGGCTCTTGGCCGCGGCAACCACCTTTTCGGCGGCTTCGGCCATCGTGTCGGCGGAAATGATCGGCAGGCCGGAATCGGCGAGGATCTTCTTGCCCAACTGCTCGTTGGTGCCCTTCATGCGCACCACCAGCGGCACTTTCAGGTGCACCGCGCGCGAGGCGGCCACAACGCCCTCGGCAATCGTGTCGCACTTCATGATGCCGCCGAAGATGTTGACGAGGATCGCCTTCAGCCCCGGATTGCGCAGCATCAGCTTGAAGGCCTCGGTCACCTTCTCCGCCGTGGCGCCGCCGCCAACGTCGAGGAAGTTGGCCGGCTCGCCGCCAAACAGTTTGATCGTGTCCATCGTTGCCATCGCAAGACCCGCGCCGTTGACGAGGCAGCCGATGTTGCCGTCCAGTTGGATGTAGCTGAGGTCGAACTTGCTGGCCTCAACCTCGGCGGGATCTTCCTCGTCGAGGTCGCGCAGCTCGACGATGTCTGGATGACGAAAGAGCGCGTTCGAATCAAAGTTGAGCTTGGCGTCGAGCGCGATGACGCGACCGGACTTTGTCAGGATCAGCGGGTTGATTTCCGCGAGCGAAGCGTCGGTCTCCCAGAAGGCCTTGTACAGCCCCTGCAGCACGGCGCGCGCCTCGGGAATGCTGGCCGCGGGGATGCCAATTTTCGTTGCGATGTCGTCGGCATCGTGGTCGGTCATGCCGAGCGCCGGATCAATGTGCACCTTGTGGATCTTCTCGGGCGTGTGGGCTGCCACTTCCTCGATGTCCATGCCGCCTTCGCTCGAAGCCATCAGCGTCACGCGCTGGGTGGCGCGATCAACGACCATGCCGACATAGAGTTCCTTGGCGATGTCAGCGCCCTCCTCGATCAGCAGGCGCCGCACCTTCTGCCCGGCCGGACCGGTCTGGTGGGTGACCAGCTGCATGCCGAGGATCTCGGCGGCCCGCTGCTTGACTTCGTCGATCGAGCGCGCGAGCTTCACTCCACCGCCCTTGCCGCGTCCGCCCGCGTGGATCTGCGCCTTGACGACCCACACGGGTCCGCCCAGCGTCTGCGCCGCCATGACGGCTTCGTCCACCGTGAACGCGGGAATGCCGCGCGGCACCGGCACGCCGAAGCGCCGGAAGACTTCCTTGCCTTGGTATTCGTGAATCTTCATTGAGTGGTTCCGTCCTTGATCGGGGTCGGTTTCGCATGCGTGGCGCCCTTTTTCCTGGGCTGGTACCAGCGCGGGTAGAACGTGGCCACGCCGGGGCCGTCGAGGCGCAATGCGTGACAGCGGTCGAGCTGCCAGGGCATCTTTTCGTCGTGCTGATGGTTGGCATGCGCAGCGTCGCGCGTCTTGAAGACTTCACCGGCGAAAGCCTGGACCGCCGCGGTCGGGAGCACGTTCGCCAGTTCGGTGATATGCGTGCAGCCGTGCACCCCACCGAGTCGCCCCTGTACGTGGCGGCGGAAGTCCTGCAGAAGGTTCAGGCCAATCAGCTTGCGATAGTCGGGGCCGATCGTGTCGCAGTGGCCGGGGTAGGGCACCCAGCGCGACTCGGCGAGGGCATCGACGATGTTCAGCTTCGTGTCGATCGTCACGCGCAGCACCATGTCGTGCACCGGGTCACCGGCTGCGCGCATGCCTGTGGCAAGCGGGAAATCGCGCGACTTCGTGTCGGTCAGCACCGCCTCGAGGTCCCACAGCCCATCGTCGCGTGCATATGCCTCGACCCGGATGGAACGCGTGTGCACGTGGCGGCGGTTGGGCATGAGCGGGAGGGGACCGGGCCGCCGTGGAATATCGCGCTGCGGACCGGGCGGAGAAATTTAGCACAGCGATACTGGGCCGGGACTCCACACGCCCATGGGTGGGAGCAGGGGCCGCGCTCCGGGCTTCGGCGGGCCCCGGTCAGATGGATCCACCGCCGTGCCGCAACTCGTGCGACGGCTCCAACGTCCGCTTCGAATCAGGCGTCGTCGTCGCCGGCGAGCCCGCGCAGGACCTTGCTTATCACCTCTGAACTGAAGCCCCGCGCCTGGAGAAAGCGTGCCTGCCGCGCGCGCTCGGCCAGGGATTGCGGAGCGGCGCCGAAGCGGCGTAACCAGACGGTGCGCGCGCGGTCGAACTCGGAACCGCCATCGCCGGCACTGAGCCGAATAAGCGCCTCGGCCGCGATCGCCGCCGGTACGCCGCGCGCCTTCAGGTCAAGCTTCAGCCGCGCCGCGCCATAGCGCGGCGCCCGGGTCCGGACCAGCGAGGCGGCGAATCTCTCGTCCGAAAGCAGCCTTCGGCGTTGCAGGTCGTCCAGCACGGCGTCGACGTCCGAGCGGTCCTGGCCGTCGTCCAGCCGCCGCATGAGCTTGCGTGCGAGCTCGGCCCGGCTGTGTTCACGGCGGGCGAGCAGCGCGACGGCGCGCGCGAGCAGGCTGGTGCCGCGCCTATCGCGCGGCGCCTCGGCGACGCCAGCGTCAGCCGGCTGCGACTTCCTCGGCACGCGCGTTCACGCCCTTGGCGGCCCGGATCTTGTTTTCGATCTCACGCGCCATGGCGGGATTGTTGCGCAGGTATTCGCGGGCGTTGTCCTTGCCCTGACCGATGCGCTCGCCGCCATAGCTGTACCAGGCGCCAGATTTCTCGACGATGTTGAGTTCGGAGCCGAGGTCGACAATCTCGCCCTCGCGCGAAATGCCCTCGCCGTAAAGGATGTCGAACCCCGCCTGCTTGAACGGCGGCGCGACCTTGTTCTTGACGACCTTGACCTTGGTCTCGGAGCCGATGACCTCGTCGCCCTTCTTGATCGAGCCGATGCGGCGGATGTCGAGCCGCACCGACGCATAGAACTTGAGCGCGTTGCCGCCGGTGGTGGTCTCGGGATTGCCGAACATCACGCCGATCTTCATGCGGATCTGGTTGATGAAGATGACCAGGCAGTTGGTCCGCTTGATCGTGGCGGTCAGCTTGCGCAGCGCCTGGCTCATCAGTCGCGCCTGCAGGCCGGGCAGCGAATCGCCCATCTCGCCTTCGATCTCGGCCTTAGGCGTCAGCGCCGCGACGGAGTCGATGACGATCAGGTCAACCGAGCCGGAGCGCACCAGCGCGTCGGCGATTTCGAGCGCCTGCTCGCCGGTGTCCGGCTGCGAGATCAGGAGTTCCTGCAGGTTGACGCCGAGCTTCTGCGCGTACTGCACGTCGAGCGCGTGTTCGGCGTCGATGAAGGCGGCGGTGCCGCCGATCTTTTGCATCTCGGCGATGACCTGCAGCGTCAGCGTCGTCTTGCCGGACGACTCCGGGCCGTAGATTTCGACCACGCGGCCGCGCGGCAGCCCCCCGATTCCCAACGCGATGTCCAGTCCGAGCGACCCGGTGGACACCACGTCGATGTCTTCCGCCACCTGGCCTTCGGCCATGCGCATGATCGAGCCCTTGCCGAACTGCTTCTCGATCTGCGCCAATGCCGCGGCGAGTGCCTTCTGCCGCTCCTTGCTGTCTGTCACCATCATGCTCCGTCCGTCGTCCATCGCCGCCTCCGCTCGCTCACGCCGTGCCCGGGAACATCCGGGGCACTGAAAGTATCTACAGTACGAGCACTGTAGATACTTTCAGTATGGCTTGTCAACCGCCGTGAACCTTGCCCGGCGCACGGCGCCTTGCGGGGCGGCGCACGCGCGCCCTAGACTGCGGCGAGCGCCCCCGCAAGCATACTGCCGCCCCATGCGCATACTGATCGCCGAAGACGACGCCGTGCTGGCTGACGGGCTGTCCCGCTCCCTGCGGGCCGGCGGCTATGCCGTGGACGTCGTGGCGAGCGGCGACGACGCCGACACGGCTCTCACGGCACAGAGCTTCGACCTGCTGATCCTGGATGTCGGGCTGCCGCGGTTGTCAGGACTGGAGGTTCTGAAGCGGCTTCGCGCCAGGCAGTCGCCGGTCCCGGTGCTGATCCTCACCGCCGCCGACAGTGTGGAGCAGCGGGTCAAGGGCCTTGACCTCGGTGCCGACGACTACATGGCGAAGCCCTTTGCCCTGACCGAGCTGGAAGCGCGTGTCCGGGCGTTGACGCGCCGGGCGGCCGGCAGCGCGCAGACCGTGCTCCGGCACGGACCGCTGACGCTGGATCCGGTCGGGCATGTGGCCTATCTGAATGAGCAGATGCTTGACCTGTCGGCGCGCGAACTGAACCTGCTGGAGGTCCTGCTGCAACGCCCCGGCCGCCTGGTCAGCAAGGAGCAGCTCGTCGATCACCTGTGCAGCTGGGGTGAGGAAGTCAGCAACAACGCGATCGAGGTTTACGTCCACCGCCTGCGCAAGAAGATCGAAACCAATGCCGTGCGGATCGTGACCGTCCGCGGTCTTGGCTACTACCTCGAGCGTTTCGCCGATTCCGCCGCTGAAGCTGCCGTTGGCAACGCCTAATTCCCGCCTGACCCGGCATCGCCATGCCTGACGAAGGCACGCCCCGGCGTCGGTTGCGCGTGCGCTGGCCGCGCAGCGGCGAGCCAGCCGTCGACCGCCCTGCGCCGCCACCCGCGAGCACGCCGCGATCGCCTCGCAACCCGCTGCGTGCACAGTTCGAGCAGCGGTCGCTCTTCGGCGAAATCCTCGACTGGATGCTCGCGCCACTGCTTCTGCTGTGGCCGATGAGCGTCACCGTGACCTACATCGTCGCGCAGTCGATCGCCAACGCGCCGTTCGACCGCGCCCTGGCCGACGCCGTCGTCGCACTCTCCAACCACGTGCAGCAGACACGCGGCATCGTGACGCTGCAGTTGCCGATCAGCGCGCGCGACCTGCTTAGGGCCGATGCGGCGGACAGCGTCTACTACATGGTTCTCGGGCTGCGCGGGGAGTTCGTGACGGGCGACAACGACCTGCCTTTGCCGGCGGAAGACGTCCGCCCGGTGCCGCGCACGGTCCAGTTCCGCTCGGACATCCTGCGCGGCAGCGAGATCCGCATCGCCTACACGTGGGTCGCATTCAGCCGAGGCCAGAGTACTGACTATGCCCTGGTGCAGGTAGCCGAGACGCTCGAAAAGAGATCGCAGTTGGCCAACGAGATCATTCGCGGCGTCATCGTCCCTCAGTTCGTCGTGCTGCCGATCGCGGTGGTGCTGGTGTGGTTTGGCCTCAGCCGCGGCCTGGCGCCGCTGGCCGACCTCCAGCAGCGCATCCGGGCACGCCAGCCCGATGATCTCTCGCCCATCGATGCACGCGGCGCACCCGAGGAGATCGCTCCGCTCGTCAGCTCCTTCAACGAACTGCTCGCGCGGCTTTCCCAGAACATCGAGATGCAGCAGCGTTTCCTGGCCGACGCGGCGCACCAGATGAAGACACCGCTGGCGGGCCTGCGCACGCAGGCCGAACTTGCCGTGCGCGAGACCGACCCGCAGGAACTGCGGCGGACACTGCGGCACATCGCCATTTCGACCGAACGCGCAACGCACCTGATCAACCAGTTGCTGGCGCTGGCCCGGGCGGAGTACCAGGGAAGCGATCCCAGTCGCTTCGAAGTGGTCGACCTCGTGCCACTGGCGCGCGACCTTGTGCGCGAGGCGGTGCCGGAGGCGATTGCACGCCAGATCGATCTTGGATTCGATGGCCCCGAGCAGCCAGCGCGCGTCGTTGCCGCGCCGATGCTGGTCAGCGAAATGCTCAAGAACCTGCTCGACAACGCGCTGCGCTACACGCCGCTGGGCGGCAGCGTCACGGTGCGGATCCGCAGGTCCGAAGGTTCCGTCTACCTGGACGTCGAAGACAATGGTCCGGGCATTCCTGAGGGTGAGCGGCAGCGCGTGTTCGACCGCTTCTATCGCATTCTCGGCACCAATGTCGACGGCAGCGGGCTGGGACTGTCGATCGTGCGAGAGATCGCCGAGCAGCACGATGCCCTGATACGCGTTGGAAGCGGCCTGGCGAGCGCCGATCCGCAGCGTCCCGGAACGCTGATCAGCGTCGAGTTCGAGGCGCTCGACGCCAGCCAGCCAACCGTCGATCTGTCGGCCGTCTGAGCCACACCCTGCCGCGCGGCGTGTTGGCGGTTTGACCCTCAAGCGCGCGGCCGGCATAATTTCGTGCTCTCGATGCGTCGCGGGCTACCGTCAGGTCGTTCGAGCGCTGCCCGGGACTGCATTGCACGAAGGGCTCTGAAGAAAGCCACTCGGGTCGTTAGCTCAGTCGGTAGAGCAGCGGACTTTTAATCCGTTGGTCGCAGGTTCAAGTCCTGCACGACCCACCATTTGCGCATGGCTGGTTCGAGAAGGAAAGCGGGTCGTTAGCTCAGTTGGTAGAGCAGCGGACTCTTAATCCGTAGGTCGAAGGTTCGAATCCTTCACGACCCACCACCGCTTTCCCGGCACGGTTTCTCGCGGCCCACGGCTCCGCCGGATACCGTCGCCAGGTTTCACGCTCCAGTTGCGACGCACTTGTTCCGGTGACGACGATCGCCGCGTTCCCGGCACCATACGCGCCGGATCCGGCGGCCCGGATGCAATGAAGTGCGAACCGGCTCCGGCGAAGAAATCTGCAAACGACTCACGCGCCACTGCCGACATAACGTCCCTGTCGGAACCATTTGGTGGCTATCCACTTCTCGCCCGACCCCACCGGGCTGCCGCCGTGCAATGAACGCGGATCCAAGGTGCCGTTTTCCGAGCAATAGGCAAAGTAGACCGCATTGCCACGGCGCGGCAGAACATCGATTCCGACTTCGGGAAACACTGTCGAACCGCCCGCTTCCACATCGTTCAGGTACATGACCAGCGTCGCAATGCGTTGCCCGCCCTGCGTCAGCACCTGCTCGTTGCCCGGGTGCTTCGGGTCGAAATAATCGAAGTGCGGCTTGTACTCGCCGCCCGGTTCGTAATGCAGGATCTGGATCGGTTCGCCATTTTCCACGGGAAACTGGACGAGCTCAGCGATCCGCTGCTCGAGGCGCCGGATGAGATCGTTCTCGCCGCGGTTGAAATAGGTTCCCGAGCTCGTGCGGTGGGGATGGATGTCGTACGCGCCGGTTTCATTGTTGACGACGCTGGAGCGCGCGAGCTTGCCGCGCGACAGTTCGATCATCTGCTCGCATTCCTCGTCCGACAGCAGGTTGCCGAACAGCACGATGCGCGGCGCCGTGAGCGCGAACAGCATGTGGATCGCACGGTCGCCGGTCTCGATGGTGTTCGGCATCTGTACCAGCTGCTCGCTAAGCGTCTGCGCCTCGGCGGCAGCACTTGGCGTGGATTCGATGACACTCCGGGACGGTGCCTGCGCCGGCGGCGGGGGCGGCGGCGGAGGCGGCACTGGAAGCGCCTTGAACGCCGCCTCCACCGCATCGCGCGCGTAGCGCTCCTGATAGCCGGCCGTGCGCAGCGACCGGATCAGGCCATCGCGGTCGGTCCCGCGCTTGACCATGTCGCGAAACCACGATTGCAGGTCGGGGGCGAGGCTTTCGAACTTCATGAACACGCACGCGGGCCAATTGTGCGCAAAGTGTAGCGGGCGGCAACCGCTCACACTTCGGCAGTATTCTTGATCTTCGAACCGAGGAGACGACGATGCTGCAGAAGGTGGGAATGCCATCCCTTTCCGACGGCGCGCTGCTGAAGAACGACGCCTACATCGACGGTGCCTGGGTGCCTGCAGGCACGGGCCAGCGCTTTGCGGTTGCGAATCCTGCCGACGGCGGCAGACTGGCCGAAGTGGCCAATTGCACCGGTGCGGAGACCGAGCAAGCCATTGCCGCGGCGCACCGCGCGTGGCCAGGTTGGCTTCACAAGACCGCCAAGGAGCGGGCCGCCGTAATGCGGAAGTGGTTCGAGCTGATCATGGCCGCGCAGGAGGACCTGGCCCGGCTGATGACCGCCGAGCAGGGCAAGCCGCTGGCCGAGAGCCGCGGTGAGGTCGCCTACGGCGCCTCGTTCATCGAGTGGTTCGCCGAGGAGGCCAAGCGCATCTACGGCGACACGATCCCGACAGTCGCCAATGACCGCCGCCTGCTGGTGTTCAAGGAACCGATCGGCGTAGCCGCCGCGATCACACCGTGGAACTTTCCCAACGCGATGATCACGCGCAAGGTCGCGCCGGCGCTGGCGGCTGGCTGCACCGTGGTCGTCAAGCCGGCCGAGCAGACGCCGCTGTCCGCGCTGGCGCTCGCCGAACTGGCGCAGCGGGCGGGCTTCCCACCCGGAGTGTTCAACGTGGTGCCCGCCGACGAAGCCAATTCGATCATCGTTGGCAAGACGCTGTGCGAATCGCCGACCGTCCGCAAGCTCTCGTTCACCGGTTCCACCGCGGTCGGGCGCATCCTGATGCAGCAGAGCGCGCCGACGCTGAAGAAGCTTTCGCTGGAACTCGGCGGCAATGCGCCGTTCCTGGTCTTCGACGATGCGGATCTCGACGCCGCGGTGGACGGCGCGCTGGCCTCGAAGTACCGCAACGCCGGCCAGACATGCGTATGCACCAACCGCTTCTATGTTCAGGCGGGCATCTACGACGCGTTCGTCGAACGTCTTGGGCAGAAAGCCCAAGGCCTCAAGGTCGGCTCCGGATTCGACAGCGGCGTGCAGCAGGGCCCGCTGATCGACCGCAATGCGCTCGCCAAGGTGCAGGCCCATGTCGATGACGCCCGTTCCAAGGGCGCGCGCATCGTGACGGGCGGCAAGCCGCACGAACTCGGCGGCACCTACTTCCAGCCCACGGTGCTTGCCAACGTCACGCAGGACATGCTGGTCGCGCGCGAAGAGACGTTCGGGCCGGTGGCGCCGGTGTTCCGCTTCGGCACCGAAGCCGAAGCGATCGCGGCAGCTAACTCGACCGAGTTCGGGCTCGCCGCGTACTTCTACTCGCGCGACGTGGCGCGCGTGTTCCGCGTGGCCGAACAGCTCGAAAGCGGTATGGTCGGAGTCAACACCGGGCTCATCTCGAACGAAGTGGCTCCGTTCGGAGGCGTCAAGCAGTCGGGACTCGGGCGAGAAGGGTCGAAGTACGGCATCGACGAATATCTGGTGATCAAGTATGTCTGTATCGGAGGCATCGGATGAGTAACAAACGGCCGCTCAGAACGCGCTCGCGTCCCCGTGTAGACACTGCCCTCAGGGCGAGGGGACAAAATGAGTAGCCGCGACTATGTCGGCAAGGAAGTCACGATCCGCTATGACGCTAGGCGTTGCATCCATGCCGAGGAGTGCGTGCGCGGGGCGCCAGCCGTGTTCGACCCGCAGGCGAAACCGTGGATACAGCCGGACAACGCGGCCGTCGAGCACCTCGTCAGCGTCGTCGCGCGCTGTCCCTCGGGCGCGTTGACGCTGCACGCCCCCGACGGCACCCCGCTTGAAGCGCCGCCCGAGAGCAACTCGGCGGCCGTTCAGGCGCGGGGGCCGATCTACGTCCGGGCGCGGGTCACGGTGCCGGCTGGCGAGCACGCCACGCTGGTCGAGTACACGCGTGTCGCGCTGTGCCGCTGCGGCGCTTCAGCCAATAAGCCTTACTGCGATGGCAGCCACAAGCGCACGGCCTTCGCCGACGAGGGCGCCTGCCCCAACCCACCGCCTTCGGTGGCGGGGCCGGCGGTCGGCGAGGTCAAGGTTCACCCGATCCCCAACGGCCCGCTGATGGTCGAGGGGAAGATCGAGTTCCGCGCCGCCGACGGTTCGACTTTCACGACTGAGAAGGTTTGGCTGTGCCGCTGCGGCGGCTCGGCCAACAAGCCATTTTGCGACGGCTCGCACAAGCGCAACGGGTTTACGGCCTGACGGCTTACTGCCAGTGGCCGGCGTCGCGTTGAGCCTTGGCCAGCGCCTCGCGGTCGCGCCGCAGGTTTTCCTCGAGTTCCTCGCGCCCGCTCTTGGCGATCGCCACCGTCTTCGCTTCGTCCCTGAAGTGGGGCCGCATCGCGGCGAGCGTGGCGAGGTTGGCGCGACGGAACTGCTCCGCAACCTCGCGTGCCTCGAAGGGTGACAGACCGATCGCCTCGAGGGCCTGCCGCCCAGAGCGCAGCGCGGATTCGAAGGTCTCGCGCTCGGCCAGGGCGACGCCACGTTCGGCCAGTTCCAACCAGTGCCGCACATTGCGCGCGCGCGCGACGATCTGCAGCTCGGGAAATTCGCTGCGCACCGCATCGACCAGGTGCAGGCTGTCCTCAACGTCGTCGATCGCCACGACCAGCAGCCGCGCCTTCGCCGCCCCGGCGGCGTGCAGCAGATCGAGTCGGGTGGCATCGCCGTAGAACACCTTGTATCCGAACTTGCGCAGCAGGTCGATCTGGTCCGGATCGTGATCCAGCACGGTCACCCTGACGCCATGCGCGGCGAGCAGGCGCGCAATGATCTGCCCGTAACGGCCCGCGCCCGCCACGATCACCGGAGCTGTATCGTCGTCAATTGCATCGGCCGCGCGCTCCGCGCGCGACTGGCGCTTCAGCACGGCATCGTGCGCGAGAAGCAGCAGCGGCGTGGCCGCCATCGACAGCGCAACAGCCGCGGTCAGCAGCGCATCCCAGTCGCCCGGGAGCACACGTGCACTGCGCGCAACGCCAAACACCACGAATGCGAATTCGCCCGCCTGCGCCATCAGCGCCGCAAACAGCCATCGCTCGCGCGCGGCGACCCCCAGCGTCGGCGCGATCGCGGCAAGCGCGAGTCCCTTGAACATCAGGAGGCCCAGCACCAGCAACGCCAGCTTAAGCGGCTGCGCACCCACCAGGCCGAAATCGATCGACATGCCGACCGCGATGAAGAAAAGGCCCAGCAGCAATCCCTTGAACGGCGCGATGTCGGTCTCGAGCGCGTGCCGGTATTCGGAGCTCGCCAGCAGCACACCGGCCAGGAAGGCGCCGAGCGCCATCGAGAGCCCCGCGAGCGCCATCAGTTCCGCAATGCCGAACACCAGCAGCAGTGCAAAGGCGGTGAAGATTTCGCGCACGCCGGATAGTGCGATCAGGCGGATCACCGGGCCGGTCAGGAAGCGGCCGATCACGACGACGATCACCACGGCCGCCACACCCTTCGCCGCCAGTTGCCAGCCCGGTTCGCCGCCCGGCTGGTCCACACCTAGCAGAGGCACCAGCGCAATCAGCGGTATCGCGGCGATGTCCTGGAACAGCAGCACCGAGAACGCGCTGCGGCCGACGGGCGCGGTGAGCAGGTTGCGCTCAGCCATCGTCTGCACCGCAATGGCCGTCGATGACATCGCCAGCGCCAGTCCGGCCACGAGCGCTCCCTGCCAGTTCAGGCCAACGGCCCACAGCGCGATGCCCAGTGCCGCGCCGCAGGCCGCCATCTGCAGCGATCCGCCGCCGAACACCGGCCCGCGCAGTTCGATCAGTCGCTTGAAGTCGAGTTCGAGCCCGATCAGAAACAGCATCAGCACGACGCCAAACTCCGCGAAATGCAGGATCGACTGCACATCCGTGACAAAGCCAAGCCCCCACGGACCGATCGCGCAGCCTGCGATCAGGTAGCCCAGCACCGAGCCCAGGCCCAGGCGCTTGGCGATCGGCACACAGACCACGGCGGCGCCGAGGTACACGAGCGCGTCGCGCAGAATTGACGGCTCAGCCATGCGAAGCGATGTACTGCTGCAGCCGTGCGCGATAGTGCTGCGCGTGCAACTCGAGCGCGGCAGCGTCGAGCCGATGGGCGCCGTGCACGATGATCGGGTCCAGCCAGTTCATGCCGCAGAAGCGCGCGGTCTGGCGCACCGCCGGCACGAAGGCCCCGAAGTCATGGCTGTGCACGCCCACCTCCGAATACGCGTCGGGCAGCGCACCCGTGGTTGTCACCCACAGACAGTCCTTGCCCTGCAGCGACTGCCCGCCTTCGCCGTACGCCCAGCCCCGCACCAGCACGTCTTCGAACCAGAGCTTGAGCAGTGCCGGCACGCCGTACCAGTAGAGTGGATGCTGCCAGATGACGAGCCGCGCCGACGCTAGGAGGTTGCGCTCCGCTGCCGCGTCGATCGAGAAGTCCGGATAGGTGTCGTACAGCGAATGGACACGGACCCCGGGAAGTTCCAGCACCGAATCGAGCAATGCACCCCCTGCGATCGAGCGCCTGGGATGGGGATGGGCGAGCAGCAGGAGGATCACGCGCGAACGTAGATGTGCGGCAGGTCCCAACCGGCGCCGCGCTACTTCTTCTCCGTCAGCAGCAGCTCGCGCGCGCGGGCGAGATCGGCTTTCTGTGCGTCCGTGACCGTCGGATAGGCGAGCTTCATCTTCTCCATGGCCTCGACGACGGCGGCGACGACGACCAGCCGCGTGAACCACTTGTTGTCCGCCGGCACGACGAACCAGGGTGCGTCCCGGGTCGCGGTCGCGCGTATTGCGTCCTCGTAGGCGGCCATGTAGTCGTTCCAGTAGGCCCGCTCCTTGACGTCGCCGATCGCGAACTTCCAGTTCTTGTCGGGCTCGTCCAGCCGCTCGATGAAGCGCTTCTTCTGCTCCTTGCGCGACACGTGCAGGAAGAACTTCACCACCGTCGTCCCGTTGCGCGTCAGGTAATCCTCGAAGTGCGCGATGTCGCGCAGCCGCTCGCGGAAAATCCCCTTCGTCAGCGCCAGCTTCGGCAGCTTCTGCGTGGCAAGGATTGACTCGTGCACCCGGACGACGAGCACCTCTTCGTAGTAGGAGCGGTTGAAGATGCCGATGCGTCCACGCTCAGGCAGCGCCTTCCAGCTGCGCCACATCCAGTCGTGGTCCAGTTCCTCCGCCGACGGCTGCTTGAACGACGTGACCTGGCAGCCCTGGGGATTCACGCCGCTCATCACGTGCTTGATCGTGCCGTCCTTGCCGGCCGCGTCCATGGCCTGGAAGACGAGCAGCAGCGAGCGTCGGTCCTGGGCGTAGAGCTTGTCCTGTTCGTCGGCGAGCCAAGCGACGCCTTCGGCCAGCCGCTTCTGCGCCTCGGGCTTGTGTTCGTCCTTGAGGCCTCGGGTGTCATCGGGATCGATGCCTTTCAGCCGGAAGCGGGATCCATTGGTGACGCGGTAAGGATCGATGAAGTCTGCGAGACCCTTCAGTGTCTTCTTGTCCATGGCCCTTCCAGCTCCTCCGCTCGGCTCGCGACATCATAGCGACGCCTGACACCGCACGATGGCCGAGCGGCGCCGTTGAGGCCGTGCGGCAAGGAGCTCGCGGCCCGCTCAGATGACGAGTTGGGTGCCGATCTCGATGACGCGGTTCGGCGGGATGCGGAAGAAATCCGATGCCGGCTGCGCGTTGCGCATCATCCAGCTGAAGAGGCGCTCGCGCCAGCCCGCCATGCCTCCGGCGCGACCGGACAGGACTGTCTCGCGCGAAAGGAAGAAGGAAGTCGCGCCGGGGTCCAGCGCAAAACCATGGTGCTGGGCCAGCGTGCGCGCGATGTCGGCAATGTCGTAGGAGTCCTTGAAGCCGAGGTGGACCTTGACGTTGTGGCAGCCGTGGCCGTGATCGCGGATCTCGGCGGAGTCCTCGGGCGGCACATGAGGCACGTCCTCGGGCACCGCGGTCAGAAAGATCACGCGCTCGTGCAGCACCTGGTTGTGCTTCAGGTTATGCAGCAGCGCGTGCGGCACTTCGTCCATGCCGCCACTCATGAATACCGCCGTGCCTTCTACGCGCTGCGGAGGGTAGGCCGCCAGGTTCCTGAGAAAACCCTCCAGCGCAACACCGCCGCGCGCGCGCTCCTGGCGTACAAGCTCGCGTCCACGTTTCCACGTGCTGAACAGGAAGAAGAGCAGCCCGCCGAACGCGAGCGGCAGCCAGCCGCCATGCGTGATCTTGGCGGAGTTCGCAACGAGGAACACGATATCGAGCAACAGCAGGGGCAGCAGGACCAGCCCGATCTTCAACGGCGTCCAGTCCCAGCGGTGCCGCGCAACGACGATGACCCCCAGCGTCGTGATCACCATCGTGCTGACCACCGCAATGCCGTACGCGGCAGCGAGACTGGAGGAACTCCCAAAGCCGATGACCAGCAGGATCACCAGGGCGAGCAGCATCCAGTTCACCAGTGGCACGTAGATCTGTCCGGCGGTGGTCGCCGATGTGTAGTGCACCTCCATGCGCGGCATGTAGCCGAGCTTGACGGCCTGGCTGGTAATCGAGAACGCCCCCGAGATCACGGCCTGCGACGCAATGACCGTCGCGGCCGTGGCCAGAACCACCAGCGGCAACTGCAGCCAGTCCGGCGCCAGCAGGTAGAACGGGTTGCGGACCGCCGCGGCGTCAACGAGCACGAGGCTGCCCTGCCCGAAGTAATTCATCAGCAGGCACGGCATCACGAGCCACATCCAGGCGACCTGGATCGGCCGGCGCCCGAAGTGCCCCATGTCCGCATACAAGGCCTCGCCGCCGGTAACGGCCAGGAACACCGCCGCGGTGACCGTCAGTGCCAGCCCCGGATGCGCGATGACGAAACCCAAGGCATGCAAGGGATCGATTGCGGCCAGCACGCCGGGATGGCGGCCGATCTGGAGCGCACCGAGAACCCCCAGCGTCACGAACCACACGACCATGATCGGCCCGAAGACCTTGCCGACCCGTTCCGTGCCGCCACGCTGCACGCCAAATAGGACGATCAGGACCAGCAACGTCAGCGGAATCACGAACTGCGCGAATCGCGGCGAGACGATTTCCAGGCCTTCGATGGCCGACAACACCGAGATCGCCGGCGTGATGATGCTGTCCCCGTAGAACATCGCGGCTCCGAATAGCCCGCAGGCCACCGAGACCCCCGCCAGCCGCGACTTCGCCGGAAACTGCCGCAGCACCAGTGCGAGCAAGGCGAGGATCCCGCCTTCGCCGCCGTTGCTCGCACGCAGCACGATCAGGACATACTTGAGCGACACGACGAGCGTGACGGCCCAGAAGATCATCGACAAGACGCCCAGCACATTGGCGGGCGACAGCCCCGCACCGTGCTCGCCGGCGATGCTCTCCTTGAAGGCGTAGAGCGGGCTGGTCCCGATATCGCCGTAAACGACACCGAGCGCTGCGACAACGAGGGCCGGTGAGAGGGGCTTGCGTGAGGGCGACTGCATGGATTGCCGGGGAACTCCCGAGGCGTGGCGCAAGATGCGCCCGATTGCTTACGTGAAGCTTGCGCCTGATGTCGGGAGACGTCCCATCCCCGCCGGCTGGGACCCGCGAGGGAGATGGAGCGGGTGAAGGGAATCGAACCCTCGTATGCAGCTTGGGAAGCTGCCGTTCTGCCATTGAACTACACCCGCAGTGCGTAGAATTCTATCGAACTGTCATTTCAGGCGTCGAACATGGAAATCCGCGTGAACGGGGAAATCCGACGCGTGCAGGAAGGCAGCGCGGTGGCTGACCTGCTGGCCGAACTGGGCACGGCGGGCAAGCGGGTGGCTGTCGAGCGCAACGGCGAGATCGTGCCACGCAGCCAGCACGCGGGTACGCGGCTCGCCGCCGGAGACCGGATCGAGGTCGTCATCGCCGTCGGCGGAGGATAAAGTGGCGCAACAGCATGTATTCGAGGGCACGCTGCACTGGAGCGGCGGCAGTCATCAGGACGAGCACGGCAAGCTGAAGCTGGCACGCGCGTTTGCGGTCCGGTTCAAGGACAAGCCCGCGATCGAAGGCTCGTCGCCCGCGGTCTTCAACGGCGACGACTCACGACACAACCCCGAGACGCTGATGGTCGCGTCTCTGATGTCCTGTCATCACCTGACGTATCTCGCGGTCTGCGAGCGCGCGAACATCGCGCTGCTCGAGTACAACGACAGCGCCACCGGGACGCTGGCCATCAAGGACGGCAAGATGCGCATGGTCGAGATCGTGCTTTGGCCGCAGGTGCGGATCGCGAACGCGACCCAGCTGGAGCAGGCGCGCGAACTGCATGCCAAGGCGCATGCCAACTGCTTCATGTCGAACTCGGTGAATTTCGAGGTCAAGGTCCAGCCGACGGTGACCGCATGACGGACCGGCTGAAAATTGGCGCGCGTGAATTCGGCTCCCGGCTCCTGATCGGCACCGGCAAGTACCGCGACTTCGAACAGACGCGCCTCGCTGTGGAGGCGAGCGGCGCGGAGATCGTCACGGTCGCGATCCGCCGCACGAACATCGGTCAGACGGCAGGCGAGCCCAGCCTGCTCGACGCGATTCCACCCTCGAAGTACACCTTGCTGCCCAACAGCGCCGGCTGCTATTCGGCCGAAGATGCCGTTCGGACTTTGCGGCTGGCGCGTGAACTGCTCGACGGCCACGCGCTGACCAAGCTCGAGGTGCTGGGCGATGCGCAGTCCCTGTACCCGAACATGCCCGAGACGATCAAGGCCGCCGAGACGCTGGTGAAGGAGGGCTTCGAGGTCATGGTCTACTGCAGTGACGACCCGATCCAGGCCAAGGTGCTGGAGTCGATCGGCTGCGTGGCCGTCATGCCGCTCGCGTCGCTGATCGGCTCCGGCATGGGCATCCTCAACCCGTGGAACATCCAGCTCATCCTCGAACGCGCGCAGGTGCCGGTCATCGTCGATGCCGGCGTCGGCACCGCGAGCGACGCCGCGATCGCGATGGAATTGGGCTGCGCCGGCGTGCTGATGAACACGGCCGTCGCGCAGGCGAAAGACCCGGCGCTGATGGCAAGCGCGATGAAAAAGGCGGTCGAGGCCGGGCGTGAGGCCTATCGGGCTGGGCGCATGCCGAAGCGGCTCTACAGCGGGACCCCATCGTCGCCCACCGCCGGGGTCATCGCGCCGGCCAAGCCCGGCGCGTGAGCAGCGAGGCACCGGCCCCGGCCGATCGGTCGGTCTCGGCCACCGGCGACGAAACCGTCGGTCCACCCCATCGCCACATCCGCAGCTTCGCGCTGCGCCGCGGCCACGTCACGCAGGGGCAGCGGCGTGCGTTCGACGAACTGCTGCCGCGCTATGGCGTGCCCTACTCGCCGGCGCCCGTCGATCTCGCCGCGCTGTTCGGCCGCCGCGCGCCGACCGTGCTCGAGATCGGATTCGGCATGGGAGAAACCACGGCGTCGATCGCCGCGGCCCGGCCGGATGTCAATTTCCTGGGCGTCGAGGTCTTCCTCGCGGGCGTCGGCGCCCTGCTCAAGCGCATTGAAGAGCACCGGCTCGCCGACGTCCGCATCGTGCATCACGACGCCGTCGACGTCGTGCGGAACATGCTCGAGCCGCAGTCGCTGGCCGGTGCACACATCTACTTCCCGGACCCCTGGCAGAAGAAGCGTCACCACAAGCGCCGCCTGATCGCGCAGCCCTTCGTCGGGCTGCTCGCAAGCCGCATCGCGCCGGGCGGCTACCTGCACTGCGCGACCGACTGGGAAGACTACGCACAGCAGATGCTGGCAGTGCTGTCGGAAGAGCCGCAATTGACCAATGCACATGCGGGCTTCGCGCCCGACAGCTGCAACCCGATCGCCGAGCGTCCGACGACGAAGTTCCATGCCCGCGGCGAACGCCTGGGCCATGGAACCTGGGATCTGGTGTTCGTGCGCCGCTGAGTGGCTGACGCGATCTAGCGGACGCCCAGCGCGGCCCTGTCATCCTCGCCCGGCAGCTGCGGCCGGTCACGTTCGCGCGCAACCAGACAGAGGAATCCCAGAGGACAGTCCGCAGCGGCGTGGAACTGATGCCAGACGAGTGGATCGACCGTCACGAGGTCGCGCTCGCCGACCTCATGCGTGTCAGTTCCGATCCGCACGGTGCCGCGCCCGCGCAGGATCAGCACCGCGTGCGTGTGCTGGTGCCGCTCGAGCGTCGAATATCCGCCCGGTGCAAGTTCGAAGTAGCGCAACTGCGCCGCCTGGTCGGGCTGCTCGAACAGCACCTGCCGTGTGATGGCCTTGAAGGGCGCACTGCCCTCCTCCTTGTAGCGCAACCGATCGACGGCGTCCCACCGGTAGCCGCCGTCGGCATCGGGAACGAACCGGCGGACTGAGCTCATGTGGCCCCCTTGGCGCTGCGCGATGGCGCGACGCGCCCTCTTCGCTTGCGTCTGCAGACGCAACCGCCGTCGGCCGGCCGGCATGCCGCAGGGCATGCCGACGGGTCGGCCTCCGTCCCCCCGAGGGGGAGCGAGCGCCTTCGCAACGGCCGTGCGGCGGTCATGTCGCCACCTCGCTGCTGGCGGCGGCGACCGCCTCGACGAACGCGCGACTGCGCGCCGCCAGTTGATCGCGTGCGATCAGCAGCGATCCTCCGATCAGGAGCATCGCGTCGCGGCCATACTCGGCAACCAGCTCGGGCACCCGCTCGACCGTCATTCCGCCGGCCGGCACCGGCAGCGCTGCGCGCAGGCCGTTCAGCGGTACGCGGAGGGCACCGACGATCGCTGCGCAGACGGCACGTGAGTAGCTGAACCGCCCGCCGTGATTGGGAAAGATCGAGGCGTCCGCGCCGAACAGCCGGAACAGCGTGCCCAGCAAGGCCGCCGGCGCCATCTGATTGCCGGCAAGGGCCGGATGAGCGAGAAAGACGATCTCCGGAAACTCGCGGCGCAACGCGTGGAAGTTGGAGACACCCGCCACCATCGGAGCGACGAGGACCATGCTCACGCCGTGCGCCTGCGCAAAGCGGATCTGCCCGCGCATCGCATCGAGACTGCCGGAGATCACCGGCGCGTACAGCGTCCGGGTCGAACGGCCGCGGCCCGCCTCGTCTACTGCGCGCTGGCACGCGACGACGCGCTCCCTGAACGAGGCGCGTGCGTCGGCGGCCCAGCCGTGATCGTCCTTGATAACGTCGAGGCCCGCCTGGCAGAACAAACGGGTCATGCGGGCCAGATCTTCGACCGTTGAACCAATGGGCTTCAGCGCCGTACAGCTCAAGGCCCGCCCGGACACCCCTGTCAGGCTTCGGATGCCGTCAATGCCCAACCTCGGCCCACCGAAGCAGCTGTTCAAGGTTGCCGGCACGTCGACATCAACAACGCCGACATCGTCGAGCAGCGAACTGTTTCCAAACAGCATGTTCATCAACTGGCCGGCATCGCTGCCAATACTTTCGGCACTCAGCGCCAAGCGAGCCAGGCTGGTTCCATCGCCCTGCTGCTCAAGGGATTCGACCCGCCCGACCACATCGCGCAGCACGCGGGCGTCGGTCACCGCCTCGATCGGCATCTCCACGCTTTGTTCGAGCGCCAGCGCTTCCGCACGACGCGTGGCTTCGGCTCCCACGCTCCGCAGGCGGTAGACAACGCGCAATGCTTCCATGCTCATAACGGCATTCTACAAATGACACTCCGGCCAAGCACGCGTTCGATTCAAACACGTGGCTCAATCACGCCGGATTCGTCAGTTCGCACAAGGTCAGCATCAAGACGGCAACTTGCGTGAGTAGCCTGTACAAGTACCACGCGATGTACACGCTGGCGTCGGCGACGTTAGAGCATCAGAACATGGAGCGGGACGTTGCAACAACCCTGACGTGCCGAACGGTCTTCAGGTATCGTTCGCCGCCGCGGACGGCATGGCCTTTGACAGTCGCCGTTGCGCCACGAACTAGGGAGGTGAAAGTGAGACTGACGAACAAGCTGGCGGCGGAGTTTCTGGGCACGTTCTGGCTCGTCCTTGGCGGTTGCGGCAGCGCTGTGCTTGCGGCCGCGTTTCCCGAAGTGGGCATCGGGCTGGCCGGTGTGTCGCTGGCATTCGGCCTGACGGTGCTGACGGGTGCTTATGCGTTCGGACCGATCTCCGGCGGGCACTTCAACCCGGCCGTCTCGCTCGGCTTGTGGGCCGGCGGCCGATTCCCGGCCTCGCAACTCGCGCCGTACATCGTTGCCCAGGTCGTCGGTGCCCTCGTGGCAGCCGCCGTGCTCTACCTGATTGCCAGTGGGAAGGCGGGCTTCGACCTGAAGGCGGGCTTCGCCTCCAACGGCTTTGGGGAGCATTCGCCAGGCAAGTACAGCCTCGGTGCCGCCGCCATCACCGAGATTGTCATGACGTTCATGTTCCTGATCGTCATTCTCGGCGTGACCCACAAGCGCGCGCCAGCAGGCTTCGCAGGACTCGCAATCGGCCTTGCGCTGACGCTGATCCACCTGATCAGCATCCCGGTGACCAATACCTCGGTCAATCCGGCGCGCAGCACCGGGCCCGCGCTGTTCGTGGGCGGCTGGGCAATCGAGCAGTTGTGGCTGTTCTGGGTGGCGCCTATCGTCGGTGCGCTGCTGGCCGGCGTGTTCTCACGCGCCATTTTCGACTCGGCCGACGAGCCGCCGGTCGCAGGGAAGAACTGACGGACCGCCCTAACCAGGGCGATCGCGGTTGAACCGTGACGACAGGCGCAGGCGAGGCAGCGGTCACGGGGTGGGCGAGCGCAGGCGTTCGGCCTCCGTCTGCGCTCGCCTCCCGCTTTCAGCCTGATGATGCGAACATCGTCAGCGGCCGGGCAAGCCCGGCCTGACGACACTCTCCCGTAAAGCCTGCGTGCAGTCCACCCCTCTGTTGCGTGGGTGTCACATCCCTTCGGGGGATGTCGCAGGCTCGTCGGCGTAAACCGCGCGCTCGGAGGCCCAGTGGCGCAGCGCTTCGATGCGCTCCGCCATGATGACCGACAGCGGACGCGTGCGCTCGAGCTCGGCCAGGATGTCGGTCGAGGTCAGCGCATCGCCGCGCGCCATCGCCTCGAACGAGGCCGATACGATCGCCTGCTCGATCTCGGCGCCCGAGAATCCTTCGGACAGGCGGGCGAAGCCTTCGACGTCGAACTTCGCCGGATCGTAGTTCCGCTTGCCGAGGTGAATGCGCGCGATCTGCTCGCGCGCCTGCGGGCTCGGGAAGTCGACAAAAAAGATCTCGTCGAAGCGGCCCTTGCGCACCAGTTCGGGCGGCAGCTGCGAGATGTCATTGGCCGTGGCCACCATGAAGACGGGTTCCTTGCGCTCGGCCATCCACGTGAGCAGCGCGCCCAGCACGCGCCGCGATACACCGCCGTCGCCCTCGCCGCTGTCGGTCGAGATCCCTTTTTCGATCTCGTCGATCCACAGCACGCAGGGCGACATGCTCTCGGCCGCGGCAAAGGCGTTGCGCAGGTTGCGCTCGGTCTCGCCGTAGTACTTGTTGTAGAGCGCCCCGAAGTCCATCCGCATCAGCGGCACGCCCCATTCGCCCGCCACCGCGCGTGCCGCCAGGCTCTTGCCACCGCCCTGCACGCCAAGCAGCACGATGCCCTTGGGCCGGTCGACGTCGCTGCCGCCGGCGAGGAAGGGTGCACGGCGCAGCCCGATCCAGTGCTTGAGCCGCGCGAGCCCACCCACGTCGTCAAAGCGGACCTTGCTTTCCTCATAGGCCAGCGTGCCGGCGCCGCCGAGCGCCTCATACTTGGTCGCCAGCACGCGGCGCACGTCGTCGGCGCTGATCGCGCCGTCGTCACGCAGCGCCTGCCGCACCAGGCGCCGCACATCGTCCTGCTCCATGCCCAGTAGATGCATGATCAGCATGTCGAGCGCCTGCCGGTCGCCACGCGGCTTCTCGCCCGATTGCGATTCGTAGCGCCGCGCCTCCTCGGTGACAATGGCGCGGATGTCGTCGCGGTTGGGAAGGCGCGGATGAAAGTGCGCCGACAGCCGCAGCAGCTCCGACGGCATCTCTTCCAGGCGCGGACTGACGAAGACCAGCGTGCGTGCGCTGCGATAGTGCGACAGCGCGATCTCGCGGATCAGGCGCATGACGACCGGGTCCTTGAAGCCCGGGTGCGCATCGCACAGCACGTACAGGCCGTTCTGCGGCGTCTTGTCGATGTGCTTCAGCGCATCGAGCAGGTCGTTGGTCTGGTAAATCGCCTCCTCGCGGCCGTAACGCCGGATCCCGTTGGTGATGCTCCAGGTCATCATCACCTGGTTCTCGAGGTTCGCGGCCTTCTGCAGCAGTTCGAGGATGCGCGGCTCCTCGTGCGACTGGATCAGGATGATCGGGAAGCGCGAGCGCAGCAGCGCACACAGTTCCTGGCTTTCGTCGGATCGGCTCATCTCAGATTCCTCCTGCCGATGACGAGCAGGCGGCGGGCCTTCACCTGTGCGGCATGTTCGGCCTGCATGCGAGGTTCGCGCTTCAGGGAAATCAGGTCGTAGGCAAGTTTCAAGGCGACCAGCAGGACGGCGCCGAGCACGGGTGCGTGAAGCGACATCACCAGGAAGCCGCCGGCGATTAGCGTGATGTGCAGGACAACAATGCGCCCGTAAGGCGCTCCCATCAAGTCCTTCAGCGGTGTCGGCAGTTCGCGCGTCTCAATCGACCAGCGAACGAAGGCGACGAGCTGCGCCGCCACGATGGCGAGCATCGCCAGCCAGCCATCGCGGTCGGTGATGAGCCGTCCGAGCATCTGTTGCAGCGGCCCCGCCAGTCCGCCATTCATCGCCTCGCGACCGAGTTCGGGCATCCCGAACAACATGACCACGAACACGCCGTGCACGGCCGTGAACAAGCCATAGTGCAGTGTGAAGAACGCAGACATTGCACAGGCGCCAACGAGGCCGGCCGGACCCATGCGTAGGCCGCTCACGAGCATGCGCAGCACGTTGAAGCCGCCGATGACGACATTCTCGAACCAGAAGAGCGCCATCACGATGAACACCGGCCAGCGCAGAGCCAGCACGCCATAGGCGATGATCGCGGCACTGACGACGGCGAGCGCCGCATCGATGCGGGGCGATGCCTTCGGCGCGGTCGCGGGCTCGGAAGCCAAGTCTGTCAGTGCGTCCAGTCGACCCACCCTTGCCACGCGGTTAGCAGGACGACCGCACCGAAGGCGATCCGGTACCAGCCGAAAATGGTGAAGTCATGCGTCGAGATGTAGCGGATCAGCCAGCGGATGCAGAGCCAGGCGGAAATGAACGAGAACACGGTTCCGACCGCGAACATGGGGCCGTCCGCTGCGACGAAGGCCTCGCGCTGTTTCCACACCGAATAGACGCCGGCACCGATCAGCGTCGGGATCGCCAGGTAGAAGCTGAACTCGGTGGCCGCCTTGCGCGACAGGCCAAGGATCATGCCGCCGATGATCGTTGCGCCGGAGCGGCTGGTGCCGGGAATCAGCGCCAGGCACTGCACCAGCCCGACCTTCAGCGCGTCGAGCGGGGTCATGTCGTCGACGGTCTCCACCCGCGCATGGCGTTGTCCGAGCAGGTCGCGCTCCCCGTAGAGGCGTTTGTGACGCGCTTCCGCCCACAGGATGATGATGCCGCCCACCACAAAGGCGATGGCCACCGGAACCGGGTGAAACAGGTGCTGCTTGATGACCTTGCCCAGCAGCAGCCCGAAGACCACGGCCGGCGCAAAGGCGACGACGACGTTCAGCGCAAAGCGCTGCGCCGTCCGGTCGGTGGCGATGCCGACGACGGTCGCTGCCAGCCGCCGGCGGTACTCCCAGATGACCGCCAGCATCGCACCGGTCTGGATGGCGATTTCGAACGTGGCCACCTTCTCGCCACGAAACCCCAGCAGTGAACTCGCGATGATCAGGTGCCCGGTCGATGAGATCGGTAGGAATTCGGTCAGTCCCTCGACGATGCCGAGGATGGCGGCCTTGAGCAGCAGGATGACGTCCACGTGTCCGCTCCTCGCCTACTTCGGCGCCAGGTCGACGCGCAGACCGAACGTGCCGAGCGAGATTCCGGTGGCCCGGTAGACGACACCGTCGCGGTTCAACTCCTCCGGCTGGAACTGGAGCAACGGCAGCGTTCCGAGCGACTCGCCGGACTGTCTCACCTGCTTCGTATCGAGATTGACGAACGGAATCGACGGCAGCCGGACTTCCTCGATGCGCACGTCTGCCAGGTCGATGCCATTTTTCTGCGCATTGAGTACCGGCGCACCGGACAGCGAGACGCGCAGCGACAGCGGAATGCCCAGCGGCGACTCCTTCGGACGCGCGGTCCATGCCAGTTCGAGCCTTTGCGCCGCGGTCTGGAATCCGACGTCGGGACCTGTGATGCTGAGACCTTCCATGCCCTTGAACACCTTGTTCAGGTCGAACTCGCGGCGGTCGATGAATGCGCGTTGCCCGATCTCGCCGCGGCTCAAGACGATCGCCGGCTCGAGCACGGCGCAGCCCGCCAGCGCGAACGCCGCGCCGATAATGGCCAACCGCTTCATTCTTCCTCCTTAGGCGTTGCGCTCGAGCCGACCGCCGGATCCCAGCGCGGCGCGCAATCTTAGCGATGTCAGGGCGCTCGGCCCCTCGCGCAGGGCAGTTCAGGCCACCGACGCCTCGAGCGCAACCCCAGGAGCACTCATCTGCTCGCGAACGGCCGCATCAAGCGCGTCGGCCAGCCGGCGCGCGAGCATGCGGGCATTGGCGGCGTCGCCGCCGCGCGCCGTATGCGCTAGCGCGCTAACCACGCCGGCTTCCGACAGCGGTGCCCGCGGCAGCCAGATTTCCTTCAGCCGATGGGCTTGCGCCCAGAGGGCGCCGAGGTTGCCCTGTTCCGCGTTGTGGCGCAGGCGCGCCGCCGCGCGTGCGAACTCGGCCACGAGACGAGGATCGATGTCGCCGGCATCATCCGCGGCCGGCGCCGCGACGCCGGCAAGCGCACCGAGATCGATCGACACGCGCGACAGATCCACGGCGTAATGCATGCGGGCCTTGAACACCGCACCGCGATCCAGCGAGGTCTCCACCTGTGTCTCGACGCCCGCTACGTCGACGGTGCGACAGCGTGTTCCCGCGGGCGGCTTCGCCTTGGTCCTCGCACCGGAACCCTGCGCGCGGTTGAGCGGGCGCCCGACACTCGTGCTCTCGTCGTCGGTCATGCCGGTCGCGGCGACGCTGACCAGCAGTTCGATGCTGCGCTCGTCGGTCGACAGTGCCGACAGGTGGACGATGATCTCGCCGGTCGTCGCATGCCGCACGACGTTGTCGATCAGTTCGGTGACGACCGCACGCAGGCGGTTGGCGTCGCCGATCAGGCCCATGCCCTGCACTTCGGTGTCCTCATACCGGAAGCCCAGGCCCTTGCGCTCGGCCTTGACGACGAGGCGGCGTATGACATCGCCACAGGCGTCTTCCAGCGTGAATGGCGTGCCACCAGTCGTGGTCATTGCGGGCGCGTCGGTCACCGGCATCTGTTCGGCCACGGGCCGGACGATGCGGCGTGACGCGAGTTCGGCCCGCAGGCGCGCCTGCAGGCGGTCGGCCTGTTCGCGCACGCGCTTGAGATCCGCCCGGTTCTGACGCTGCACGGAGATGTCACGCGCGGTGGCGATCAATCCGCGCTCTTCGCCCACGTGGAATTCGGCCATCGCCATCTCCACGGGGAACTGGCGTGTGCCGCAGTGGACAACCAGTTCCTGGCGGCGTCCGATCGATTTGCCCGCGGCGATGTCCTGCATGAACGCCGCATTGTCGAGCGATCGATGCGGCAGCGGGAACAGCAGATCGGCCAGATGATGTCCAACCGCCTCGGCCGCCGTGATCTTGAACTGGCGCTCGGCGGCGGGGTTCAGGTCCTGCACGACGCCGTCGCCATCAAGCACGAACATGGAATCCAGCGTGGCCGCGAACATGGCCTGCCAGCCAGTCGCCTGGGAGTCGAACTCCTTGCGTTCCTTGGTCATGCGGCGTGCCGAGTACAGCACTTCGTCCGTCAGTCGCACCAGCTCCTGCTTGATGTTGCCGCGCTTGGTCTCTTCCGTGGTGCGACCGTCGAGGCTGGCCGCGAGGTCGGTCAGGCGACGTAGCGCGATTGAGACGCCGCGGGCGCGCAGTTCGTAGATCATCAGGCCGAAGGCCAGTCCCAGGCAGAAGCCGCTGAAGGCTGCCAACCAGAGCCTTTCGCGCGAGTCCGGCTGCACGCCGAGCCAGCGCGCAAAGGCGTAAGCCGTCTCGGGCCAGGCGAGTCCGAACGTCAAGGCAAGCAATGCCGCCAGGGCCGGCGGCAGAAAGCGATGAAAGCGAAGGCGGCGGAACATGACGGCGAGTGGGTGGCCCGATCGACCCGGATCGCCCGGGATCGAACGTCATGCTGCCGCAGTGGCCGCCTGTCAGCGGCCGGATAAGGGCACGCCTTCTCCGGCTATTCGTAGCGCAG
>Ga0105090_10000117_pt1 | contig 32312 bp, 32 predicted proteins | sample PPLLak3March2015_FD_79110 | JGI IMG/M metagenome (GOLD analysis project Ga0105090, IMG submission 79110) | Freshwater sediment microbial communities from Prairie Pothole Lake near Jamestown, North Dakota, USA - PPLs Lake P7 Core (1) Depth... | ecosystem: Environmental > Aquatic > Freshwater >...
CGACGGTCGCTTTACCGGCGAACGCCAAGGGTTCGGGGCAGGTGGCGGGCGTACTGAACGCTCGGGCGCTCGATGCGGCGACACTCGAATTTCCGCTGCCCGACGGGCAGGTCCTGATCGCGTTGCAGGCACACGTGTCCAATGACAGTCGGCTGGAAACGCGGACGTGGACCGGCCGCATCGCGGGCTCACCGGGCGATCTTGTGTTGCTCGCGCAGCGTCGCGAAACGATCGTCGGGTTCGTGAGCAGCAGGGGGAAGATCTTCGAGATCCTCCCGGGCGTATCGGGCGAGCATGTGCTGTTCGAAGTACAGAGCCCGCGGATGACGGTCACTGACGCAGTTCGCATGCCCGTCGAGTGCTCTCCGGGTGAGCCACGATTCGATGGCAGCGTCGTCGGCAGCCTGTCCGCCACGTTGGTTCCGGTTGTGCAGGACCTGCTCGTCGTCTACACGCCCGCGGCGGGCGCGACACGGTCGCTGGCGGTCCTCGAAAGCATGATCGTCGCCGCCGTGGAGGCCGCAAACGCGTCGTACCGGCAGAGCGCGGTCAACGTTACGCTGAGTCTCGTCGGGCTGCAGGTGACCGATGTTGCCGAAGGTCCCGGCATGGCCGACACCCTGCAGGCCCTCGGTCGCGACGCTGAGTGCATCGAAATGCGCAATAGCCTGGGCGCCGACATCGTGCTGCTCATCACCGAAACAGCAGAAGAGGAATGGTGCGGATACGCCTACATCATGAAGTCGAATTCGACGCAGTGCGCGCCCTTTGCTTACGCTGTCGTGCGCTCGGACTGTCTCAGCAGCCAGGCTCTGACGCATGAAATCGGCCATGTGCAGGGCGTGGCGCACGATCGAGAGACGGGCGGGAATCCGGGGGCCTTGCCATATGCCCACGGATATCGACGTTGCACCCAGGACGGCACGGCGTTCCACGACATCATGGCTTATCGTTGCAAGAACACTCCCTGCGCCTCGCTGGCGACGTTCGCGAGTCCGGACATCTACTACCTCGGCCATCCAACCGGCATCAGCTACGAGCTCGACCCGGCACAGTCAGCGGACGCCGTGCGGGCACTGAACGAGACGGGCCCAACCGTCGCCGGCTTTCGGACGACAGGACTGACGCCTCCTTCGGGACCCCTGTCTCTTGCGGCAAGCATGACGTCGACCGGCAGCGTGGACCTCACCTGGACGGACCATGCAGACGACGAGGCGGGATTCGTGGTCGAGCGGACTACCGATGGCGTGAGTTTCGTGCAGATGGCCCGGCTCAGCGCGAACGTCAATCGCCATTCGGACGGCACCACAAACCTGATGACCGTCTATTCCTACCGTGTGGCGGCGTACAACAGCGCGGGCCAGTCTCCATACTCCAACGTCGCCACCGTGAGGGCGACGCCAGGTGGCGATGACGGCGGTGGGCAACGTGGCAAAGGAGGAGGAGCCGCCGATGCATGGCTGGTCATCGCGGGGCTCGTGCTTCTTCTGGCGCATCGGGCGTCCGGGCGCGACCCGGTTGCCGTCTCGCGCGCCACAGCTCCCCGGCGAAGCTTCTCTTTCCGAAAGGCGCCGAACGAGCGGCCGCTGCGTTTCGATTCCGGCCGTTGAACGTAGCGATGAAGTGTCCTCGGGGCGACGGCGGAAATGTCAGACTGTTCCAAGCCGTCCAGTCGTGACTGATCTTCCGCTTCGGGCCTGAACGAGCGGCTCAGTCACGGCAGACCGGACCCGCCTGGCTACCGTCGCCGACGCCCTGGAGGTCGACATGACGACATACCCCATCGACCGCCGCACCGCCGTGAAGCTGCTGGCCGCCGCCACCGCTGCAGCACTGGCGCCGTCCGGCTTCACCGCCGCAGGGGCCGACAGCATGACCACCCGCAAGGTACCGATGTCTGGCGAGGAGATTCCGGTGATCGGCATGGGCTCGTCCGGCACGTTCGACGTTGGCAGCGATGCAGCGAGTCGCGACGGGCTGCGCGGCGTGTTGCAGGCGCTAACGGACGCGGGCGGCAGCGTTATTGACACGTCGCCGATGTACGGACGCGCCGAGACGGTGCTTGGCGACCTGATCGAAGAGCTCCGCCCCACGTCGACGCTGTGGTACGCGACCAAGGTCTGGACGCGGGGACGCGAGGCGGGCGCGAAGCAGATCGAAGAGTCGTTTGCCCTCCTGCGCACGAAGCGGCTGGACCTGCTGCAGATCCACAACCTGCTCGACTGGCGCGAGCACCTGCCGACGCTGCGTGCGCTCGGCGAGGCGGGCCGCGTGCGCTACGTCGGCATCACGCACTACCGCGCCGACGCCCACGCCGAGCTCGAGCGCGTGCTGCGCGAGGAGCGCTTCGACTGGCTGCAGGTCAACTACTCGCTGGGCGAGCGGGAGGCGGACGCGCGGCTGCTGCCGTTCTGCCGCGAGCAAGGCATTGCGGTAATGGCCAACCGGCCGTTCGCGGACGGTGCGCTGTTCGAGCGCGTGCGCGGTCGCTCGCTGCCGCCGCTCGCGGCCGAGCTCGGGTGTACGAGCTGGGCACAGTACTTCCTCAAGTGGATCGTCTCCCACCCCGCGGTCACCTGCGTGATTCCCGCGACGTCGAAGCCGCGCCACATGCTGGACAACGTCGCGGCAGGCCGCGGCCCGATGCCCGACGAGCGGCAGAGGGCGCGAATGTTCGAGGAGTTCGAGGCCTCGTGAAGCCCATCGCAACCATGCAGGGAATGCCATGACGCTGCTCCACTGGAACCCCAACCTCAGCATCGGCATCGCCGAGGTCGATCGCGAGCACCGCGAGTTCGTCGACCTCGTGAACCGGCTGCATGCCGAACTCGGGCCAGCGCGCACGGGCCCGACCGCAGCCGCCTTCGTGCGGCGCGTGCAGGCGGACGTCGCGGCGCACTTCGCCCACGAGGAACAGGCGATGCGCGAGCGCGGCTACGAGGCGCTTGCGGAGCACCGTGCGAGCCACGTCCACCTGCTCGAGGAGCTCGGCGACGCACTGCGCGAGCTCGACGCCGGGCTGCCGCTCAACGACGAGCGGTTCGCGCGGTGGCTGTCCGCGTGGCTCGCGGATCACTTCCAGCTGCACGACGCGCGGTTCCAGCGGTACCCGGCACGCTGAGCGGAACGCGACCGCGGTCACGCCCCGGACGGCGCGGCGCGGGCGCGGCGATCGGGGGCGGCGGCCTGCAGTACACTCGTGGCTGCACTGGCCTCCCGGAGTTTCGATGGACCAGGTAAGCGTCGCAGTCGTCGGCGCCGGCATCGCCGGCCTCACCTGCGCGCGCGAGCTCGCCCGCGCCGAGGCCCGGGTGACCGTCTTCGAGCGCTCGCGCGGCCTCGGCGGCCGGCTCGGCACCCGTCGTCAGGGCAACTTTGCCTTCGACCACGGCGCGCAGTTCGTCACCGCGCGCAGCCGTCCGTTCGTCAAGTACGTCGAGATCGCGGGGCGCGCAGGCGTCGTCCTGCCGTGGCGGCCGCGGATCCTCGAGGACGACCGGGCGTGGGACGCCCCGATCGAGGAATGGCACGTCGGCGCGCCGGGCATGAGCGCGCTGGTCCGGCCGCTCGCACGCGGGCTCGACGTCATGATGGGCGTCGGGGTGAACGAACTGCTGCAGGGGCAGCGCGGCTGGGAAGTACAGACGGACTCCGGTCGTGCGCCCCGCACTTTCGATGCGGTGGCGGTCGCCGTGCCCGCGCCGCAGGCGCTCGCTCTGCTCGGCCCGCACGGGCGGACGTTCCGTCACATCGCAGACGTGCGCATGGCGCCGTGCTGGGCTGCGATGGTGACGTTCGACGCACCGGTCGACGTCGGGGCCGAGGTGCGCCGCTGGACGACCGGCGCGCTCTCGTGGGCGGCCTGCGATTCGAGCAAGCCCGGGCGCCCGGTCGGGCCGCAGGCCTGGACGCTGCACGCCTCGGTGCCTTGGTCGCGCGAGCACCTCGAAGCCGACTCGCAGGAAGTGGCCCGCCTGCTGCTGCACGAGTTCGGGCGCTCGACCGGGACGCCGCTGCCAGCGCCGTCGCACCTGGCCGCGCATCGCTGGCGTCACGCCTACGCCGAGCAGGCGCTCGGCCTGCCCTGCCTGGTCGACGAGGAGATCGCCGCCGGCGCGTGCGGCGACTGGTGCATCGCGCCCCGGGTCGAGGCGGCCTACGAGAGCGGCCGCACGCTCGCGCACTCGTTGCTGTCGACGGTCGGACTCGCCTCGCCCGCCCTGCTGCGCTGAGTCACGGCAGCGGCCGCGTCCGTTCCGCCGACGCCCCGGGCCGCAGCAGCCGGAGCCTCGCGCCGTCCCTGGCGAGGAGTTCGTAGAGTCCCCAGAGCGAGACCGCTACAAGCAGCGGCAGCACCTCGTAGATCACGCGATAGAGAAGCACCGATGCGAGCAGTTCCTCGGGCGGCACGTGCGGCAGCAGGAGCAGCAGCATCGACTCGAGGACGCCGAGCCCCGCCGGTACGTGGCTCACGACGCCGACCAGGACGCTCGAGAGGTACACGGCGACGAACGGAAGGAAGGCCAGGTTCGCGGACTCCGGCAGCAACAGGTAGAGGATCGACGCGATCAGGCACACGTCGATCAGCCCCACTGCGATCTGCAGCCACGTGAACCGCGGCGTCGGCAGGTTCACGGCCCAGCCGCCGAGCCGGATCGGCGCCTTGCGACGGTGCACGAACACGACATAGGCGAGGTCCTTCGCGAGACCCACGCAGCCGAGCACGACGAGCCAGTGGGACGGCACGCGGAAGATCGCCTCGAGCCGATCGGCGGCGAACACGAGCGCGAGGTCGATCAGCAGGCCGAACGCGAGCGCGTACGGCATCGAGACGAGCAGGACGGTCGCGCCGACCTCGGTCGCGCTGAACCCCGCGGGCGCGTACATCCGGTAGCGCAGCGCGCTGCCGCTCAGTACGGTCTGGCCGAGCGCGTGACCGAGTGGAAACGCGATCAGCGCCGTGAGCGCCGGCTTCGCGCGGCCGATGCAGTGCTTCACGTAGCGAACGGCCGCGACTTCGAACGCCGCGAGCGTCGCGAAGGCGCCCGCCGCGCAGGCTGCGGCCAGCAGCAGGCGCTCGACGGGCATCGCCCGCACGTTCGCGATCACGTCGGCGACGTTGATGCGCTGGAAGGTGCGGTACAGGACCCACGCCGCGAGGCCCGCGATGACGAGGCTGGCCGCGGCACCGAGGATGCGCTTCAGCCGGCTGTGGCGCGGATCGGGCATGGCCCGATTCTAGGCGTGGCCGACGACCGTGCGCAGGGTCGAGTTGAAAAGAATGATTCTCATTTACCACGTTGCCGCAGGCGAACCGAAACCATTGGGCGAAAGCGATGTCGAATGAACCGTACCCGCGTATAGAATCCTGTGTTCCCCATTCCGTTTCCGTGGCCGAGGAGAGTCTCCCGATGACCGACCGTAAGATTGCCCGCCGCGACGTGCTCAAGGGTGCGCTCGTGGGCGTCGCGACCGTTCCGCTGAGCGCCCTGCTCGGCCGTGCCGAGGCCGCCACCGGCCCCGTCGATCCGAACGAGCCGCAGGCGAAGAGCCTGGGTTACGTGACGGACGCCGCGAAGGTCGACCCGAAGGCGAACCCGAATTTCAAGCCGGGCCAGCACTGCGCCAATTGCCTGCAGGCGCCCGCCGGCAAGGAAGCGGGCGGCATGGTTCCGTGCAACATCTTCGGCGGCCGCCAGGTCGCCGCGAAGGGCTGGTGCAAGGTCTGGGTGAAGCGGCCGTAAGCCACCGCGCGATCGTGACTCCAGGGACGGCGCGACCGGGGAGACCCGGCCGCGCCGTCGTCTTTTCGGGAGCGGCCTCGACCCCTTGAAACCTCCGCCTGCGCACGCATCTAGGCCGCATGCAGGGGCCGCGGGTGCGGTCCCCCAGGAGGAAATGCGATGCGTGTCATCAAGTGGGAACCCTTCCGTGAGGTCGACGACGTGTTCAACCGCTTCTTCGCCGAGACGCTGCGGCACTGGCCGCGGCCGAATGCGGAGGCGCGCCCGGCGTTCGACTGGGCTCCGCTCGCCGACGTGAGCGAGACCGAGGCCGAGTACCTGATCAAGGCCGACCTGCCTGCGGTGCGCAAGGAAGACGTGAGCGTCACCGTGCAGGACGGCGTGCTCACGCTGTCCGGCGAGCGCCGGCAGGAGCAGCATGCCGAAAGCGAGAAACTGCACCGCGTCGAGCGCAGCTACGGCAGCTTCGCGCGCCGCTTCGCGCTGCCCGAGAACGCGGACGAGCAGGGCATCCGTGCCGAGTCGCGGGACGGCGTGCTGCTGATCCACATCCCGAAGCAGAAGGTCGAGCAGCCGCAGCCGCGCCAGATCGAGATCCACTGAGCCCGCGCCTGCGGGCCGGGTCCCCGGCCTCGCCCCGTCATCACCGGCGGGGCGCGGTCGCGCCGGCCCTATAATCGGGCTCCTGTCACTCGACTGCGGGACGAGCCATGACGACGACCCATGCCACCGCCGACCTCTGCGACGCCCACGGGGACCAGATGCAGGTCTGTGAGCCGCTGTTCACGGCCTACGGAGGCAGGCGCGCGTTCCACGGCCCCGTGAGCACCGTGCGCTGCTTCGAGGACAACTCGCGGGTCAAGGAAGCCGTCGAGAGTCCCGGCGAGGGCCGCGTGCTCGTCGTCGACGGCGGCGGCTCGCGGCGCCGGGCCCTGCTCGGCGGCAACCTGGGCGTCGCAGCCGTGAAGAACGGCTGGTCGGGCGTGATCGTCTACGGTTGCATCCGCGACTCGGCCGAACTCGCGCCGCTGCCCCTCGGCGTCCGCGCGCTCGGCACGATGCCGCTGCGCAGCGAGAAGCGCGGCGAGGGCGAGCGCGACGTGCCGGTGCGGTTCGCCGGCGTCACGTTCCGTCCGGGCGACCACGTCTACGTCGACGAGGACGGCGTCGTGCTCTCTCACGGCCCGCTCGCCTGAGGCGCGCCGCGATGCCCCGCACCGTCTATTGCCAGTACCTGAAGCGCGATGCCGAGGGGCTCGACCGCCCGCCGTACCCGGGCGAGCTCGGCGAGCGCATCCACGCGCACATCTCGAAGGAGGCGTGGCAGCTGTGGCTGCGCCACCAGACGATGCTCATGAACGAGTACCGCCTTTCGCCGATCGAGCCGAAGGCGCGCAAGTTCCTGGTCGAGGAAATGGAGAAGTTCCTCTTCCAGGGCGGGTCGGAAAAGCCCTCGGGCTACGTGGCACCCGAGTCCTGACGGACGCGCTCAGCGGCGCCGGGCCGCGACGAGGGCGTGCCACGCGAGCAGCGCCCACGCCGCCATGAACGACAGCCCGCCGACCGGCGCCACCGCGCCGAACCACCGCGGCGCCCCGGCGGTCATCGCGTAGATCGAGCCGCAGAAGAACACGATCCCCGCGACCACGAGCCGCGCCGACCAGCGCAGCAGCGGCGTCGGGGACGTCGCCTGCGCGACGAGACCGAGCAGGACGAGCCCGAGTGCGTGGAGCTGCTGGTAGGTCACTCCCGTCCTGTAGCTCTCGAGCTGCCGCGGCGTTACAAGGTCCTGCAGCCCGTGCGCGCCGAATGCGCCGAGCGCGACCCCGAGCAGCATCAGCGCCGCGCCGCCGCCGATGCAGCGTGCGGCGAAGGAGTCGATCATCGCGGGGCTCGGCGTCATTCCGCCTCCGTGGCGTTCGTCGCCAGCTCGACCAGCACGGCGATGGGTTTCGGAAGCCCGACTCGCGCGGGATTCCGAGCATCGTACCAGCGGTAGCGGTCGTCCTCGCGCAGTGCCTCCGCCTTGCCGCCGCAGGCGACGACGAGCGGCCGCATCTCGTAGTCGAAATGGCTGAAGGCGTGGCGCAGCACCGTCAGGCTGCGCGGTCGAGCGGCGCCCACGAGCTGCTCACGGCACCACTGCTCCGCGTGGGCGCGCGTCGGGAATTCCGGCAGGCCCCAGAGGCCGCCCCACACGCCGCTCGGCGGACGGCGTTCGAGCAGCACCTTGTGGCCGCCGCGCATGGCGAGGACGAGCCAGCCCTCGCGCACCGGGCGCGGCGCGCGTGGCCGCGGCGACGGCAGGCGCTCCTGCAGGCCGGCGGCGCGTGCCACGCAGTCCGCGTTGAGCGGGCAGAGCAGGCAGGCGGGCCTCGAGCGCGTGCAGACCGTCGCGCCGAGATCCATGATCGCCTGCGTGTAGTCGGCGAGGCTCCCGTCGGGCAGGCACGCCTCGGAGAGCGACCACAGGCGCCGGTCGACCGCCGCCTCGCCGGGCGCTCCCTCCACGGCGAACACGCGGGCGAGCACGCGCTTGACGTTGCCGTCGAGGATCGGGTGGCGGTCGCCGCGCGAGAGCGCGAGGATCGCGCCGGCCGTGGAGGGGCCGATGCCCGGCAGCGCGACGACGTCCTCGAACGAGCTGGGGAACTCGCCGCCGTGGCGCGCCACGATCGCCCGTGCCGCGCGCTGAAGGTTGCGCGCCCGCGCGTAGTAGCCGAGCCCGGACCACAGGTGCAGCACTTCGTCGAGCCGCGCGGACGCGAGCGAGCCGACGTCCGGGAAACGCCGCAGGAAGGCCTCGTAGTAGGGCAACACGGTCGCGACCTGCGTCTGCTGCAGCATGATCTCCGAGAGCCAGACGCGGTACGGCGTCCGCTCGCGCTGCCACGGCAGGTCCCTGCGACCGTCGGTCGCGTACCACTCGAGGAGCCGCGGTGCGACGCGTCGCGCCCGCTCGATCTCGCCGGCGGAGAGTGGCTCACTCTCCACGGGCGCGACGCTCCACGTTGGTGAAAACCGTGAGCACGGACTCTTCGAGCATGCGTGGAGCGTACCTGCGCTCGATGAGCGCGGGAACCCAGAACCGGGGCTCGAACTCGGCACTATAAGACAGCCGGGTGCCCCCCTCCTCCGCGTGCCACTCGGTCCGGGCGCGACCGTGGCTCAGGTCGCTGAGCGCCGGCAGCACCACGGCCACGAGCACGCCCGGCTCCGCGCGCACCATCTCCACGCGATCCACGTACCGGCAGAAGAGCCCTGCGCACGCGAGTATCCGCGTGCGGATGCGCGTGTCGCCGCCCGGCGCCACGGCCTCGACCTCGCTGCGGCGGATCTGCGGATCGAGGGTCGCGTAGGCCGCGTAGTCGGTCAGCACTCGCGCGACGGCATCCGGCCTCGCTCCGAGGCGCGCCTCGAATTCGACTCGATAGACACCCGCGACGACCTCCGCCGAGAGCCGCTCGATCTCGATTGCCAGCGCCGCCGGTGCGGCAATGGCAAGCAGGAACCCGGCACAGACGGCGCGCAGCAAGCGCGGCTCAGCCGCAGACGACCGGCGAGTCCGTACCCGCGCGACAGCCGTCCGGGTAGCCGTACTGCTTCCAGTAGTCGACGAAACCCATGCGCTCGGCGAGCTCGCCGAACCGCGGGTCGCGCCGCATCGCGACGCCCTCGGGCCCCCACGCGAAGTCGGCGTCCCAGTGCTTGGCCCACACCGTCGGGTCTTCGGCCAGCGCGTCGAACATCACCTCGTAGGCCACGTCGACGGCGCCGAGCTCGACGTAGGGCTTGATGAGCTTGTGCTGGGGAATCACCTTCGGGTCGATCCGACGCATTTCCGCGACGACCTGCGGGCGCAGGCCCGGGTCGGCCACCGCATCGACGTAGCGCGCGATGACCGGACGCAGCGCCTCGGGAAGCTCCTCCTGGGCCGCGATGAGTCGTTTGGCATCGTCCCACTGTCCGCGACGCAGCGCGACGGCCGCATCGATTCCAAACTGCTTCTTGCCGAAGCCTAGATCCTCGGCGAGGCGGTTGTAGCGAAGCGCCTGCTCGTCGTCGCCGTGCATGAGATACATGCCGGCAAGATTCGCCGCGATGATCGGCGACGTGGGATCGAGCTCCTGCGCGCGCCGCGCCTGCGCGAGCGACTCCTCGACGCGCCCGACGCGGCCGAGCAGCAGCGAGTACCAGTGGTGCGGCGTCGGCTCGTTCGGCTCGAGCGAGATCGCGAAGAAGAAGCCCGACTCGGCGTCGAGCAGGTCGCCGCGCTCGGCGTTCATCTGCGCGAGGACGGCGTGCGCCTCGCCGATCTTCGGGTCGATCGAGAGCGCCTGCCGGGCCGCCTGCTCCGCGAGCGGCATCAGCCGTTCCTCGTCGCCTTCCTCGCGCGTGTAGCCCGGCAGTACGACGTAGGCGGAGGCGAGCGCCGCGTGCGCGCGAGCGAACCCCGGATCGAGCCCGAGCGCACGCTGGTACAGCTCGATCGAGCGCCTCAGATTCTCCTCGCCGCGGCGCTTCCAGACGGCGCGTCCCTGCAGGTAGAGCTCGTACGCCTCGACGTTCTGCGTCGGCGCCTGGTCGCGCATCGCGAGCTGCTGCTCCCGGGGCGCAAGCTCGATGCGCAGCTTGTCGACGATGGCCGCCGCGATCTCGTCCTGCACCTGGAAGATGTCGGCCATGCGGCGGTCGTAGGTTTCCGACCACAGGTGGAAGCCCGTGTCGGCGTCGATGAGCTGCGCGGTGATGCGCACCTGGTCGCCGGCCTGCCGCACGCTGCCCTCGAGCACGGTCTCGACGCCGAGTTCCTGCGCGACCTGCCGTACGTCGACGTTACGGCCCTTGTACGCGAACGACGACGTGCGCGACGCGACCTCGAGGCCCGGGACGCGGGCGAGCAGGTTCAGGAGTTCCTCGGTCATGCCGTCGCTGAAGTAGTCGCGCGAGTCGTCGCCGCTCAGGTTCGTGAACGGCAGCACGGCGATGGAATTGTGGCCTTCGCCCGCGTGCGCCCGGCCGTAGCCGCGCTCGTAGAGCAGGTAGGCGAGCCCCGCCATCAGCGCGAGCACGACCGCCCCGTAAGCGGCCCGCGCCCGGATGCGGTCGGACGCGCTCGTGCCCGCGGGCGATTCCGTGCGCTCGATGCCGCCGGGCCCCACGTCGAAGATCCACGCGAGGACCATGGCGACGGGAAACCCGACCAGCAGGAAGACGACGACGAAGGTCACCGTCCACTCGGGCAGGCGCAGCGCGGGCAGCACGACCGACGACGCCTCCGTCACCGCCCAGGCGACGGCGCCGTACGCGATCGCGACCTTGCCGACGCGCCGCCGCTTCAGTTCTGCGAGGAAAGCCATCGGATCCGTGTCCTGACCGTGGCCGTATTCTCCACGAATCTCCCGGGTTGGACACTCCGCTCAGGTCATTTGTTGCAGACGCTGATGTCCCCGTTCAGGGTCTTGATCCGGACCTGCGCGCTGCCGGACCCCTCCTGGAACCGCAGCTCGCTGCCCGGCGCGTACTCGTCGGTGCGCACCGGCTTCGGACCGAAGCAGTTGCGGATGTCGCCGTTGAAGGTCGAGACCTCGAATTCGGCGCCGACCGGGCCCGCTATGTCGAGGCGGATGTCCCCGCTGATGCTCTCGAGGTCGAGGCGCGCGTCCGCGGCGAGGCGACCGCGGAGGCCGAGGTCGCCGCTTGTCGAGCGCACGCGCGAGCGCGCGACGTCGGTCATCGTGATCGCCAGGTTGCCGCTCACCGTGTTCGCGTTCACCTCGCCCGCGACGTTCGCGAGCGTCGCGTCCCCGCTCACCGTCGTGAGCGTGACGAGGCTGCGGGCACCCGAGCCCGTCACCTCCACGTCGCCGCTCACCGACTTGATCTCGACGTCCTGGGCGGCCGTGGCGGTGCGCACGTTGCCGCTCACGGACTGCAGCCGCTGCCCGCCCCGCACGCCCTCGACGGCGATGTCGGCGCTGATCGTGTTGACCGAGAGTCCGCTCCCGCTCGGCACCTTCACCACGAGCCGCGTCTCGTCCACGCCGTACGAGCGCTTCGGCAGCACCACGCGGATCCGCGTGAGCTTGCCCTGCGTCGTGAACTCGAGGCGCTCGCTGCCCTCGCCGAGCTCGCCCGTCACCTCGACCTCGTTCCGCGGCCAGCCGGTGACGGTCACGGAGCCCGCCGTGTTCGCGACCTCGATGCGCCCAGCCGGGTCGGCTGCAGAACGCTGGTCGATGGATGCGGCCACCGCGGGCGACGCAGCCGCGAACGCGGCGGCTGCATACGCAAGCGCCGCCACGGCTGACGGGGCGCGGACGAAGGCGGGTCGAAGCATGCGGGTCATAGCGGAATCCTCTTCTCGGTCTCGTCTGCAACCGCGCGCAGGTCGGCGGCGGCGGTGATCTGGCTGGCGTTCGCGAGCACGGCGAGCTCGTCCTGGTAGGTCGCGAGCAGGAGCTCCTCGAGCAGCGGGTCGCCCGGGCGCTCGGCGAGCAGGCCGTTGATCTCGGAGCTCGCCCGCCGCAGCTCGCCGAGATTCGCCTCGAGGCGCTGGCGCGCCGACGGGGGCATGCGGTCGATGCGGCGCGAGAGTTCGTCCACGAGGTTGCGCCGCGCTGCATCGTAGGCGGGATCGAGCGTGTGGCCCGGTCCGAACGCGGTGCTCGCCGTGCCCGGGACCGGCGCCTCGGCCACCGGTCCGGCGGCGACCGGCGTGCCCGCGCGCCGCACCAGGCTCGCCGTGATCGCCGACGAGGCGACCACGAGCACGACGGCCGCGGCGGCGGCCCAGGGCCAGCGCAGGCCGCTGCGGCCCGGCCGGTCCTCGACGCGCGCTGCGATGCCGGGCCAGAGATCCCGCGGCGGGTCGACGCTGCGCGGCAGTCGTGCGAGCGCCGCTTCCAGAGCGCGATCGTCGTCGGGGCGGATGGTCATGGCTCTTCCTCCAGCGCGAGTCGCTCGCCGAGCAGCCGGCGGGCGCGATGCAGCTGCGACTTGCAGGTGCCGACCGCGAGCCCGAGCATCGCGGCCGCCTCCTCGTGGGAATAGCCGTAGATGCCCGTGAGCACCAGCACGTCCCGGGCCCCGGGCGGCAGGCGCCGGATCGCTTCCTCGAGGTCGATCACCGCGGCGTCCTCGCCGAGCGACGGATCCGCGAGCGTGTCGGCGACCACCTCGTCGATCGGGCGGTCCGCCCCGGTCGCCTCGCGACGCCGCCGGCCGTGGGCGAGCACCGCGTTGACCGCGATCCGGTGCAGCCACGTGCCGAAGGCGCTGCGGTAGCCGAACGACGGCAGGCTGCGCCAGGCCTGGACGAACGTCTCCTGGGTGCAGTCCTCGGCGGTGGCGGGATGGGCGGTCATGCGCAGGCAGAGTCCGTAGACGTGGCCGACGTGCAGGCGATACAGCGCCTCGAACGCGGCCGCCGATCCGCGAATGGCCGCCTCGACCAGCGGGCGCTCCTCCTCGCGGCGTCGCGCGCGCTCGAATTCGCTTGCGTCATCTGCTGCCCTCACCGCCACCTCGGCCCTCGTTTCCCGTCCGGCGGGCATGGTACCGCCCGGGAGCCGGTGGAACCGGAGCGTTGCCTGCCGGAGCTAAGATGCGGCGGATCGCCGAATGGTTCGAAAGGAGAGCCCCGATGGCAGACGAAGTGCGGATCGAGCTTCAAGGCCCGGTGGCGACCGTGATCCTGGACCGCCCTGGGGTCCGCAACGCGATCGACCCGCCCACCGCCTCGCGGCTCGCTGCCGCCTTTCTCGAGTTCGAGCGCGACGACTCGCTGCGGGTCGCCGTGCTGTGGGGCGCCGGCGGCACGTTCTGCGCCGGGGCCGATCTCAAGGCCGTGTCGGCGGGCTGGGACCCGTCGCGGCTCGTACCTCCGTCGGGGGAAGCGCTCGACGGCTTCGGGCCCATGGGTCCGACGCGCCTCGCGCTGGAGAAGCCCGTCATCGCCGCCATCTCCGGGCACGCCGTCGCGGGCGGCCTCGAACTCGCACTCTGGTGCGACCTGCGGGTGATGGAGGACGACGCCGTGCTCGGCGTGTTCTGCCGCCGCTGGGGCGTGCCGCTCGTCGACGGCGGCACGGTGCGCCTGCCTCGCCTGATCGGCGAGAGCCGCGCGCTCGACCTCGTCCTCACGGGGCGGCCGGTGGGCGCGGCCGAGGCGCAGTCGATCGGCCTCGTGAACCGCGTCGTGCCGCGCGGCGCGGCCCGCGTCGTCGCCGAGGCGCTGGCCGAGGAGATCGCGGCGTTCCCGCAGCGGTGCCTGCGGGCCGACCGGCGTGCGGTGCGTCGCCAGTGGGGACTCGAGGAGCGCCAGGCACTTGCAGCCGAATTCGCGGACGGGCTCGCGGTGCTCGAGAGCGGCGAGTCCGCGGAAGGCGCCGCGCGCTTCGTCGGCGGCGCGGGCCGCGGCGGACTGCCGGCCTAATTCGGGCGAGTCTCGAGGAAGTCGACCGTCGCGGCGACCAGCGCGCGCAGCCCGAGGTCGAGCGACGACTCGTCGACGTAGAAGAGCGGCGAGTGGTTCGAGGGCGCGGTCGCCGCGTCCTGCCCCTTCGGCGTCGAGCCCACGAAAAAATAGAACGTCGGCACGACGCGGGCGATGTGCGCGAGGTCCTCGGCGGCCGTGACGTATGGGATCTCGACGACGTTGCCCGCGCCCGCCACGCGCTCGAGCGCCGGCAGTGTCCGCTGCACGAGGGCCGGGTCGTTGACCAGGGCGGGACTGCCGTCCTCCTGCACCGCGAGCGTCGCGGTGGCGCCGTGGGCAGCCGCGACGTGCTCCACCTTGCGACGGATGTCCTCGAGCACCTGGTCCCGCACCGCGGGATCGAAGGTACGGACCGTGCCCAGCATCTCGACGGAGTCGGGGATGATGTTGTGGCGGATGCCGCCCTTGATCGCGCCCACGGACACCACGGCCGGATGGCGCGTGATGTCCGTCTGCCGGCTCACGACGGACTGCAGCGACACGACGATCTCCGAGGCCGCGACGATCGGGTCGACGCCACCCCAGGGCCGCGCGCCGTGCGTCTGCGCGCCCTGCACCTCGATGCGGATCGTGTCCACGGCCGCCATCAACGCGCCCTTGCGATAGCCGATCTGGCCGGCGTTCTGCGAGGACCACAGGTGCAGGCCGAACACGACGTCGGGCTTCGGATCGCGGAACACGCCTTCCGCCAGCATGCGCGGGGCACCCGCGATCTCGCCGTCGGGCCCGCCCTCCTCCGCCGGCTGGAAGACGAAGAGCACGGTTCCCGGCAGGTCGGCGCGACGCCGCGCGAGCACCTCGGCCGCGCCCATCAGGATCGCCGTGTGGCCGTCGTGGCCGCAGGCGTGCATGACGCCGACCTGCTCGCCGCGGTATGCGGTCGTGACCGTCGACTTGAACGGCACGTCCGTGCGCTCCGTGACGGGCAGCGCATCCATGTCCGCCCGCAGCGCGACGACGGGCCCGGGCCGGCCGCCCCGCAGGATGCCGACCACGCCCGTGACCGCGATGCCGGTCCGCACTTCGAGGCCGAGCGAGCGCAGGTGTTCGGCCACCCGTTGCGCGGTCCGCACCTCCTGGTTGCCGAGTTCGGGATGCTGGTGGAAGTCGCGTCGCCACTCCACGACGCGCGGCGCGACGGCACGGGCGGCGTCCTCGAGCCAGGGAGGCGCAGGGGATTCCGCCGAGTGCGCGGACGGCGTGCCGGCGAACATCGCGAGGACGAGCGGAAGGCGCAGCGAACCTGGGACGGGCATGGCCGATTCCTGGCAGTCGGGTAGCGAGAGCATAGCCGAAGGCCGTCGCCGCGGCGGACGCACGGCAGGTCACGGATGCGCGGCTTATACTGAGGCTGCATCCGGGGGTGTGCCGTCGTGCTGCTGAAGATCGTTTCCGTCGTGCTCGGCGTCGCGGGCCTCGCCTGGCTCGCGCTGCTCTTCTCCTCGCGCGCGATTCTCGTCGGCGAGCGCGTCGAGGACGCGACGCTGCACCGCCAGCTCGTCTGCACCTACTTCTCGGGCAGCCGCACGATGGTCAAGAAGTACTGGTATTCGCCCAGCGATCGTCTCGGTCGCGCCGCGTGCCCGCGCTGGGAGCGCGTGCGCCTCGCGGAATGAACCCGAGCCCCCCCGGAGCACCCGTCGATGACCGGACTGCCGCGACTCGCCCTCCTCCTCTGCACGTATGCCGCAACGCTCGCCATGACACAGCCCGACACCGCCCTCGGCCAGGCCGTCACACCGGCCGTCGCCCGCTCGATCGCGAAGACGCAGAAGCCGCCGCTGCACGGGCAGCACTGGATGGCGATCACGGGCAAGCCGCTCGCTGCCACCGCGGGCGCGATGATGTTCCAGCGTGGCGGCAACGCCGTCGACGCGGCCTGCGCGATGATCGCGGCCACCTCGACGATGTGGGACGTCCTCTCGTGGGGCGGCGAGACGCAGGCGCTCGTCTACGACCCGCGCACGAAGAAGGTCGTCGCAATCAACGGGCTCGGCGTGGCCCCGACGGGTGCGACGGTCGAGTTCTTCCGCAGCCGCGGCATGGACTACCCGCCCGCCTACGGGCCGCTCGCCGCAGTGACGCCTGGCACACCGGGCGGCCTGATGCTGATGCTCGCCGGGTACGGCACGCTGTCGCTCGCGGAGGTGCTCGGGCCCTCGATCGAGCTTGCCGACGGCTACCCGATCGACGCCGAGACGGCCGACAACATCGAGCGCTGGAAGGACAAGATCAAGGAGTGGCCGTACTCGCGGCAGACGATGCTCCCGCACCTCGGCGAGGCGCGCGAGGCCCCGCGGCCCGGCGAGATCTTTCGCCAGCCCGACCTCGCCGCGACGCTGCGGAAGCTCGTCGAGGCCGAGCGCGAGGCGCTCGCCGCGGGCAAGTCGCGCAAGGACGCGATCCAGGCCGCGCACGACCGCTTCTACCGCGGCGACATCGCCCGCGAGCTCGTGCGCGGCACGCAGGAACAGGGCGGGCTCATCACGCTCGAGGACCTCGACCGCTGGCGGCCGCTCGTCGAGGCGCCGCTCACGACGAACTACCGCGGCATCGACGTCTACAAGCTCGACGTGTGGACGCAGGGCCCGGCGCTGCTGCAGGCGCTGAACCTGCTCGAGCACTTCGACCTGAAGGCGCTCGGCTACAACAGCGCGAACTACGTGCACACGGTCTACCAGGCGATGAACCTCGCCTTCGCGGACCGCGACTTCTACTACGGCGACCCGTCGTTCCCGCCCGAGGAGCCGACGCGCGGGCTGCTGTCCAAGGACTATGCGAAGGCGCGCGCCGCGACGATCCGCATGGACCGCAACGACGCGACGGCCGGTCCGGGCGATCCCTACCCGTACCAGGGCGGCGTGAACCCGTTCGCGGACCGGCTGCGCGACACGAGGCGGGCCGATGCCGCGACGCCGGACGCAGCGCTCTCCGGGGCCGGACTCGAGCGCTTCGAGCAGGGCTTCCGGAGCGGCACGACGACGGTCGTCGCGGCCGACGCGCAGGGCTGGCTCGTCGCGGTGACCCCGAGCGGCGGCTGGATCCCGGCCACGATCGCCGGACGCACGGGCATCGGACTCAGCCAGCGCCTGCAGTCGTTCGTGCTCGACCCGGCGCTCAACCCCTACAACGTGCTCGAGCCCGGCAAGCGCCCGCGCGTGACGCTGACGCCGAGCCTTGCGTTCAAGGACGGCAAGCCGTGGCTCGCCTTCGCCGTGCAGGGCGGCGACTCCCAGGACCAGAACCTGCTGCAGTTCTTCCTGAACGTCGTCGAGTTCGGCATGACGCCGCAGGAAGCCGCGGAGGCCGCGAACTTCACGAGCTACCAGATGCGCAGTTCCTTCGACAGGCACGAGTCGCAGGCCGGGCGGCTGGTGCTCAACGAGTCGATGCCGCAGTGGGTGCGCCGCGAGCTCGCGCAGCGCGGCTACAAGCTCGAGTACGAGCAGCGGAGCTCCGGGCCGATCAACGCCATCCTGCTCGACCACGCCCACGGCACGATCTGGGGCGGCTCGAGCAACCACGGCGAGGACTACGGCATCGCCTGGTAGCGGCGCCGTCGCGCCCTCCCGGCCGCGCCAGTCAGGACCGCAGCGGGACCGCGCGCCTAGCCGGCGTCGCGCGCCTGCTGCTCGCGGATCACCATTGCGACCAACGTCACGATCGTGAGCGGAATCACGAAGCTCAGCATCACCGTCGAGAATTCCTCGAGCGCGTCGTGCTGCTGGGCACCCAGGATCAGGTACACGACGTAAGCCACGTAATAGGCCAGGAACAGCAGCCCACGCCGGCGGCCGATGCGGCGTCCGAGCAGGAACACGGGCAGGCTCGCGACGGCCACCGCGATCATGACCCAGATGTCGAAGTTGAGCACCGCGGGAGCGATCTCGAGCCCGGAACGGCTCACGACGCCCGAGATGCCGAGGCAGCCCAGGATGTTGAACGTGTTGCTGCCGATCACGTTGCCCACCGCGATGTCGCGCTCGCCGCGGATCGCCGCCATGACCGACGTCGCGACCTCGGGCATCGACGTGCCGGCCGCGATGATCGTGAGCCCGATAACGAGGTCGCTGACGCCGAGCGCACGCGCGAAAACGACTGCCGCGTCGACGAGCCAGTTCGAGCCGAGCACGAGGAGCCCGAGGCCCGCCGCGATCAGGAGCACCTGCACCGCCCAGTGGCTGTCCCATTCGCCCCGGCGCGGCACGCCCGCGGCATACTCGTCACGGATCTCCTTGGTCTCGGCCCGCGACTGGCGCACCAGGAACACGAGATAGGCGACCAGCAGCACGAGTAGCAGCGCGGCCTCGAGCCGGCTCAGCTCGCCGCCGATCACCAGCATCGCGAGGATCAGCGAAGCGCCGATCATGATCGGCACCTCCTGGCGGATGATCTGCGAGTGCACGACGAGCGGCGTGATCACCGCGCTGATGCCGAGGATGAACAGGATGTTGAAGATGTTGCTGCCGACGACGTTGCCGACAGCGATGTCGGTGGTACCGTTCAACACCGCGCCCACGGACACGGCGATCTCGGGCGAGCTCGTGCCCATCGCAACGATGGTGAGACCCACGACCAGCGGGGAAATCCCGAGCGACAGCGCGATCTTCGAGGCGCCTCGCACGAGCGACTCGGCCCCGAGCACGAGGGCGCCAAGGCCGAGGATGAAGAAGACGACGTGGATGAGCATGGCGTGCAGGAACCGTGACCGATTGCCGGACGTGCGAGTTTATCGCAGCCTTCGGGCGACGTCGGGCTAAGCTCTCGCGATGGGCACCCATCGTGTCGTGTGGCGTCTCGACCGGGCGGGCTCGATCGACCGGCTGCGGCAAGTCGAGGAGCCCGTGCCCGACCCTGGCACGGGCGAGGTGCGCGTGCGCGTCGAGGCCGTCGGACTAAATTTCGCCGACCTCTTCGCGGCCCAGGGCCTCTACTCGGCGACGCCGAAGGGATCCTTCATTCCCGGCCTCGAGTGCACCGGCGTCGTGGAGTCGTTCGGTCCGGGCGCCGTGGACTCGGGGCTCGCGCCCGGCGACCGGGTCGTGGCGCTCACGCGTTTCGGGGCGTACGCGACCCGGCTCAACGTCGGCGTCGAGTACCTGCGGCGTGCGCCGCCCGGCTGGTCCGCGGTGCAGGCCGCGGCGTGGGCCGTGCAGGGTCTCACCGCGTGGTATGCGATCGTGCCGCTCGCGCGGGTCGGCGCGGGCGACGTGGTGCTGGTCCAGTCGGCCGCCGGGGGCGTCGGGCTGCAGGCGCTCGCGATACTCGCTACGCTCGGAGCGCGACCGGTCGCGGTCGTCGGCCGCGAGGAAAAGCGCCGCTTCCTGATCGAGCACTGCGGCCTCGCGGAGTCGTCGGTCCTGGTGCGCGAGCGCAGGCAGTTCGGCGCCCGGCTCGACGACGCCCTCGCTGCCTGCGACGCCAAGGGGTTCGACTGCGTGCTCGACGCCGTGCTGGGCCCCGGCTTCCGCCCGGCCTTCGAGCGCCTGCGGCCCGAAGGCTGCTGCGTGCTCTACGGCGCCGCGGACTTCATGTCGCGCTCGGCACGGCCGAACTACCCACGCCTCGCCTGGAGCTACCTGCGTCGGCCGCGGGTCGACCCGCTCGCGATGATCGCCGCAAACCGCAGTCTCATGGCCTTCAACCTGATCTGGCTGTGGGAGCGGGCGGAGCGATTGCCCGCGGCCTACGCCGGCCTCGAGCGGCTGGCTCCGGATCCGCCGCACGTGGGCGCGGTGCTGCCCTTCGACGACGCGCCCTCCGCGCTCCGGCTGCTGCAGGGCGGCGGCACGATCGGCAAGGTGGTGCTCGAGGTCTAGCGGCGTGATGCCGCCGGCCGGCTCAGCCGCTCGCCGCGAGCTGCTCGCGGTGATAGAGCCGGGCCGCGAGCCACCACACGGCCACGACGAGCAGCGCGCCTGCTCCCAGGCTCAGCGCCCACTCGAACGGGGCGATGCGCTCGCCGCGCAGCACCCGCAGGATCAGCTGGTTCTGGCCGAGGAACGGCACGGCCAGCATCCAGGCGCGCGTCTTCACCGGCGCGACCATCAGGTACAGCGTCGGCAGCATCGGCAGGAAAATGAGGAGCGGCAGGTAGCCCTGTGCCTCCCGGTGGCTGCGCGCGAACGCGGCGAGCGCGGTCAGCACGGTGGCACCCAGCAGCACGACGGGCAGCACCACGAGCAGCAGCTTCACGAGCGCGTCCGCGGGCACCGCGAGCGAGGCGTCGACGCGGTTCTCGGGCACGAACGTGAACGCCACGCGGTACATGACCAGCGTCGCGAGCAGCGAGAGCAGCGTGAACGCGGCCGTCGCGAGGATCTTGCCGCTGATGATCGCCTCCCGCGACGCCGGCGTCGCGAGCAGCGGCTCGAGCGACTGGCGCTCGCGCTCGCCGGCCGTCGCGTCGACGGCGAGCTGCATGCCGCCCACGAACGCGAGCAGCAGCAGCAGGTACGGCAGCATCTGCTGCGCGAGGTCGAAGCGCGACTCGGGCGTGGCGACGTCGCGCGAGCCCAGACGCAACGGTTGTGCCACGGACGGGTGGATGCCACGCGCGACGAGCCGCAGCGCGCCCACTTCGCGATCGTAGGCGTCGAGCAGGCCGCGCAGCCGCGCCACCGTCGCCCCGGACTGCAGCGGTCGCGAGCTGTCGTAGACGAGCTCGAGTGACGCAGGACGCCCGGCGCGCCAGTCCTCCGCGTAGGACGGCGAGATGCGCAGGATCGCCTCGTGCCGCTGCCCGCGGACCGCGGCTTCGGGGTCCGCGGGCGCGTCGATGACCCGGACGTCGTGAGTCGCGAGCCACGCGAGCAGGTTCGGCGCGTGCTCGCGCCCGACGACGGGCAGCTCCAGCGTGCGCTCGAGCTGCTCGGCCTGCTTGCGCATCCCGAGCGTGCTCAGGCCCGCGAGCAGCAGCGGCACCGCAAGCGGCATCACGACGAGCGCGACGAGCACCATCCGCCGGTCGCGGAACGCGTCGAGCAGCTCCTTCCGGAACACCGTCCAGACCGCGTTCATGCGAGGAGTCCCTCGTCGCTGCCGATCGCGCGCACGAATGCGTCCTCGAGGCTGGCCTCGCCCGTCCGTTCCCGCAGTTCGTCCGGCGTGCCCCGGGCGACGACCCGGCCGCGCGCGATCACGACGATGCGGTCGCAGAGCGCCGCCACCTCCTGCATCACGTGGCTCGAGAGCAGCACGCAGCGCCCCTCCGCCCGGAGTTCGCGCAGGAAACCGCGCAGCGAACGCGTCGTCATCACGTCGAGCCCGTTCGTGGGCTCGTCGAGCAGCACGTTCCGCGGGTCGTGCACGAGCGCCCGGGCGATCGCCGTCTTGGTCCGCTCGCCCTGCGAGAAGCCTTCCGCGCGCCGGTCGAGGATCTCCCGCATGCCGAGGGCGTCCGCGAGCCGCGCGACGCGCTCGTCGATGCGCGCCGGGTCGAGCCCGTGCAGCCGCCCGAAGTAAGCAATGTTCTCGCGCGCCGTGAGCCGCTTGTACAGGCCGCGCGCGTCCGGCAACACGCCGAGCCGGCGGCGCACCTCGTCGGGACGCGCGGCCGGGTCGTGCCCGTCGATGAGCACGCGCCCCGACTCCGGCTGCATCAGGGTGTAGAGCATCCGGAGCGTGGTGGTCTTGCCGGCGCCGTTGGGCCCGAGGAGCCCCGTGATCTCGCCGTCCGCCGCGCGGAAACTCACGCCGTCGACCGCAGTCACGCGGCCCGTGCGCGTCGCGAAACTCTTGCGCAGTTCGATGACCTCGATCATGCGGCCGTCAGGGCCCCCACCCGTACGCGCCCGTGAAGGGCGGCGTGTGCCGCAGGCGATCGAGGCACGTCGCGTCGAGCGTTCGCGCGTCGGCCGCGGCCACGAAGCGCCCCAAGAGCTGCGGCATGCAGCCCGTGCCGAGCACGCCGTGTGCCTGGCCGCGGGCCACGAGGTGGCGGCCGTTCGGGAGCGTGCGGACGACCTCCTCACCGTAGCGAGGCGGCGTCACGGGATCGAACTCGCCCGACAGCAGCAGCACCGGGCGGTCGCTGTGGAGCGGCGCATCGAAATCGGCGGGACGCGTGCCGCGCGGCCAGACCTCGCACTGCGCGAGCAACTGTTCGACGAAGCCCGCCCCGAGCAGCGTCTGCGCATCCGCGGCGTCCGGCTGCAGCCGGTCGGCATCCTCGGCGCAGCTTACCGATAGCTGCAGGCCGACCTGGATCTGCTCGCCCACCAGCGTCTCGACCATGCGCGCCTGGGCCATCAGCGTGCCGGGACGGCCGGCCGCCGCTTCGGCGAGCGTGAACGGGATGAGCGCGGCGAGCTGCGGAGCATAGGCGTAGAGCCGCACGACGCCCGCGACGGTGTCGGACGACAACTCGTCCTCGCGCGGATCGTGGGTGACGGGGTCGCGGTAGGAGACGCGCTCGGGCGCGCGCTTCAGGCGCTCCAGCAGTGCGACGAGCGTGCTGCGCGGATCGCCGTAGCGGGCGGCGCAGGCGGCATCGGCGACGCACCGCGCGAACTGCGCGTCGAGGGCAGCTTCGAGGTTGCGGGCGTGCTCGGACCCGAGCGCGAGCGTTGGTGGCAAGACGCCGTCGAGGACCGCCGTGCGTATCCGCGACGGGTGCCGGCGCAGGTACTCGAGCGCCACCCGCGTGCCGTAGGACACGCCGACCAGGTTCACCTGCCCGGCGCCGAGCGCCGACCGCACGGCTTCGAGATCCGCCACGGCCGCGCTGGTCGTGTACTGGCGCACGTCGGCATCGAGCGATTCGAGGCATTGCGCCGCCAGCTCCCGCGCGGCTTCCGTGCGGGGCGTGGTGACCGCCGCCGGATCGGGACCCTCGGTCCGCGACGGACACGCGAGCGGATTCGAACCGCCGGTGCCGCGTTGATCGACCAGTACGACGTGGCGGTCGCGCAGCACCTCGGCGAAGGCCGCAGCCGCCACCGGAAAGGCCTCGCGGGCGGACTGCCCGGGACCACCCGCGAGCAGCAGCACCGGGTCGGGCGCCGGGCGGCGCGAGCGGGTCGGGACGACGGCGATCGCGAGATCGATCGTGCGCCCGCCCGCGCGTTCGCGGTTCTCAGGCACAGGCAGCGTTCCACACTGCGCCGACACCGTGACCGGCCAGCCGGGTGCCGCAAGCGTGCAGGGCTCGAGTTGCAGCGCACCGAACGCGCGCGAGCCGTCGGCGGCGCCGGCCGGCAGCACCGCGACCAGCCCGCACGCCAGGAGCCCCGCGTACGCCAGACGTCCCACGTCGATTCCTCGTTCGTCCGCCTCCCGGACCGGCGTCCGGACCGACCGGCTCCGGCGCCCGATTTCGGCTAGGATGCCCGGATCATGCAAGGCCTGCCACCCGTCACGCGCGCGTTGCTACTCGTGAACGTCGTCGTGTTCGTGATCCAGCTGATGACGGGCAACCTGCTCATCCGTCCGTTCGCGCTCTGGCCGTTTGCGAACCCGGCGTTTGCGGGCGCGCCGTCGTTCGCGCCGTGGCAGGTGCTGACGTACGGCTTCCTGCACGGCGGCCTGACGCACCTGTTCTTCAACATGTTCGCGCTGTGGATGTTCGGCGGCGAGATCGAGCGGCTGTTCGGCTCCCGCCGCTTCCTGATCTACTACCTCGTCTGCATCGTCGGCGCCGCCGTCACGCAGCTCGTCGTGCTCGGCGCCTCGCCGAAGCCGCCGATGCCGACCGTCGGTGCGTCGGGCGGCGTGTTCGGGCTGCTGCTCGCCTACGGGCTCGCCTACCCGAAGCGCAAGCTGATGCTGCTGTTCCCGCCGATCCCGATGCCCGCGTGGCTCTTCGTCACCTTGTACGGCCTGCTCGAGCTGTACCTCGGCGTCACGGGCTCCGGACAGGGCATCGCGCATTTCGCGCACCTCGGCGGCATGGCCGCCGGCTACGTGCTGCTCGTGTACTGGATGCGCCAGCGCCGGGCCTGACCGCCCGGCGCGGCCGCCGCGACCTGGAGGACCCATGGCCCGCAAACGAACGCTGCGCAACGCCGGCACCGTCGTCGTGCTCGAGCACCGCTCCCGGGTGCTCGCGGACAACCCGCTCGACGATCCACGGGATCGCCGTCTGGCCGTCTGGCTCCCGCCCCACTACGACCGCCGCGGATCCGGACCGGGCCAGCGCTACCCTGTCCTCTACGACTTTGTGGGCTACACGGGCTCGGGGCTCGCGCACCTCAACTGGAAGCCGTTCAGCGAGAACGTCGCGGAGCGCGCGGCGCGCCTCGTGCATCAGGGCCGCATGGGCCCCGCGATCCTCGTCTTCCCGGACTGCTACACGAGCCTCGGCGGCAACCAGTACGTGAACTCCTCGGCGATCGGACGCTACGCCGACTACCTCGTCGACGAGATCGTGCCGTTCGTCGACCGCGAGTTCCGCACGCTCGCCTCGCGCGAACACCGGGGCTGCTTCGGCAAGTCCTCGGGCGGCTACGGCGCGATGATCCACGGCATGCGCTACACGCGGTACTGGGGCGCCGTGGCGAACCACAGCGGTGACGCGTACTTCGACTTCATCTACCGGGCGGACTGGCCGAACACGCTGAACCAGCTCGCGAAGTACCGGCGGCCCGCGATCGCCGCGGGCCCGGTGCGCGCACCCCGCGACAGCGCGGCCGAGCGTTGCCTGCGGGAAGGCCTCGACGACGGCCGCGTGCGGCGCTTCCTCGAAGCCGTCTGGCGCAAGCCGAAGCTCTCGAGTGCCGAAGTGCACGCTCTCATGAACGTCTGCATGGCGGCGACCTACGACCCGGACCCCGAGGCACCGCTCGGGTTCCGCCTGCCGTTCCACGCCGACACCGGCGAGCTGATCGAAGCACGCTGGCGGCGCTGGCTGGAGCACGACCCGGTGCTGCTGGTCTCGAAGTACGCACGGAACCTGCGCAGGTTGAAGGGTGTCTACCTCGACTGTGGCTGGCGCGACCAGTACCACATCCACTACGGCGCCCGGCAGCTGTCGCGGCGGCTCGCGGCGGCCGGCATCCGCCACCGCTACGAGGAGTTCGACGACGACCACTCGGACATCGATCACCGCATGGACGTGAGCCTGCCGTACCTGTACCACGCGCTGCAACCGTGAACCGTCCGCGCATCGGCATCGCGCTCGGCAGCGGCTCCGCGCGCGGCTGGGCCCACATCGGCATCCTGCGCGGCCTCGCCGAGCGCGGCATCGTGCCCGACGTGATCACCGGCGCCTCGGTCGGCGCGCTCGTCGGCGCGGCCTGCGCCGCCGGCCGTCTCGACGACCTCGAGCGCTGGGTCCGCGCGCTCACGCAGCGCGACGTGTGGCGGCTCGTCGATACCACGTTCCGTGCAGGCGGCGTGATGACCGGCAACCGACTTATGCAGGCGATCGAGGCCTGCATCGGCAACGCGCCGATCGAGTCGCTGCCGCGCGCGTTCGCCGCGGTGGCGACCGACCTGTACACGGGAGAGGAGATCTGGCTGCACGACGGGCCTTACATGACGGCCGTGCGCGCCTCGAGCGGGCTGCCGGGGCTTTTCGCCCCGACCTGGCACGAGGGCCGCTGGCTGATCGACGGCGGCGTCGTGAACCCCGTTCCCGTCTCCCTGTGTCGCGCGCTAGGGGCCAAATTCGTCGTCGCCGTCGACCTGAGCCGCTCGGTGACCCGCATCGCGCTGCGGGCGCAGCGCGAGGCGCAGGAAGCCATGGAGCCGACGCCGACCACCGAGGCAAGCGCCGAGGGCAACGCGATCCTGAAGCGCTGGTCCGGCCTCCTCGACGGTGTCGTCGAATCGTTCCGCAGCCGCCGCACGGAGCCCGGCCTGTTCGAGGTCATGGCGAGCTCGGTCAACATCATGCAGGACCGCATTACCCGCAGCCGGCTCGCGACGGAACCGCCCGACGTCGTGCTGCGCCCCGACCTCGCGGCCTTCCAGCTCATGGACTTCCACCGTGCGGCCGAGGCGATCGAGGTCGGCCGGCGTTACGTCGAGCAGGCGGCCGATGCGTTCGCGATACTGCAGCCGCCTGCCGCGCCCGGCCGCGATCCGTCGTGACGGCATCCGAGCCCGTCGAGGTGTATCGCTCCTACTGGCGACCGGCCAGCGAGGAGCGCGGCTTCGTGCTGCACGCCGTCGGCATCGAATCGGTGGTCGTCCGGGTCGGCGCGACGTGGGTGCTCTACGTGCCCGCGGAGTCCACGGACGCCGCGCTCGTGCAGCTGCGACGCTACGAGCTCGAGAACCCGCCGCGACGCCGCCCCGCCGCGCCCGAGCCGCTGCACCGGCACGCGTGGGTGGGCTCCGCGGCCTACGCGTTCGTGATGCTGCTCGTCGGGTACCTGGCCGGCGAGTTCGCGTACGGCGTCGACTGGCTCGCGGCCGGCGCGCTGCGCGGCGCACCGACGCAGGCCGGCGAATGGTGGCGGGCCGTGACCGCGCTGACGCTGCACCTCGACGTCGGCCACCTGCTCGCGAACCTCGGCTTCGGCACGGTGTTCGGGCTGCTCGCCGGCCAGCTGCTCGGCACGGGCGTCGCGTGGGCGACGGTCCTCGCCGCGGCGGCGGGCGCCAATCTCGTGAACGCGTTCCTGCAGCCGGCGAACCACTCCTCGGTGGGTGCCTCGACCGCGGTCTTCGCGACGCTCGGGCTGCTCGCAGCCTACGCGTGGCGCCGGCGGCACGACGCCGGCGATCGCTGGGCGTACCGCTGGGCGCCGCTGGTCGCGGGCGTGATCCTGCTCGGCTTCACCGGTGCCGGCGGCGAACGCACCGACGTCGTCGCGCACCTGACGGGATTCGCGGCGGGCACGCTCGCCGGCATCGCGCACGCGCGCTGGCCGGCGCGGCGCGGCGCGGTTGCTCAATGGCTCGCTGGGCTGGTCAGCGTCGCAGTCCTTGCCGGCGCGTGGGCGCTCGCGCTTTCGGCGGCTGCGCGGTAAAGCCGCGGCAGCTGCTCCCGGAGCGGGGGCAGAGGGGCTGCCCGGCCGGGACGCGTGAACCCATCCCTGGGGCTCCGGCGCCGCGTCCCTGCGGCGCACGGCCCGGCCGGACAGCCCCTCTGCCCCCGCTCCGGAAACGGTGGCGCACGCCGTGAGTCGATGCAGTGGTGAGGCGCACACCATCGCGCTCGGCGGCTCGTTCCATCGATCCGTTTCCCCGCCGTCCCTCGACGCCGCACCTGCAGCAGCGCGTCCGGGCGTGGGGTGGCCTGCCCGGGCCGTGCGCGGCAGGGATGCCGCGCCGGAGCCCCAGGGATGGGTTCACGCGTCCCGGGCAGGCCACCCCACGCCCGGACGCGCGGCCGACTGCGCGCCGAACCGTTCGGGTGGCTCCGGAGTACTTCCGAGGGCCGTGCGCCGCATGGACGCGGCGCCCGGAGCCCCCATGGAGGGGTTTACGGCGTCCCTCGGAAGTACTCCGGAACCACCCGAGCGGTTCCTGAACCGCAGTCGCCTCAGATCGACACGCGCACGGAGCCGTCCCGCACGGTGACCTTGTAGATCGTGAGCGGCTTCTGCCCGCGCACCGCGTTCAGGAGCTGGATGCCAACCGGGAAATTCGCCCAGTCGATCACCTCGCCCGTGCGGATGTCGAAGCGGGCGCGGTGGAACGGGCACTGGACCTTGCAGCCATCGACGATCTTGCCGCGGGCGAGCGGCGCGAAGACGTGCGTGCAACTCGCCTGCGTGGCGTAGAAGCCGTCCGCGAGGTGGTAGACCACGATGTTGCGGCCCGCCACCTGGAAGGCCTTCATGTGGCCGCGCTTGATCTCGTCGGTGCGGCAGACGACGTGCTGCTTCATGGCTCCCCCGTCCGGCCATGGCGTGGCCACAGTGTAGCCGCGGCGCCCGTCCCGGCGCGAGCGGACACGCATCGGGATTTACCGGTATCCTCCCGCGACTTCGAGCGAGCCCGCCATGGCACTGCAGCAACTCACCGACGAACAGATCCGCACCTGGACCCGCGAACAGAAGGACCGCTGGTGGCTCGAGCGCGTGTTCCGCGGCGACATGCCGCAGCTCACGCTGCGCTCGGCGCTCACGGGGTTCGGCCTCGGCATGCTGCTCTCCGCGACGAACCTGTACGTCGGCGCCAAGACCGGCTGGACGCTCGGCGTCGGCCTCACCTCGGTGATCCTCGCCTTCGCGACCTACCGTCTGCTGTCGCAGCTCGGCGCCCGCGACATGACCATCCTCGAGAACAACTGCGTGCAGTCGATCGCGACCGCGGCCGGCTACATGACGATGCCCCTCACGTCCGGGCTCGCCGCGTACATGTGGGCGACCAACAGCGTGCTGCCGGTGTGGCAGATCGTCTGCTTCACGATCGTGCTCTCGATCCTCGGCGTGCTGGTCGCTTTCCCGATGAAGCGACGTTTCATCAACGACGAGCAGCACCCCTTCCCCGAGGGTCGCGCGTGCGGCGTCGTGCTCGACGCGCTGTACGAGAAGGCCGAGGCCGCGAGTGGCATGTTCAAGGCCCGGGCGCTCGCGCTCGCCGCCGCCTTCGCGGCCGGCCTGAGCTTCGTCTCGGGCGAGAACTTCATGCGCCTCGTGCAGCAGAAGTGGCTCGGGTTCTCCTCGTCGTGGCACCTGCCGCACAACCTCGACGGGTGGTACTACTCGCTCGTGGAGCGCGGCCTGGCGCCGCTGCCGAAGCTCGCCGGCGTGGATCTGCGGCAGCTCGCGCTCTCGCCGACGCTCGACCTCGCGATGATCGGCGCGGGCGGGCTCATGGGCATCCGCACGGCGGTGAGCCTGCTCGTGGGCGCCGTGCTCAACTTCGTGATCGTCGTGCCGATCATGATCTCGCTCGGCGAGATCGAGCCCAGGGCGGGCTCGATCGCCGAGGGCACGGCGCTCTTCGGTCGCGCGCACATCCTGAACACGTGGGCGCTGTGGTGGGGCATCACGATGATGGTCGTCGCCGCCATGGTCGCGCTCTTCGCGCGGCCCGACGTGTTCGTCGACGCCTTCCGCACCCTGACCCGCAGGCGCAGCGCCGACCGGGGCGGCAGCGACGTGCTTGGCCACATCGAGCTGCCGCTCTGGGTGTCCTGGATCGGCGTTCCGATAATCGGCGCGTTCGGCGTCTGGATGGCGCACGAGTGGTTCGGCGTGCACTGGCTGCTCGGCGCGCTGTCGCTGCCGCTGATCCTGGTCCTTGCGCTGATCGCGGCCTCGAGCACGGCGCTCACCGGCATTACGCCATCCGGGTCGCTGTCGAAGATCCCGCAGTTCGCGTTCGGCGCGATCGATCCGCGCACGCCCGCCCCGAACCTGATGACCGCCGTGATGTGCTCCGAGGTCGCGAGCAACTCGTCGAACCTGCTGATGGACATCAAGCCGGGCTACATGCTCGGCGCGAAGCCGCGGCAGCAGGCGGTCGGCCACGTGATCGGCATCTTCGCGGGTGCGATCGCGGCGACGCCGCTCTTCTTCGTGCTGTTCGGCCTCACGGGCTGGGACGCGGGCACCGGCAAGTCGGTCATGGACACGATGGTGAGCGAGAAGTTCGCGTTCCCGGCCGCGCTGCAGTGGAAGGGCGTGTCGGACCTCGTGACGGCCGTGTTCGGGGGCGACAGCGGCGGGCTGCTCTCGCGCTCGATCGTCTGGTCGATGGCGATCGCCGGGTTCTCGGCGCTCGTGATGGAGGTGCTCCGGATCCGCACCCACAACCGCTTCCCGCTGTCGCCGCTCGCGATCGGGCTCGGCGTCGTGGTACCGCCCGATTCGACGCTGATGATGTTCGTCGGCGCCGCGTTCTTCTGGCTGATGAGCCGGCGCTACGGGGCCCGTCGCGACACGAGCGGGTACCGCGTCTGGGTCGATTCGCAGGAGCCGATCTGCGCGGGCCTCATCGCGGGCGCGGCGCTCGTCGGCATCGGCGACATCCTCGTCAAGGTGTTCGTGTTCGGTTGAGCGAGTCGACCCGCCGCCGGAACGCCTCGTACTCGTCGACGACGCGATCGTGCACCTCGAGGTGCGGGTAGTGCCCCACGTCCTCGAGCACTACGACGTCGGGATCGGGCACCAGCTCGCGATACCGCTCCGCGAGATGCCGGCCCGAAACGGGATCGACCGCTCCACAGATAAGTCGCCGAGGCACCGTCGATGCCGTCAGCGCGCCGACCCAGCGCTCGCGGTTACGGCGGCGCTGCTCCATGTAGTTGATGAGCCGCGCGAGCGCCTGCCGGCCGCCGTCACGCTCGATCAGCACCCACAAGTCCTCGAGTTCCTCGCGGGTGGGCGGCGAGCGGCCCGAGATCGAGAGCATCGTCTGCTCGAAGCGCTCGTAGCGCATCGTGCGCGCCAGCAGCGGACCGAGGACCGGCCGTGCGAGCAGTTTCTGGATCGGCCGCGCGCGGTGCGTCTCGGGGAACAGGCCGCCGTTCAGGAACGCCATGCTCGCGATGCGGAGGCGTCCTTCGCGCTCGCGGGCCAGCAGCTCCTGGCCCACCGTGACCCCGTAGTCGTGCACGAGCAGGTGCGCGTCCTTGATTCCGGCGTCGTCGAGCAGCGCCATGCAGAGGTCCGCCTGCAGCGAGATCGGGTACGTCGTGTCGCGCGGCTTCGCGGAGAGACCGAAGCCGAGCAGGTCGAGCGCGTAGAGCGAGTGGCGCTCCGCGAGGCGCGGCCAGACGCGGACCCAGTCATAGCTAGCGGTCGGGTAGCCGTGCACGAGCAGCAATGGCGGCTTGCCGGGAGCCACCTCGGTGCGCACGAAGATGCGGTGCCCGGCGAGCCGGCGATGCTCGCCGCGGCGGATCCATTCGTCGAGTCGCTGCGAACCGGCCACTTGTCCTCCCCCACGCCCGGCTCCGGGCCGGTAGCCTGAAGTATGCTCGGTTCGCTACCCGACGGCAGCCACGTGCTGGTGCAAGGCGCGAGCCGCGGCATCGGCCTCGAGTTCGTCCGGCAGTGCGCGGCCGATGCGCGGATCGCGACCGTCGTGGCCGCCTGCCGCAGGCCGATGGAGGCGTCGGACCTGCAGGCGCTCGCCGCACGCGATCCGCGCGTCCGCCCGGTCGCGCTCGACGTCACCGACGAGGCGAGCATCCGCTCGGCTGCGGCCGAGGTCGCGCGGATCGTTCCGCGGCTGCATCTCGTCGTCCAGTGCGCCGGCCTGCTGCACGATGCGGCCCGCGGGATCACCCCCGAGAAGCGGCTCGCGGACGTACACGCGGATGCACTGCTCGCGAGCTTCGCCGTGAATGCGTGGGGCCCGCTGCTCGTCGCGAAGCACTTCGAGCGCTTGCTCGATCACCGCGAGCGTGCGATCCATGCGAGCATCTCCGCACGCGTCGGCAGCATTGGCGACAACCGCCTCGGCGGCTGGTACGCGTACCGGGGTTCGAAGGCGGCCCAGAACATGTTCACGAAGACGCTGGCCATCGAGTGGTCGCGCACGCGCAGGAACGTCATCTGCGTCGCACTGCATCCGGGCACGACCGACACCGACCTCTCGAATCCCTTCCAGGGCAACGTCGCGCCCGAGCGGCTCTTTTCGTCCGAGCGCACGGTGCGGCAGCTCCTCGGCGTCATCGACCGGCTGCAGCCTACGGACACGGGCAGGTTCCTCGCCTGGGACGGGACCGAGATCCCCTGGTGACGACGCTCGATCTGCTCTACCGCGACGACTGGCTCGTCGTCGTCGACAAGCCCTCGGGCCTGCTGGTGCACCGCTCGCCGATCGACCGCCACGAGACTCGCTTCGCGGTGCAGGTGCTTCGCGACCAGCTCGGCCGACGCGTGTACCCGGTGCATCGCCTCGACAAGGGCACGTCCGGAGCGCTCGCCTTCGCGCTCGATCCGACGACGGCCGCCGCTCTCGTCGCGGCGTTCACGGGGCGCGAGGTGCAGAAGACGTACCTGGCCCTCGTACGCGGGTGGCCGGTGCCCGAGGGTGTGATCGACCATCCGCTCCGCGCGGTCGCGGATCGCTACGCACCGGCCGACGACGGCGAGCCGAAGCCCTCTGTGACGGCGTGGCGCACGCTCGCGACCGTCGAGCTGCCGCACCGCGTCGATCGGTATCCCACCTCGCGCTATGCGCTCGTCGAGCTGCGGCCCGAGGGCGGCCGGCGTCAC
>Ga0105090_10000118_pt1 | contig 32248 bp, 28 predicted proteins | sample PPLLak3March2015_FD_79110 | JGI IMG/M metagenome (GOLD analysis project Ga0105090, IMG submission 79110) | Freshwater sediment microbial communities from Prairie Pothole Lake near Jamestown, North Dakota, USA - PPLs Lake P7 Core (1) Depth... | ecosystem: Environmental > Aquatic > Freshwater >...
GCGCCGCGCGCGGCCTCACCGGTGCGCTGGAGACGGGCAGCCTGCAACGCTACCTGTCGCTGCTCGTCGCGGTGGCGCTGGCCGCCGGCACCTGGCCCTTCCTGGGCGCCGGGCCGGCGGCGCCGATGGCGCCGGTGCGGCTGGACGACGCCGGCTTCGGTGTCGTCGTGGTGGCCTTGATCGGCATCGCGGCCACCGTGGGCACCGTTCTGGCCTACCGCCGCCGGCTGCTGGCGGTGGTGCTGATGGGCGCGGCCGGGCTGGCGGTGTGCCTGGCCTTCGTCTGGTTCTCGGCGCCCGACCTCGCGCTGACGCAACTGCTGGTGGAGATGGTCACGGTCGTGCTGCTGATGCTGGCGCTGCGCTGGCTGCCACCCGACAGCCCGGTCGAGCCTGCGCACTGGCGGCCCTGGCTGCACGCCGCGCTGGCCCTGGCGGCCGGCCTGGGCGTGGCGGCGCTGACCTGGTTCGTGCTGTCGCGCCCGACGGCGTCGATCTCCGACTACTTCCTCGCCCAGTCGCTGCCGCTGGGCGGTGGCAGCAATGCCGTGAACGTGATCATCGTCGACTTCCGCGGCTTCGACACCCTGGGCGAGATTGCCGTCTTCGGCATCGCCGCGCTGGTGATGCACGCGCTGCTGGCGGATTTCGACGCGCCGCGCAGGCTGCCGCAGGGCAGCGACAGCGACCGCCACCCGCTGATGCTGCAGCTGGCGTCGCGCATGGTGCTGCCCTTCGCGCTGCTGATCTCGATCTATCTGCTGCTGCGCGGCCACAACCAGCCCGGCGGCGGCTTCATCGCCGGCCTCGTGCTCGCGATCGCACTGCTGCTCGTGCAGGTGGCGCACGGCCACGACTGGACGGCGGCGCGCACCGGCAGCGACTACCGCGGCTGGGTCGGCTGGGGCCTCCTGATCGCCGCCGGCACCGGTGCCGCGAGCTGGCTGTTCGGCTCGCCCTTCCTCACCAGCACCTACGACTATCCCTGGCTGCCCGGGGTCGGCGGTGTGCCGCTGGCCAGCGCCGCGGCCTTCGACCTCGGCGTCTACCTGGTGGTGGTCGGCGGCACCATGGTCATGCTGCTGTCGATCGCCCACCTGTCGCGAGGGCCGCGCTGATGCTGTTCCTGCTCACCCTGGGCATCGGCACGCTCACCGGCTGCGGCGTCTGGCTGCTGCTGCGCGCGCGCAGCTTCGACGCCATCCTCGGCCTGACGCTGCTGTCCTACGCCGTCAACCTGTTCCTGTTCGCCTCCGGCCGGCCGCGCGTCGACGCCGAACCCATCCTCGAACCCGGCAGCGTGGCCACGCTGGCCGGCACCACCGATCCGCTGCCCCAGGCGCTGGTGCTGACGGCGATCGTCATCGCCTTCGCGATGACGGCGCTGCTGCTGGCGATCGCCCTGCGTGCCCGCGCGGGCACCGGCTCCGACCATGTCGACAGCAAGGAGCCGCGGTGACGGGCGGCCTGCTGGCCACGCACGGCCCGGTGCTGCCGGTGGTGCTGCCGCTGCTGGCCGGCGCGGTGCTGGTGCTGCTCGAGTCGGCGCGTTCGCCGGTGCTGCGGCGCGGCGTGCCCTGGGTGTCGCTGGCGGCGACGCTCGCGCTGCTGGTGCTGGCGGTGCAACTGGCGGTGCGCGCCGCCGGCGGCGAGGTCCAGCCCTACCTGCTGGGCAACTGGCCGGCGCCCTTCGGCATCTCGCTCGCGCTCGACCGCCTGGGCGCGCTGATGGTGGTGCTGACGGCGCTGGTCGCCTGCGGCGCGCTGGTCTATGCGCTGGGGGGAGATGCCGTGCGCGGGCTGCACTTCCACGCCCTGTTCCAGTTCCAGCTGATGGGGTTGAACGGCGCCTTCCTCACCGCCGACCTGTTCAACCTGTTCGTCTTCTTCGAGGTCCTGCTGGCCGCCAGCTACGGCCTGCTGCTGCACGGCCGCGGCGCCGGACAGCGCGAGCGGCTGCAAGCCAGCGTGCACTATGTGATCTTCAACCTCGCCGGCTCGGCGCTGTTCCTGATCGCGCTCGGCCTCGTCTACGGCGTGGCCGGCACGCTCAACATGGCCGATCTGGCCGTCAGGCTGGCGACGCTGCCGGCCGGCGATACGCGCCTGATGCAGGCCGCGGCGCTGCTGCTGCTGACGGTGTTCGCGGTCAAGGCGGCGCTGCTGCCGCTGTATTTCTGGCTGCCGGACACCTATGCCGCCGCCAGCGCCCCGGTGGGGGTGCTGTTCGCGATCATGACCAAGGTCGGCGTCTACGCCGTGCTGCGCGTGACGACGCTGATCTTCGGCACCGAGGTCGCCGCACCGTTCCTGTCGGTGCTGGCGCTGGCCACGCTGGCGCTGGCGGCCGTGGGCGCGCTGGCGGCCACGCACCTGCGGGGTCTCGTCGCCTACCTGGTGGTGTCCTCGGCCGGCACGCTGCTGCTGGCCGCCGGCCTGGGCACCGAGGGCACGCTGGCCGCCGGCCTGTTCTACCTCGTCAACAGCACGCTCGTGGCAGCGCTGTGGTTTCTGCTCGCCGACCGCATCGCCGCCGCCCGCGGCGGCAGCGACCTGCTGCAGTCGCGGCCGCTGGCCGGCGGCTGGGCGCCGCTGGGCGCGGTCTTCTTCGTCGCCGCCGTCGCGGTGGCGGGTGTGCCGCCACTGGCGGGATTCATGGGCAAGGCCCTGCTGCTGCAGGCCGCCGGCCTGACGCCGCTCGCTCCTTGGGTGGTGGCGGGCGTGCTCGCCTCCAGCCTGGCGGTGATGGTGGCGCTGGCGCGCGCCGGCAGCATCATCTTCTGGGAGCCGTCGCGCAGCCCGACAGCGGCCGCCGGCGGCGGCACGCTGGCGCATCCCCTGGCCATCGTCGGGCTGCTCGGTGGCGTGCTGTGCGCGGCGCTGGCGGCGGGACCGCTGGCCGACTACACCGGCGCCGCGGCACGCCAGTTGCAGCAGCGCGAAGGTTACCTGGCCGCCGTGCTCGGCGCCCGGCCGGCCCCTGCAGCCTGGGACCTGCGCAAGGAAATGCGGGAGCGCGGAGACGCCAAATGAAGCGCTGGCTGCCCTCGCCCTTCACCAGCCTGCTGCTGTTCCTGGCCTGGCTGATGCTCAACGGTTCGCTCTCGGCAGGTCACCTGCTGCTCGGCGCGGCGCTGGCCGTGACTCTGCCGTGGTGGACACAGCGTTTCCGGCAGGAAGAGTTGCAGATCCGCCGCTGGGCCAGCGTGCTGCGGCTGGCCGGGCGCGTGCTGGGGGATATCGTGGTCTCCAACGTCGAGGTCGCGCGGCGCGTGCTGGGCCCCGAAGCCGCGCTGCGGTCGGTCTTCGTCTGGGTGCCGCTTTCGATCCGCGCCCCGCACGGCATCGTGGCGCTGGCCGGCATCATCACGCTGACGCCGGGAACGCTGTCCAGCGAGCTCACGTCCGACCGCCGCTACCTCCTCGTGCACGCCCTGCACTGCCCCGACGCCGATGCCGAAGCGGCGCTGGTGGCCAGCATCCAGGCCCGCTACGAGGCGCCCCTGAAGGAGATCTTCGAATGATCCTGCCTCTCGTGCTGCCGTGGGTGATGGTGGCCTTCGCGCTCGGCCTGGCCCTCAGCGCCTGGCGCCTGTTCCGCGGCCCCGCTTTGCCCGACCGCATCCTGGCGCTCGACACGCTCTACATCAATGCCCTGGCGCTGTTGATCGTGCTCGGGCTATGGCTGGACACCAACGCCTATTTCGAGGTCGCGATGCTGATCGGCCTGCTCGGCTTCGTCGGCACCGTGGTGCTGGCGAAATTCGTGATGCGCGGGGACATCGTCGAATGAGCGCGCCGAGCCGACCGCGGGGCGTTTGCCCGCGATTCGCGGAGCCGGCCGCAGGCCCCAGGGTGCCGCGATGAATACGCTGCCGCTGTGGGCCGAGATCGTCGTCGCTGTGCTGCTGGTCACCGGTGCCGGTTTCGCGCTCGTCGGCTCCTGGGGCCTGGCCAAGCTGGGCGACATCCTCAAGCGCCTGCACGGCCCGAGCAAGGCCACCACGCTGGGTGTCGGCTGCGTGCTGCTGGCTTCGACGCTGGCCTTCGCACTGCAGGGCCGGGCCAGCCTGCACGAACTGCTGATCGCGGCCTTCCTGTTCATCACCGCGCCGGTATCGGCGCACCTGATCGTGAAGGCGGCGATGCGCCTCGATCCCAGCCTGCGGCCGCCCGCGCCGAACGAGAAGGTCTGAACGAACGCAACGAGCCGCGGCGCGCAGGTGAACCCTGCGACGGCGCTTCAGGAACCCTCCCCCATGCAGCACCTTCCCTTGCCGGCACCGTCGGCGTCGCCACTGCCGATGCCGGAGCAACTGCGATGAGATCCCTCCTCACCGTCTGCCTGGCCCTGGCCGCCACCGGAGCCTGGGCCCAGACGCCGGCGGCCCACGCGCATGGCGTGGCCACCCTGCAGGTGACGCTGGACGGCCGCTCGCTCGAGCTGAGCCTGCAGACACCGCTGGACAACCTGCTCGGTTTCGAGCGCGGGCCGCGCAACGACCAGGAGCGCCGGGCCGTACGCAGCATGGCACAGCGTTTTCACGCGCCGGCAGGCCTGTTCCGGCCGACCCCGGCGGCGCGCTGCGTGCCGGGAGACAGCACGCTGTCCTCGGCCGTCATCGACGCCAGCCTGCTGGCGACCGCCGGCGCCGCGGCACCCGCAGGCACGCCGGCGTCGGCTACTGGCGCTGGCGCCGGCAACGACGGCCACGCGGAACTGGACGCCACCGTGCACTTCGACTGCGCCAACCCGGCGGCACTGAAGGGGGTCGACGTGCTGCTGTTCCAGGCCTTTCCGCGCCTGCGCCGCATCGAAGCCGCGGTCGTCACGCCGACCACCCAGCGCGGCGCCACGCTGACGCCGCGGCAGGCAACGCTGAACTGGTAGGACAACCACCCGTCGAGTCACGGGGGGTCAGCCGCACGCCGCAATACGGCGCGCCGACGGGGGCTACTTGCGCGGCGACATCACGAGCAACAGTACGCCACCGGCGATGGCTGCGATGCCGGCCCACATGGGGATGTTGACGGTCTGCTTCTCGTTGACCTGCAACTGCAACGGGCCGATCTCGGCCTTGTGCGTGGCCTTCGTGAAGCTGAAACCGCCATAGGCGAGCCCCAATCCGCCGGCGACGATGAGCAGGATAGCAACGATCTTGAGGGGGTTCATGTTGATCAGGCTATGCGGATCGGACCCGCGTGTCTGTGCGATGGCGCACAGACACGCGGGTCCCAGGAGTGGTGCCGGCGGCCGGCAATCGTCGACCGCCGGGGCGTGGATCGGTGGCCGGGGTGGCTCAGCGTGCGGCGCGGCGGCCGAACAGGCTCAGCAGCGCCAGCAGCGTGGCGCCGGCTGCGGCGGCCAGAAGCATCGACTTCACCGGTTCCGCGCGGATGTAGCCGACCGTCGAGTCAGCGGCGTGGCGCGAGGTTTCGCTCAGGCGATGCGAACCTTCGCGCACGACCTCCATGCCGCGCTGCTTCAGGTGCCCGGCGCTGGCGGCGATGCCGTCGAGGGCGGCACCGGTCTGGGTGCGCACGGCATGGATGCCGTCGGTGTAGCGGTCGACCGCCTGGTTGGCGACACGCTGCGACGACCGGATCGCATGTTCTGCCGTCTGCGCTGCGGTGTCGACCATCGACTTGGCGCCTGAACCGACGTCGGTATTGAATTCGTTCATGGTGAGGGTGCTTTCAGTGAGTGGGTGAATGTGGCGCTGACAAGGCGGATATCGGTCATCCGCGCTTGATGACGCCGAACAGGAAGCTGGCCACGGCCAGCACGAGGAAGACGATGAACAGGATCTTGGCGATGCCCACGGCACTGGCGGCGATGCCGCCGAAGCCGAAGACGGCCGCGATGAGGGCGATGACCAGGAAGACGACGGCGTAATGCAGCATGGCGGCGGGCTCCGGAATGGGCAGGCAGGGCGGGTGTTGCGCCAGGCAGCGCATGATTGCGCTGCCGTGGACCCAGCTTAGGGACGGCAGTACGGGCGGAACATCGGTGCAGCGGCCGGCGCCGCGTCAGCGCAGGGGCCGTTCGCTTGTAGGCGCAAGCCCACAGCGCGCCGGCGCGTCGCCGATCGCGCGCCGCCGGCGTCCTGCTCAGGCAGCAGCCTGCAGGGGCAGCGTCGCGCTCAGCCGGGTACCGGCGCCGGGGCGCGATGCGATCTGCAGGGTCCCGCCCTCGCCTTCGACGCGGTAGCGCATGCCGAGCAGGCCGAACGATGCGCCGCGGGTGGCGCCGGTGTCGAAACCGACGCCGTCGTCGGCCACCGAGATGGCAGCGAGCCCGTCGGCCGGCGCCAGCGTGATGCGCACCGTCTTCGCTTGGGCGTACTTGGCGACGTTGTTCAGCGCCTCCTGCACCAGGCGGAAGACGGTCAGTTCGTTCTGCGGGCTCAGCGTCACCGGCTGCAGGTCGAGGTCGATGCGCACATTGGCACCGGCGGCAAAGTCGCGTGCCAGGATCTCCAGCGCCGGAGCCAGGCCCAGGTTGCCCAGCGAGGACGGCCGCAGGTCCTCGGTGATGCTCCGCGTCAGCGCGATGACGCTGTTCAGCGTCTCGTTCAGGTGCGCCAGCCTTTCCAGCGCCTCGGGCGTGGTGGCGCCGACGCGCGCCTTGATGCGCGCGACGTCGAGCTTGGCTGCCGTCAGCAGCGAGCCCAGTTCGTCGTGCAGGGCGCGCGCCAGCCGGCTGCGCTCGTCCTCGCGGGCGCTCTGCAGATGGCGCGCCAGCTCGGCGAACTCCTGGGTGCGACTCTGCACCTGCGCCAGCAGCTCGGCCTGCGCAAGGCCGAGGGCGGCGCTGCGCTGCGCCGCCGCGGCCAGGCGCTGACGCCGGAACAGCACCAGCGCCAGCACGGCCAGCGCCGCCACCAGGACGGCGGCAGCGTATTCGTTCAGCCAGGCCGCCACGGCACCCCTTTGCAGGGAATAGACTCGAAGGCCGCCACCACAGCGTCACAGACACCTTGATCCGCATCGTCATCGCCGACGACCACGCCATCGTGCGCACCGGTCTGCGCCAGTACTTCAGCGAGCAGGTGGACTTCCGCGTCACCGGCGAAGCCAGCAATGGCCGCGAGGCGCTGGACCTGGTGCGCCAGGGCGACCTCGACGTACTGGTGATGGACCTGTCGATGCCCGGCAGCAGCGGCATCGACGCGCTGGCGGCGGTCAAGGCGCGCGCGCCCGATCTGCCGGTGCTGATCCTGTCGGGCTTCGCCGAGGCACATTACGCCACCGCCCTGCTCAAGAAAGGCGCCAGCGGATACCTCAACAAGGAGTGCGACCCCGAGGAGATCGTGAAGGCCATCCGCACCCTTTACCGCGGCCGCAAATACATCAGCGCCGGTGTCGCCGAGTTGCTGGCCGACGGCGTCGGCGATGGCAGCAGCGGGCAGCTCCCGCACGAGCAGCTGTCGGAACGCGAGTTCCAGGTCTTCCTGCGCCTGGCGCAGGGCGAGACCATCGGCCACATGGCGCAGGGCATGTCGCTGAGCGTGAAGACGGTCAGCACCTACCGCACGCGGGTGATGGAGAAGATGGGCCTGGCCAGCAACAGCGACCTGACCTACTACGCGCTGAAGAACGGTCTCATCCAGTAGCGGTGCCACGGGCGGGGTCCGGCACGGCGTCGCCTGCGCCGTCGGCGGCCACCAGGTGCGCGCAGTAGGCCAGCAGGGCCTCGATATCGTTCGACTTGTCGAAGACCTCGTCGGCGCCGAGTTCCAGGCAGGTACGGCGCACATCGGGCGTGGCGTAGTTGCTCAGCACCACCAGCTTGGCTCCGACGCGCGCGCTACGCGCCGCCTTCAGCACACCGAAGCCGGTGCCACGCTTGAGGAAGATGTCGATGATGCCAAGCTCGCACTCGTTGGCCAGATCGCTGAACCAGCGCACCGCCGCCGCTTCGTCCTCCGCCGTTCCCACCACCTGCAGCGGCAGCATCTCCTCGAGCGCGGCGACGAGGTTCTCGCGGATCAGCGGGCTGTCTTCGACGATGAATGTGCGCAGCGGGAGGGTCAAGGGAATCGCCTGGTGGGTGCGTGCCTGGGCACCGTGAGCGGCGCACTGCACCATGGTCGGCCCCGCTGCTGCCGCATGGTATCGGCAAGCAGGGCGCGCCGCCGTAGGTGATCTCCTACAGTGCCCAGCGATCAGGGGTGCCGCGGCTTGCCTGCGCGCGCGGCGCTGGGCCTCATCGAAACGACAAGATGACAGGTGGAGGGAGCGATGAAACGCTGGCTGATGTTTGCGCTGGGAACGGCGATCGTGCTGGTGGCGACGGTGGCAGCCGCGGTGGCAGGGTACCCGCCTCGCCGGTCACAACATCACGCGCGGCAATCCCGAGCTGGCGGCCTATAACGAGGTCGACCGGGTGCGCAGCATCCGCCATGGCCTGGCGCCGTCGGGCCGCCCACTGCGGCTGATGCCGAGCGAAGACTACAACCGGCTCACCGACGACGACCTGGCGGCGGTGGTGGCCTGGGTGCGCCAGCTGCCGCCGGCCAGCGGCAATCTGCGCCCGACCATCGAATTGCCGCTGCCGGCGGGCGCATCGCCGGCGGCCCGCCCGACTGGCCACCGGCCGCACGCCTGCGGCCCGGCGAAGGCTCGGTGATGCCGCGCTATGCCGATGCGGCGGCGTTCACGAAGATGCTGCGCAGCGGCAAGCGCCCCGACGGCACGCCGATCGCGGTGATGCCCTTCGAGTCGCTGGCGCAGATGAGCGACACCGACGCCACGGCGCTGTTCCTCTACCTCAAGGGCCTGCCCGGCGGCTGACCGCCGCCTGCAGCGCCGGATCGCCCGGCATGCCGGGTGCGGCGGGCGACGCCGCCCCGTCGGCCATGACGTGGCGGACGACACGCTGCGGATAAGGGATCTCGACGGCCATCTCGTCGAACAGCCGCAGCAGCGCCAGGTTGGCCATCGAGATCGGGCCGAGCTGGCCGGTCTGCGCATCGCCGATCCAGAACGAGACGCGCAGTTGCAGGCCGTCGGCGGCGAACTGGGTCAGCAGCACCGCCGGCGCCGGGTCCGGCAGCACACGCGGCACCTGGGCGACGACTTCGACGATGCGCGGCATCAGCGCGTCGAGGTCGGTGCCGTAGGCCACCTGCACTTCGGTGAATACGGCCACCTGGGTATCGGCCAGCGAGGCATTCTCGATCCGTTGCGTGATCATCATCTCGTTGGGCACGATCGACTCGCGCCCGTTGAGGGCGCGGATCACGGTGTAGCGCGTGCTGATGTCGGTGATGCGGCCTTCGAAATTGTCGACCTTGACGAGGTCGCCGATGCGCATGCTGTGCTCGGCCAGGATGACGAAACCGCTGATGTAGTTGGCCGCCAGCTTCTGCAGGCCGAAGCCGATGCCGACGCCGACGGCGCCGCCCAGCACCCCCAGCGCCGTGAGATCGATGCCGGCCGCCGAGAGCGCGAACATCAGGCCCACGAACAGCAGCAGGGCGCGCATGGCGTTGGCCGCCATCTTGCGAATCGAGATATTGTCGGTGGCGCCGGCCAGCAGCCGCGCCTCCAGCAGCGACGACAGCCACAGCGCCAGCATCATCACCAGCACGGCGCTGAAGACGCCTTCCATGAGGTTGAGCACCGAGATCTGCGTGCTGCCGATCTTCCAGCTGATGTCGTCGAGCTCCTTCAGGATCAGAGGCAGCAGCCCGATGACCCACAGCACGACGGCGATCCAGGCCAGCCACGACACGCTGCGCTCGAACACGCGCATCAGGCTCGAGTTCGGGAAGGTGGCATGCAGCACCCGCACCGTGAGCCGGATCACGGCCAGCGAGATGAGGATCGGCACGACGATCCTGAAGACCGCGATCGGCAGCCGCTCGGGCAGCAGCGTCAGCATGATCCAACGCGCCAGCAGCGCCAGCAGCAGCGCCAGCAGCGGGAACAGCACACCGTCGACGATGCGGTCGCCGAACCATATCGAGCCGGGTTTCGGCTCGCTGCCGCGCAGCGCGCGCACGACGAGCCAGGCCAGCGCCAGGCAGCCGGCCAGCACCGCGAGTTCGGTCAGCGCGGTGGGCTGCAGCAGCGCGGCGACGAGCTCGCCGAATTCGGCAGATGTCTGGGCGCGGGCCATCGCCGGCGCCATTCAGCCCAGGTCGGCGAGCACGCGCAGGTGGGCGGCCACGCTGCGCGCCAGCGCGCCGAGGTGGTAGCCGCCCTCCAGGCACGACACGACGCGCCCCTGGGCGTGGCGCTGCGCCAGCGCCACCAGGCGCCGCGTGATCCATTCGTAGTCGGCCTCGACGAGGCCCATCTGGCCGAGATCGTCCTCGCGGTGGGCGTCGAAGCCGGCCGAGATGAAGACCATCTGCGGCGCGAATTCCTCCAGCGCCGGCATCCACATCGCGTCGATGGTCTCGCGCACGGCGGCTCCGCGCGTATAGGGCGCCACCGGCACGTTGACCATGTTGGTGCCCTTGGGCACGGCACCGCTGTAGGGGTAGAGCGGGTGCTGGAAGAAGCTGCACATCAGCACCCGCTCGTCGCCGGCGATGATGTCCTCGGTGCCATTGCCGTGATGGACGTCGAAGTCGATGATCGCCACGCGCTTCAGGCCGTGCACGTCGAGCGCGTGGCGTGCCGCGATGGCGACGTTGTTGAAGAAGCAGAACCCCATCGTCTCGTCGCGCGTGGCATGGTGGCCGGGCGGGCGCACGCTGCAGAAGGCGGCACGGGCACGGCCGGCGATCACGTCGTCGGTGGCCGCCACCGCGGCGCCGGCGGCGCGCAGCGCGGCGTTCAGGGTGTGCGGTCCGGCCACGGTGTCGGGGTCGAATGCCTTGGTTTCGCCGTCGTCACGCAGGCGTTGCAGCAGATCCTGCAGCTCGGTCACGTAGCGCGTGGTGTGGGCGCGCTCGATCTGCTCCAGCGTCGCCTGGGGGGCGTCGCGGAAATCGAGCGCGATGTCCAGCCCGGTGGCCAGCAGGTGGTCGGTGATGGCGTCCAGGCGCTGCGGGCACTCCGGATGGCCGGGGCCCATGTCGTGCAGGCGGCAGTCGGGATGGCTGTAGAAGACCGTGGTCAAAGGCAACCCCCGTGCGACGGGGAATGCCGCGGGGCCTGGGCGGCGGCGCCGACGGCGTGGCCTCGCCGGCGAAGGCATGCAGCCCGCGAAACAAGGGTGGCTTCAGGGTGTCTCATGGCGAATTGACGGCTTGGCTTTTCGGTTAAGGTGCCGCGCATGGACTCCAGCCTTGCGCGCCAGCTCTCCGTGCTGGTCGATCAGATTAGCACGATCGTGGTGGGCAAGCGGCCGGAGATCGAGGACTGCGTGGCCTGCCTGCTGGCTGCCGGCCACCTGCTCATCGAGGACGTTCCCGGCGTCGGCAAGACGACGCTGGCGCATGCGCTGGCGGTGTCGCTGGGGCTGGACTTCAGGCGCGTGCAGTTCACCGCCGACCTGATGCCCAGCGATCTCATCGGCGTCAGCGTCTTCGAGCGCAGCAAGGAGGCCTTCGTCTTCCACCAGGGCCCCGTCTTCGCCCAGGTGCTGCTGGCCGACGAGATCAACCGTGCCGGCCCGAAGACGCAGAGCGCGCTGCTCGAGGCGATGGAGGAGCAGCAGGTCTCGGTGGAGAACGAGACGCGGGCGCTGCCGCACCCCTTCTTCGTCATCGCGACGCAGAACCCGAGCGACCAGCTCGGGACCTACCCGCTGCCCGAGAGCCAGCTCGATCGCTTCCTGCTGCGCATCACGCTGGGGTACCCCGACCGCGCCGCCGAACGCGAACTGCTCGCCGGCGGCGACCGCCGCGCCGCCGCGATGCGCCTGCAGCCGCTGCTGCGCCCGGCGCAGCTGGAAGCGGCGCAGCAGGCGGTGCTGCAGGTGCGCGCCGCCGACGCGCTGCTCGACTACCTGCAGGCGCTGATCGCAGCCACGCGCTCGGGCACCTGGTTCGTGCAGGGCCTGTCGCCGCGAGCCGGCATCGCCGTGCTGCGCGTGGCGCGGGCGCGCGCGCTGATGGCCGGCCGCGACTACGTCGCCCCCGACGACGTGCAGGCGATCCTGCCGCAAGCCATCGCGCACCGCCTGCAACCGGTGCCCGGCGCCGGCCGCGGGCCGATCGAGCAGGTGCGGGCGATGGTCGAGGCTGTTCCGATACCGTGACCCCCCCCCGGAGCGCCTTCGGCGCACCCCCCCAGGGAGGGCAAGCCGGACAAGGAACGGTCCCTGCGGACCGTTCCTCGCCTGCGCGCGCCGGCAGCGTCCCCGATGCCGGCGCCGCTGGCGGACCGGCGAAGCCGGTTCCGCGGCGGCCGCTTGGCTCGCCCATGGGCACAGGCACGGGCGCGGCGCGTGGATCGCCCGTGGCGTGGGTCCGCGATCGCTTTCGCGTCTGGTGGCAGTCGCGGCTGCCGCTCACCGACACCTGGGTGCTCGGCCAGCGCAATGTCTACATCCTGCCCACCGGGGCCGGTTTCGCCTTCGCCGCGACGCTGCTGGTGATGCTGCTGGCCGCCATCAACTACCAGCTCAGCCTCGGTTATGCGCTGACCTTCCTGCTCACCGGCGCCGGGCTGGTGTCGATGCACCTCACGCACGGCAACCTGCGTGGCCTGACGCTGCACCTGCGGCCCGCCGGCGCCGTCTACGCCGGCGAGCCGGCGCTGCTGGAGGTGGTGATCACCAATCCCGGCCGCGAACGCCACGGTCTGGCACTGCGCTTCGAGGACCGCGGCGCCCACGGCCGCACCCATGCCTGGTGCGATGCCCCGGCCGGCGGCCAGACCGCCGCCCACCTCAGCCTGGTGCCGGCGCAGCGCGGCTGGCTCGCGGTGCCCGCGCTGGTGCTGGAGACTGTGTTCCCCTTCGGCCTCTTCCGCGCCTGGACCGTGTGGCGGCCGGCGGCACAGGTGTTGGCCTGGCCGCGGCCGGAACAACCGCCGCCACCGCTGCCGGCGGCCGGCGCGGCCGGCGGCGACGAACGCGCCGGCCCGCGCAGCGCCGGCAGCGAGCTCGACGGCGTGCGTCCCTGGCGCCGCGGCGACAGCATGCGCCAGGTGGCGTGGAAGAAGGTGGCGCGCAGCGGCGAGCTGGTCAGCCGCGAGACCGTCAGCACCGCCAGCCGCGAGCTGTGGCTGGACTGGGCCGACGCCGGGGCCGGCCCCGGTGCGGAGGGTGACGCCACCGAACGCCGGCTGTCGCGGCTGGCCGCCTGGGTCCTGCTGGCCGAGCGCGAAGGCCTGGACAGCGGCCTGCGACTGCCCGGCAGCACCCTGCCGCCGGGCCAGGGCGACGCCCACCGCCGCACCGCGCTCGACCTGCTGGCGACCTGGACATGACGACGCTCGCGCTGCGCCAGCGCCTGACGCACCTGCCGCGCGACACGCGCGATACCCTGTTCCACCTCGTCGTCATCGGCTGGACGATCACGCCGCACCTGTTGCACCTGCCGCCGTGGTGCGGTGTCATGGCGCTGGCGCTGCTCGCCTGGCGCGCCCGGCTGGCACTCACCGCCGGCGCCCTGCCCAACCGCTGGGTCGTCACCGCGCTGCTGATGCTGGCCGCGGGGCTGACGCTGTGGGGTGAACGCACGCTGTTCGGCAAGGAAGCCGGCATCACGCTGCTGGTGGTGCTGATGTCGCTGAAGACGCTGGAGCTGCGCGCGCGCCGCGACGCCCTCGTGGTGCTGTTCCTGGGCTTCTTCCTCGTCCTCACGCACTTCCTCTATTCGCAGTCGCTGGGCACCGGGCTGTGGCTGCTGGTGGCGGTGTGGGGCCTGCTCACGGCGCTGGTGCTGGCGCACATGCCGGTGGGCCGGCCGCCGCTGTGGCAGGCCGGCCGCGTCGCCCTGCGCACGGCGGCACTGGGCGTGCCGCTGATGGCGGTGCTGTTCCTGCTCTTCCCGCGCATCGGCCCGCTGTGGGGCCTGCCACAGGACCACGCCGGGCGCACCGGGCTGTCGGGGTCGCTGCGCATGGGCGGTGTCGCCTCGCTGGCGCTGGACGATTCGATCGCCTTCCGTGTGCGCTTCATGGGCGCCGTGCCGCCGCCGCACCTGATGTACTGGCGCGGGCCGGTGCTGTCGAATTTCGACGGCCGCGAGTGGACGCGGCTGGCGCCGAGCTTTCCGGCATCACTGCGGCCGCAGCTGGAACTCGAGCTGAAAGGCGATCCGGTGCGCTACGAGATGACGATCGAGCCCAGCCGGCTGCCGCTGCTGCCGCTGCTGGAGATGACGCCGGACGAGGACGGCGCCGCGCCGCGCATCGAGGGCTGGCTGCTGCAGCTGCGGAGCGACGCGCAGTGGCACGTCGACCGGCCGGTGACCGAACGCGTGCGCGTGCAGGCGGCGGCCTGGCTGCAGCATCGACACGGCCCGCGCGACAGCGTGCTCGGCCTGCGCGACCTCGTCCGCCTGCCCCCGGGCTTCAACCCGCGCCTCCTGCAGTGGGCCGCCGAACTGCGGGCACAGCCGCAAAACGCCGGCGCCGACGCGCCTGCGCTGGCGCAACTGCTGCTCCAGCACATCCGCCGCGGCGAATTCACCTACACGCTGGAGCCGGGCGAATACGGGCGCGACGCGATCGACGAGTTCTGGTTCGACCGCAAGCTCGGCTTCTGCGAACACTATGCGACCGCCTTCGTGGTGGCGATGCGCGCCTTCGACGTGCCGGCGCGCGTCGTCACCGGCTACCAGGGCGCCGACCCCGAGATGCAGGACGGCTGGTGGGTCGTGCGCCAGCGCCACGCCCACGCCTGGGCCGAATATTGGCAAGCGGACGTCGGCTGGGTGCGCGTCGACCCCACGGCGGCGGTGGCGCCCGAGCGTGTGCAGCGCAGCTTCAGCCTGCGGCCGCCGCCGGGGCTGGTGGCCGGCGCCCTCGGCGCCATCGACCCGGCCTTCGCGATCCGCCTGCGTGACGTCTGGGAAACGGTGAACAACCGCTGGAACCAGTGGGTGCTGAACTATTCGCGCGGCCAGCAGTTCGACCTGCTGCGCGAACTGGGCTTCGAGGCCCCGAGTTGGCAGGACCTGGCGACGCTGCTGATCGGCCTGCTGTGCAGCGCCGCACTCGCCGGTGCCGGCTGGGCCTGGTGGGACCGCCGCCGGCAGGACCCGTGGCAGCGCCTGCAGCAGCGCGTGCAGGCGCGGCTGACGACGCTCGGCGTCGCGGTCCTGCCGCATCACCCGCCGCGCACCCGCGCGCAGCAGGTGCGGCTGGCGCTGGGGGCACGCGGCGAGCCCGTCGCCGACCTGCTCGACGCGCTCGACCGCGCGCGCTACGCCGAGGGCCGGGTGGCGCTGCGCGCCTGGTGGCGGCGCTTCGAGGCCGCCACGCGCGGTCTCGCCTGAGCGCCCCCAGGGCCGGGCTGCGCCCAGCCCGCCCCCCGTGGGGGTTCAAGCGAAGTGGCAGAGCCACATTTGCTTGAGGATGGCCGGCGAGTGCGCGCGGCGGCGCGCCGGCCATGCAGATAATCGCGCGATGCCCGCCGCCTGCCCTCGCGCCCTGCCCGCCTTGCTGGCCCTGCTCCTGGGCGCCGCGCTCGCCCAGCCGGTTGCCGCCGGGCGGGCCCACGAAAAGAGCAAACCGGCCGCGCGGACGCCGGCCGCCGACGCCAGCTACCGCGCCAGCGGCGACGCCCGGCGCTTCGCTGCCGACGTGGCCGCACGCCGCGGCCTGCCGCGCGAGTGGCTGGCGTCGCAACTGGCGCAGGCGCGCCGAATCACGGCGGTGCAGAAATTGATCATGCCGCCCCCGGCCGGCACGGCCAAGAACTGGGCCGCCTACCGCGAGCGTTTTATCGAACCACGGCGCATCGACGCCGGGCTGGCCTTCTGGCGCGACAACGAGGAGGCGCTGGAACGCGCCGAACAGCGCTGGGGGGTGCCGGCCGAGATCGTCGTAGGCATCGTCGGCGTCGAGACGTTCTACGGTCGTTTCACCGGCCGCTTCCGCGTCATCGATGCGCTGGCCACACTGGCCTTCGACTTCCCTGCCGGCCGGCGCGATCGCAGCGCCTTCTTCCGCGCCGAACTCGAGGAATTCTTCGTCATGAGCGCGCGCGAAGGCATCGATCCGCAGACCGTCCAGGGTTCCTTTGCCGGCGCGATGGGATTGCCACAGTTCATGCCCGGCAGCCTCAACCGTTGGGCCGTGGACCACGACGGCGACGGCCGCATCGACCTGCAGGCCAGCGCCGCCGACGCCGTGGGCAGCGTCGCACACTACCTGCACGCTCACGGCTGGCAGCCGGGTCTGGCCACGCACCACGAGGTGGCCGTGCCGGTCGACGCGTCCGACCGCGCGTGGCTGCTGGGCCCGGATATCGTGCCCAGCTTCAGCGCGGCGCAGTTCGCCGAACGCGGCGCCATGCTCGCCGAGTCGGCACGCGGCCCGGGCGGCCTGCTGGCGCTGGTTGAACTGCAGAACGGCGACCTCGCCCCGAGCTACGTCGCCGGCACGCAGAATTTCTACGCCATCACGCGCTACAACCAATCGAGCTACTACGCCCTGGCGGTGATCGAACTCGGCCGCGCCGTGGCGGCTGCGCGCGCAGCGCGCTGAGGAGATCGATCCCGTCGTGGCGTGTGGCGAGAGGCTTGCGCTCGCGTTGCATCCCGCCCGCCAAACCGCCCACCGCGTCTTCCTACTGGCACACCAACACCGAAACACTGCAACCGACCGCCAGCGGGTGGCCCACGATTCGTCGATGGATCGCGAATCGGGTTCAACGCGCTCCGACCAAGCCCGCCTGGTCGATGAGGAAGGCATATTCGCGCGCGATCTCGCCCAGCACCTCGAAGCGCCCCGAGGCACCGCCGTGGCCGGCATCCATGTTGACGTGCAGCAGCAGCGGGTTGGCGTCGGTCTTCCTCGCGCGCAGCCGTGCCACGTACTTCACCGGTTCGAAATACTGCACCTGCGAATCCCACAGGCCGGTCATGACCAGCATCGCCGGGTAGGGCTGGGCGCGGATATTGTCGTAGGGCGAATACGACAGCATGTAGTCGTGCGCCGCCTTCTCGCGCGGGTCGCCCCATTGCGTCCATTCGTTGGCGGTCAGCGGGATGGTGTCGTCGAGCATCGTCGTCACGGCGTCGACGAAGGGCACGTCGAGCACGATGCCGCGGTAGCGCGCGCCGGCCTCATTCGCGACCACTCCCATCAGCAGGCCGCCGGCCGAGCCGCCGCTGGCGAAGACCTTGTCCCTGGCGCCCCAGCCGGCGCGCAGCAGCGCATCGGTGGCGTCGACGAAATCGTTGAAGGTATTCTTCTTGTTCATCAGCCGGCCGTCTTCGTACCAGCCCTCGCCGAGTTCGGCGCCGCCGCGCACATGGGCCAGCGCGACGACGAAGCCGCGGTCCAGCAGGCTCGGCCGGTTGGACGAGAACTCGGGGTCGTAGGAACTGCCGTAGGCGCCGTAGCCGATGACGAGCAGCGGCGCGCTGCCGTCCTTGCGTGCGCGGTCGCGCCGCCACGACACGGTGACCGGGATGCGCTGACCGTCGCGCGACGGCGCCCACAGGCGCTCGGTCGCGTACAGGCCGGCGTCGTAGCCGGGCACCGGCTGCACCTTGCGCAGCACCGGCCTGCCGCTGGCCAGGTGCAGGTCCCACGTGGCGCGCGGCTGCACCATCGAGGTCACCGTGTAGCGCAGGTGCGCGGCGCGCGGGTCGCGGTTGTCGCCCAGCGCCACCGTGCTGGCCGGCATGGCGGCCACCGGCTGCCAGCGCTGGCCGACGAGCAGGCGCACGCGGCTGTCGGCGTCGACCCGCTCCTGCACCGCGATGCCGCGCTCCAGCAGCACGAAGGCTTCGAGCGTGGCCTGCTCGCGTCCCGGCACCAGCGTGCGCCACCGCTTGCGGTCGTCGGGCGCGCGCGCCGGGGCGCTGACGAGCCGAAAATTGGGTGCATCCTCGTTGGTGCGGATCACCCAGCGGCCCTTCAGATGGTCGGCGCTGTGGCGGACCTTGGCGCGCCGCGCCAGCACCACCCGCGCGGCGCTGCGCGGCGCATCGGCCGGCACCACCAGTGTCTCGGCGGTGTCGAAGCCGGTCACCGAGATCAGGACATATTTGCGCGAGGCGCTGTTGGCGACGGCGACGAAGAGCGTCTTGTCCGCCTCCTCGTACACCAGGACATCGGCGTCTGCCGCGGTGCCCAGCGTGTGGCGCCAGACCGGGCCGCTCTGCAGCGTCACCGGGTCCTGCCGCACGTAGAACAGGGTGCGGTTGTCGTGGGCCCAGGCCAGGTCCTCCAGCACGCCGGGGATGGCATCGGCGTAAGTCGTTCCGCTGCGCAGATCGCGAAAGCGCAGCGTGTGGATGCGACGCCCGCCGGTGTCCTCGGTCCAGGCCAGCACCTCGCCATCCGGGCTGACGGCCCAGGAGCCGACGTGGAAGTAGGCGTGCCCGGCGGCGAGCGCCGGCTGGTCGAGCAGCACCTGGCGCGGCGCGCGCGGGTCGGGCCGCTCGGGGCTGCCGCGCTGGCGCATCAGCACCGGATATTCGCCGCCGGGCTTGAATTCGCTCCAGGTCCACCAGCCGTGGTCGTAGACCGGCGGCGTGCTGTCGTCCTCCCGGATGCGCGAGCGCATCTCGGCCACCAGCTGCTGCTGCAGCGGCTGCAGCGGCGCCATCATCGCCGCCGTGTAGGCATTCTCGGCCTCCAGGTGGCGCAGGATCTCCGGCCGCTTGGCCTTCGGGTCGTCGTCGCGCAACCAGTGGTACTCGTCGCCGCGGTCGCCGTGCGGACTGTTCACGATATGAGGCACCTGCGGTGCGACCGGTGGCACGAGTGTCTGGGCCGTGGCAACGGCGGTGAGCAGCGTCATGAGGAGCAGCAGCAGGTGGGGCACGCGGGCCATGATAGGCGCCGGGGGCGGTCCGGCGGCTGTGCGCCAGTGGCGGTCCGGCAGGTGTGCGCCGCTGCCGCTACCATCGCGATCCGCGGCGCGACATCGGTACCGATCCTGCTGCGACACGTGCCAACCCAGACCGAGAACCCCGCACCGCGAATGACTTCAGCCCGTCGCCGGAGACGGCGAGCCGCCGACGGGTTCATCAGCGGCCGGGCCGGCACCACCGGCGCGGCGCTCGCGCCAGCCCTGCGATGAGCGCCAGCTGGCCCACCCGCATCGCGGCCTGGCTGGTGCGCCGCCGCGTCAAGCAGGCGCTGGGAGACATGAGCGATGTCGCGCGCGTGCGCAAGGTCTTCGCGCAGCCGCTGCCGGCGCCTTCCGGGGTGCGCTACAGCCCGGACATGATCGGCGGCGTGGCGGGTGAATGGGTCGAGGCCGAGGCCGGCCCGCCATCCACGGCGGCGCCGGCGACGACGCTGCTCTACCTGCACGGCGGCGGCTTCATCGGCTGCTCGCCGGGCACGCACCGGCCGCTGACCGCGGCGCTGGCGCTGCAGGGCCTGCGCGTCTTCGTGCCCGACTACCGGCTGGCGCCGGAACACCCCTTCCCCGCCGCGGTGCTCGACGCGCGGGCCGTCTGGCGTGCGCTGCGCCAGCAGGTCACGGGCCGCCTGGTCGTGGCCGGCGACAGCGCCGGCGGCAACCTGGCGCTGGGCCTGATGCTGGCCCTGCGGGACGCCGGCGAGGCGCTGCCCGATGCCGGCGCGCTGTTCTCGCCGGCGCTGGACTTCACCGGCGGCAGCGCCTCGCTGGAAACCAATGCCGAGCGCGACGCGATGTTTCCCGGGCGGAATCTGGAGAACCTGCTGCCGCACTATCTGGCCGGCGCCGATGCAGCGCAGCCGCTGGCCTCGCCCCTGCTCGGCGAGCTGCACGGCCTGCCGCCGCTGCTCGTGCATGTCGGCGAGAACGAGGTGCTGCGCGACGATTCGCTGCGCCTGGCCGACAAGGCGCGCGCCGCCGGCGCCATGGTGCAGCTGCGCGTCTGGCCGGGGGTGTTCCACGTCTGGCAGCTCGCCTGGCGGCTGCCCGAGGCGAAGCGCTCGGTGCGCCAGGCGGCGGACTTTCTGCGCCGCGCGGTGCGCGCCAGCACCGTCGAGCACCACGACGTGCTCATCGTCGGCGCCGGCCTGTCGGGCATCGGCACCGCCGCACATCTGCAAGATCGCTGCCCGGAAAAGGATGTCGCCATCCTGGAAGCGCGGCCGACTCTCGGCGGCACCTGGGACCTGTTCCGCTACCCCGGCGTGCGTTCCGACTCCGACATGTTTACGCTCGGCTACGAATTCAGGCCCTGGACCGGCGACAGGGCCATCGTCGACGGCGAGTCCATCCGCCGCTACATCGACGAGACCGCGGCCGAACGCGGCATCGACCACCAGATCCGTTTCGGCCACCGCGTGCTCGCAGCCGCCTGGTCGTCGGCCGAGTCACGCTGGATGCTCGAGGTCGAGGTGCGGCAGGGCGACACCCGCCGGCGCACGTCGATGAGCTGCCAGGTGCTGATGTGCTGCAGCGGCTACTACAGCTATGCGCAGGGCCACCGGCCGGCGTTTCCCGGCGAGGCGGCGTTCCGCGGCACGGTCGTGCACCCGCAGTTCTGGCCCGCCGGGCTGGACCACGCCGGCAAGCAGGTGCTCGTGATCGGCAGCGGCGCCACCGCGGTGACGCTGGTGCCGGCGATGGCGCGCACCGCCGCCCACGTCACGATGCTGCAGCGTTCGCCGAGCTACGTCGTCGCCCTGCCCTCGCGCGATTTCCTCGCCCGCCTGTTGCGCGGCTGGCTGCCGGCAGGCTGGGTCTTCCACCTCGTGCGCGCCAAGAATGTGCTGCTGAACATGCTGCTGTACGCGCTGGCGCGGCGGCGGCCACGGCAGACCGCGGCGCGGCTGCTGGCCATGGTTCGCGGGCACCTCGGCGCGGCGGCCGAGCAGGCCAGGCACTTCACGCCGAGCTACAAGCCCTGGGACCAGCGCGTCTGCGTGGTGCCCGACGCCGACCTCTTCCGGGCCATCGCCAGCGGCCGCGCATCGGTGGTGACGGACCACCTCCAGACCTTCACCGAACGCGGCGTGCGGCTGCAGTCGGGGCAGGAGATCGCGGCCGACATCGTCGTCACCGCCACTGGCCTCGAACTCAATGTGCTGGGCGACATGGCGCTCAGCGTCGACGGCGTGCGCGTCGACGTCGCGCAGGCCGTGGCCTACAAGGGCGTCATGCTGAGCGACGTGCCGAACCTCCTCTACACCTTCGGCTACACCAACGCCACCTGGACGCTGAAGGCCGACCTCACGGCGCGCTGGCTGTGCCGGCTGCTGCACCACATGGACCGCCACGGCCAAGCGGTGGCCGTGGCCCGGCGCGACCCGAAGGTCGGCACGGCACCCTTCCTGGACTTCACCTCGGGTTATGTGCAACGCGCCAGTGACCGGCTGCCCAAGCAGGGCACGGCGGCACCCTGGAAGGTGAACCAGAACTACCTCGCCGACCTGCGCATGCTGCGTCTCGGGCGCATCGACGACGGCACGCTGTCGTTCGGCCTCGCGGCGAAGGGTGCCGGCGACGACGCTGCGGGCTGAGCGCGGCACCGGCGTCCCGGCGAGCGGGCCCGCCGCACCCTCCCGGCCGAGGGTGAACATCGGCACCGTAGACTCGCGCCCTGCCACGATTTGCGCTCAGGAGACCCGCGCTTGAAATTCCGGATGGCCAAGAACTCGCTGTTCGCGGTGCTGCTGCGTTCGCCCTGGTGGGTCAGCCTGGCCGTGGCCGCCGTGCTGGCCCTGCTCGCGGCGGCACTGCTGCCCGCGGCCTACAAGGCGGTGGGGGTGGTGTCGGCCCTGCCCTTCGCCGTCATCGCCGCCATCGCCGCCAAGCGCCAGTGGCAGCTGCCGAGCGCAGCGCGGGTGGAGCAGACGCGGCAGGCGCTGGCGAAGTTGGGCTGGCCGCCGTTTGCGGACCTGCTGGAAGAGGCCTTCCGGCGCGACGGCTACACCGTCAAGCGCTGCACGGGGTCGGTGGTCGATTTCGACCTCGAACGCCCCGGCCGCCACATGGTGGTCTGTGCCCGGCGCTGGAAATCCGCCCGCACCGGCCTGGAGGCGCTGCGCTCGCTGCAGGCGGCGCGCGAGGTCCGCGAAGCGCAGGATGCGCTCTACATCTGCCTGGGCGAGCTCAGCGAGAACGCGCGGCCCTACGCGGCGCAGCACCGGATCACGATCTGGCAGGCGGCCGAGCTGGCGCAGGCACTGCGCGGCGTGCCGCTGCCGGCAGCGGCAACGAAGTGAGCTCATGAGGACGCGGCCCAGCCACCCCGGTCTGCGCCGCCGCGCGGCAGCTGCGCACGCGCGAGCGCGGTGAATCAGCAGTCACGACTCCAAGGCATTCAATGAACGATGCAGTGAAGGTCGACGTGCGCCGCGACGGCCGCCGCTTCGAGGCCGAGGCCGTGCTGGATCTGGCGGCCGATGCGCAGACGGTGTGGGAGACGGTGACGGACTACGACGCGCTGGCGCGTTTCATGCCGGGCATCCACAGCTGCCGCGTCATCAAACGCACGCCTCTGGCCGAAGCGGCGGAGCAGCTCGTCGTCGAGCAGCAGGGCGAATTCCGCTTCATGCTCTTCGCGCAGACGATGAAGGTGCTGCTGAATATCGAGAACCGGCCACTGCGCTTCACCGAGGCGACCGCGGTGCATTTCGACCTCGGCGTCTTCAAGCGCAGCGCCATCGATGTCTTCGTCGGCCGCTACGACCTGGCGCCGCTGCCGGGCCGCCGCGGCGCGCCGCGCGTGCAGCTGCGCTACACGGCGCAGATCGGGCTGCGGCTGCCGCCGCCGCCCGCCATCGGCAGCGTGGCGCTGCGGCAGAACCTCACCGCGCAGCTCGAGGCGGTGGCCGCGGAGGTCGGCCGACGCAGCAGGCGGGCGGGGCGGGCGTCGACCGTGCGCTGACGCGACCTCGCGGTTACGCAGCGGCAGGGCCGCCCAGGCCTGCAGGTCCTCGATTTCGTCCGGCGTGTCCTCAGGCAGCCATCGGCACCAGGAAGTCGCGGCTGATGCCCACGCCGAGGTCACCGACGCGGTCGAGGAACTGCGTCAGGTAGGCGTGCAGGCCGGTGGCCAGGATCTCGTCGATGCGGCCGTACTGCAGGTCGGAGCGCAGGCGCCCGGCGCGGCGCAGGGTCTCGCTGCTGCCCTGGTTGGCGACGAGTTCGAGATTCGCCACCACCTCGTTCATGCACGCCGCCAGGGAGCGCGGCATGTCCGGGCGCAGGATCAGCAATTCGGCCACGCGCTCGGGGCGGATGACGTTGCGGTAGACCTTGCGGTAGACCTCGAAGCCGGATACCGAGCGCAGGATCGCGCTCCAGTGGTAGAAGTCGACCTCCTGGCTCTCCTTGACGTTGCCGGCGCCGAAATATTCGCCGGCCAGGGCGTGGAACTTGACGTCGAGCAGCCGCGCCGTATTGTCGGCGCGCTCGAGGAAGGTGCCGATGCGCAGGAAGTGCAGGGCTTCGTCCTGCAGCATGGTGCCGACGGTGACGCCGCGCGACAGGTGCGAGCGGAACTTGACCCATTCGAAGAAGGTTCCGGGGTCGCGGTCGAACGCGCCTTCGCGCAGCAGGCGGTTGAATTCGAGCCAGGTCTGGTTCTGCGTTTCCCAGACCTCGGTCGTCAGCGCGCCGCGCACCGCCCGCGCATTCTCGCGCGCGGCGCGCAGGCACGACAGGATGCTCGACGGATTCTTCTCGTCGAGCACCATGAATTCCATGACGTGCATTGCGCTGACCTCCTTGAACCGCTGCGCATAGCTGCCCGTCAGTTCGCTGATCGACAGCAGCCCCCGCCAGCCCTGCTCGGACATGTCGGCCGACTGCGGCAGCAGCGAGGTCTGGTAGTTGACGTCGAGCATGCGCGCGGTGTTTTCGGCCCGCTCCATGTAGCGAGCCATCCAGAACAGATGGTCGGCGGTCCTAGAAAGCATCTTCGTTCTCCCTCAATCCTCCAGCACCCAGGTGTCCTTCGTGCCGCCGCCCTGCGACGAGTTGACCACCAGCGAGCCCTGTTTCAGCGCCACGCGCGTCAGGCCGCCGGGCACCATCTGCACCTCCTTGCCCGAGAGCACGAAGGGCCGCAGGTCGATGTGGCGCGGCGCGACGCCGCTCTCGACGAAGGTCGGGCAGGTCGACAGGCTCAGCGTCGGCTGCGCGATGTAGTTGTCGGGGCGGGCCTGCAGCACGGCGCGGAATTCCTCGATCTCGCCCCGGCTCGCCGCCGGTCCCACCAGCATGCCGTAGCCGCCGGCGCCGTGGACTTCCTTGATCACCAGCTCGGCCATGTGCGCGAGCACGTATTTCAGGTCCTCGGCATCGCGGCACAGGTAGGTCGGCACGTTGTGCAGGATGGGCTTCTCGCCGTGGTAGAAGTCGATCATCTTCGGCACGTACGGATAGATGCTCTTGTCGTCGGCGATGCCGGTGCCGATGGCGTTGGCGAGCGTGATGTTGCCGGCACGGTAGACGTCGAGCAGCCCCTCGCAACCCAGCGTGCTGTCGGCGCGGAAGGCCAGCGGGTCGAGAAAATCGTCGTCGACGCGGCGGTAGACAACGTCGACGCGCTTGGGGCCCTGCGTCGTGCGCATGTAGACGAATCCGTCCTTGACGAACAGGTCCTGGCCCTCGACCAGCTCGATGCCCATCTGCTGCGCCAGGAAGGTGTGTTCGAAATAGGCGCTGTTGTACATGCCGGGGGTCAGCACCACCACCGTCGGCTCGTTGACGCCGGCCGGCGCCACCGCGCGCAAGGTCTCCAGCAGCAGGTCGGGGTAGTGCGCCACCGGCGCCACGCGGTGCATGCTGAACAGCTCGGGAAACAGCCGCATCATCATCTTGCGGTTCTCGAGCATGTAGCTCACGCCGCTGGGCACGCGCAGGTTGTCCTCGAGCACGTAGTAGCTGCCGCTGCCGTCGGCATTGCCGGCGCGGACGATGTCGATGCCGGAGATGTGCGCATAGACATTGCCCGGCACGGCCACACCCATCATCTCGGGGCGGAACTGGGAATTCTTCAGCACCTGCTCGGTTGGCACGATGCCGGCCTTGAGGATCTCCTGGTCGTGGTAGACATCGTGGATGAAGCGGTTGAGCGCCGTCACGCGCTGGCGCAGGCCGGCCTCCATGCTGGCCCATTCGTCGCCGGGGATGACGCGCGGGATGAGGTCGAACGGAATCAGCCGCTCGGTGCCGGCGCCTTCCTCGTCCTTGGCGCCGTAGACGGCGAAGGTGATGCCGACGCGGCGGAAGATCATTTCCGCCTCGTCGCGCCGCGACCGCATCGTCTCCGGCGGCTGGCGCTCGAGCCAGCGTTCGTAGACCCGGTACTGCCTGCGTACCTCCTGGGCGGCGGCATGCATCTCGTCGTAGGGCGCCTTCATGGTCTTCAGCTTTCCTGTGGGTTCACACTAGCAACTCGCGGGCCCGCTCCGGCGGCGCGCGTGCGCACGGCGACGCTGAGCGTGTGGCTGCCGCCGCCGCCGCGGATGACGCCGCGCAGCGGCGTCACGTCGGTGTAGTCGCGTCCGACCGCCAGACGCACGTGTCCGGCGCCAGGAACGAGGTCGTTGGTAGGGTCGAGGTCCAGCCAGCCTGCGCCGGGTCCTGTGGCCGGCACCCCCGGCGCGCCGGGACACCAGACCTGCACCCAGGCGTGCGAGGCGTCGGCGCCGAGCATCAGGCCACCGCCTTCGGGGGCGTGGGTCAGCAGGTAGCCGCTGACATAACGCGCCGGCAAGCCCCACATGCGCAGTGCGCCGATCATCAGGTGGGCGAAGTCCTGGCACACGCCGCGCCGGTGTTCGACCACCTGCGCCAGCGGGGTGTCGACCTCGGTGCTGTCGCTGTCGTAGGCAAAGTCGGCGTGCACGCGATGCATCAGCTCCAGCGCCGCCTCGGCCACCGGCCGCCCCGCCGGCAGGCTGGGCGCAGCGTAGTCGCGCAGCACCTCCAGCCGCGGCACGTAGGGCGAGGGCATGGCGAATTCGACCTCGGGCCGGAAGGGGGCGCGCGCGACATAGCGCAGCCGCTCGGCGACATCGTCCCAGGCCGGCGACAGCTCGGGCTGCAGGCCGGCAAAACGCGGCCGCACGCGCACGCGGCTGCCGGCGCGCACGCGCAGGCGCTCGTGCGGCTGCAGCAGGCTGAAGTGGCGCTGCGCATTGCCCAGGGCGTCGCGGCTGTCGCGGTGCTGGGCCGGCGCCGGGTCGACGTCGAGCTCGTAGGCCAGCACCTGCTGGTGCGCATCGTCCAGCGGCTGCAGGTGCGCCAGGTGATGCGCCAGCGACACCGTCGCCGCGTAGTCGTAGCGCGTCTCGTGGACGATGTCCAGCACCAGGGTCACAGCCGCTGCACCAGGCCGTGGGCAAGCGTGAAATAGCGCTGGCCCACACGTTCGGCCAGCGCCGCGGCGGTCTCGGCCAGCCGCGCCGACAGCGCCTGCAGCTGCGCGGCGATGGCGGCGTCGTCGGCACCCCGCAGCGCCTCCAGCGTGAGACCGGCGCCTTCGGCCGGCAGCATGGCCAGGAAGCCCTGCAGCGTCTCCGGGCTGCCGGGCAGCTTGCCGAGTTCGGTGCGCAGTCGCCGCAGCACGCCGGCGTAGGCGCGCGGGTTGGCGCTGTCCAGCACCAGCAGGTCGGCCAGCGCCAGCAGGTCCTCGTGGCGCTGGTAGCGGGCGCGGAAGGTGATGACGCTGTCGTACAGCTCCAGCAGCAGTTCGACGCCGACGGCGCTGCCCAGCGCCTGCGCCTGCACGAAGGCCTCCATGGCCCGCGCCAGGCCGATCAGCCGTTCCAGCAGCCGGCCGACGGTGAGCAGCCGCCAGCCGTGGTCGCGCGTCATGCGGTCGGTCTGGGTGCCGGTCAGCGCCGCCAGCTGCAGCGCCAGCCGGTCCAGCGCCGGCAGCACCTGCGACAGCGCAGGCAGCCCGCCGGGTGCACCGTCCAGCGCCTGCGCAAACCCTTCGCCCATCGATCGCAGCAGCCCCCACTGCTCGGCCGACAGGCGTTCGCGAAGCACCATCGACGCCCGTTCCAGCGCATCGAGGTTGTAGGCGATGCTGACCGCCCCCTTGGCCGGATGCCGGTTGCACAGGCTGGCCAGCAGGGCGCGCTCGAACAGGTGTTGCGACTGCACCAGCGTCGGCACGCCCGGCGGCGCCAGGCCGCTGCGCACGGCCAGCGCCGACAGTGCGTTGAGCACCGCCGGCGGGCCTTCGCCGTCGGCACCGATGAGCAGCAGCGTCGCGCGCGCCAGCCGCACCAGTTGCTCGGTGCGCTCGGTATAGCGGCCGAGCCAGAACAGGTTCTCGCCGGTGCGGCTCGACACCGGCTGCCGCCGCGCCACGATATCGTCCACCGCCAGCCGCTGCGGCAGCATCGAGAAGGTGTCCACCGCACCGTCGGTCAGCACCCAGGTGTCGAGGCTGGAGCCGCCGCGTTGCATCGAGACGCTGCTGTCCTCGCGCCGCGCCACCCGGGTCATGCCGCCCGGCAGCACGTGCCAGTGGCCGCCGCCGTCGGCGATGGCATAGACGCGCACCATCGCCGGGCGCGGCGTCACCACACCGGAGCCCCAGATCGGTGCACGCGCGAAGCGCAGCCGGCCCTGCACCGTCCAGGCATCGGGGTCGGCCGCGATGGCGGCGTCGTGCGCCTCGTGAACCTGCGAGGTGCGGCCGTCGCGCGGAAAGGTGCTGCGCACGATCATCGACTTCAATTCCTGCGCCACGTCCTGCCAGGCCGCGGCCTCGCCGCACCACCAGGTCGGCAGCGAAGGCAGGCGCAGGTTCTCGCCCGTCAGCCGGCGCGCGATGCCGGGCAGGAAACCCTGCACCGCCGGCGTCTCGAGGAAGGCGCTGCCCAGGGCATTGGCCATGACCACGGTGCCGGCACGAACCGCCTGCAGCAGGCCGGGCACGCCCAGCGCCGAGTCGGGGCGCAGTTCGAGCGGGTCGCACCAGTCGTCGTCCAGGCGGCGCAGCACGCCGTGCACCGGCTCCAGGCCTTCCACCGTCTTCAGGAACAGGTGCTCGCCGCGCACCGTCAGGTCGCCGCCTTCGACCAGCGGCAGGCCGAGGTAGCGCGCCAGGTAGGCATGCTCGAAATAGGTCTCGGCGTAGGGTCCCGGCGTCAGCAGCACGATGCGCGGCGACGCCGGGCCGGCCACGCCGCGCGCCGTCTGCTCCAGCGTATCGAGCAGCCGCCGGTAGGAGCTGGCGATGTGCTGCACGCGCAGGTCGCGGAAGGCTTCTGGAAACTGGCGCGAGATGACGAGCCGGTTGTGCAGCACGTAGCCCAGTCCCGATGGCCCCTGCGTGCGTTGCGCCACCTGCCACCAGCGGCCGTCGGGGCCGCGCGCGAGGTCGAAGGCGACGATGAACAGGCGCATGCCGTCCGGCGGCCGCACGCCGACCATCGGCCGCAGCCAGCCCGGGTGGCGCAGCAGCAGTGCCGGCGGCAGCAGCCCTTCGTGCAGCAGCCGCTGCGGGCCGTACAGATCCGCCAGCGCAAGCTCCAGCACCTCGGCGCGCTGCCTGACGCCGTCCTCGATCGCCGCCCAGTCGGCCGGCTCGATGAGCAGCGGCAGCACCTCCAGCGACCACGGCCGGCTGGCGACGCCGCCGTCGCCGAAGACGTTGTGCGTGACACCGTCGAGCCGGATGCGCTGCGCCACCTGGCCGACCCGCCGGTCGAGGTCGTCGGCCACCTCCTGCCCGGCGGGCGGCGGCGGCAGCGCCTCGGCAAACCGCTGCCAGGCCGGGCGCAGCGCATCGTCCTCGGTGCGCAGTTCGTCCCACACCCCCGGCTCGATCGGCAGCGCGCGGCCAGCCAGGGTGTGTGCCGCCGCGCTGGCGGGCGCAACCGCGGGGTCGAAGGGCAGCGGGCTCTGCGAGGGCACGTCGTTTCAGCCCGTCATGGCCGGCGCAGGTCGATCGTGAACGGGAATTCGCGGCTCGGCGCTGCAGGCGCGACCTCCATCGTGCCCGGTGTGTGGCCGAAGCGGAAGAAGCGCGCCAGGCGCCGGCTCTCGGCGGTGTAGGCGTTGACGGGGAAGTCGTCGTAGCTGCGTCCGCCCGGGTGCGTCACGTGGTAGCGGCAGCCGCCGATGGAGCGCTGCAGCCAGCGATCGACGATGTCGAAGGTGAGCGGCGCGTGCGACGGAATCGTGGGGTGCAACGCCGACGGCGGCGCCCAGGCGCGGTAGCGCACGCCGCAAACGAATTCTCCTACGCGACCGGTCGGCTGCAGCGGCACGGCGCGGCCGTTGACGGCAATGACGTGGCGGTTGTCGTTCAGCCCTGTGAGCTTGAGCTCCAGCCGTTCCAGCGACGAATCCACGTAGCGCACGGTGCCGCCCGGTGCGCCCTCCTCGCCCATCACGTGCCAGGGTTCGAGCGCCGTGCGCAGCGTCATGCCGATGCCCAGCGTGGCGACTTCGCCAACGAGCGGGAAGCGGAATTCGAAGTGCGGCGCAAACCAGGCGCTGTCGAAGGCGAAGCCGGCGGCATTGAGCTCGGCCATCACGTCGTCGAAGTCCATCTGCACGAACGTGGGCAACAGGAAGCGGTCGTGCAGGCCGGTGTCCCAGCGTGTCAGGCGCGTGCTGCCGCGGCCGGCATACGGTTCGCGCCAGAACCAGGCCACCAGCGCACGCAGCAGCAGCTGCTGCGCCAGGCTCATGCGCGCATGCGGCGGCATCTCGAAGGCACGCAGCTCCAGCAGGCCCAGGCGGCCGGTGGGGCCGTCGGGCGAATAGAGCTTGTCGATGCAGAACTCGCTGCGGTGGGTGTTGCCGGTGACGTCGATGAGCAGGTTGCGCAGCGAGCGGTCGACCACCCACGGCGGTACCTGGCCACCCTGCCTCAGCAGGCGCTCCAGCTCCTGCAGCGCGATCTCGACCTCGTAGACCTGGTCGTTGCGCGCTTCGTCGATGCGCGGCGCCTGGCTGGTGGGGCCGATGAAGAGGCCGCTGAACAGGTAGCTCAGCGAGGGGTGGTTGTGCCAGTAGGTGAGCAGGCTGGCCAGCAGGTCGGGCCGGCGCAGGAAGGGGCTGTCGGCCGGCGTGGCGCCGCCGAGCACGAAGTGGTTGCCGCCGCCCGTTCCGGTGTGGCGGCCGTCGAGCATGAACTTCTCGGTCGACAGCCGCGTGCGGTGCGCCGCGTCGTAGAGGAACTCGGTGTGGTCCAGCAGTTCGGACCAGTCCCTGGCCGGGTGGATATTGACTTCGATGACGCCGGGGTCGGGCGTCACGGCCAGCGTCTTCAGGCGCGGGTCGCGCGGCGGCCCGTAGCCTTCGAGCACGATCTTCACGCCCTGATCGACCGCCGTGGCCTCGACGGCGGCCACCAGTTCCAGGTAGTCCTCCAGGTGCTGCAGCGGCGGCATGAAGACATACATGACGCCACTCTTGCCGCCATGCTCGCGCTCGGCCTTCGGGCCGTTGGCGCGCTGCGGGTCGCGCACCTCCACGCACAGCGCGGTGCGCGTGATCCATCCGGCGGATTCATGGCGCCGCGGGTAGGCGTCCGGGTCCTGGGTCGTGGGGGCAACCGGCAGGTGCGGCAAAGGGCCACTGGCGGCGCGCCCGAGGCCGGTTCCGCTGCCGCCCCAGACGCCCTCTTCCGGCGTCAGCTGGGCCTGCAGTGCCACTGCGCCGCCCTCGGCAAAACCGTAGCCGGCACGGTGCGGATCGTAGCCGCGTGTCTGCGAGCGCAACGACGCTGCGCTGGGCAGCGGCGAGCGTGCGGCGAAGGGGTCCTGCGCGATCAGCTGCTGCTGGTCCTCGGCCTTGGCCCAAGGCAGCGAATCCAGCGGCAACCGGTAGCCCATGGGCGAGTCGCCGGGGAAAAGGTACAGCCGGTCGTCGCGCACGAACCAGGCGCCGGTGATCCACGCCGGCCCGGACGTGCCCGTGACCCATTCCCTGCGCAACGGCAGCACGTAGCCGACGACGCTGTCCAGCCCCTGCTGGTAAATGCGGCGCAGGCGCTGGCGCTCCATCTCGTCGTCGAGCCGCGAGTCGAAGGGGTCCACGTTCACCGGCAGCCGGCGCTCGCGCCAGAGGTAGTAGAAGGTGTCCTCGTAGCCCGGGTGCACGTACTTCGGGTCCAGGCCCAGGCGCCGCGTCAGCGCGCCGATGAAAGCCTGCGCATCGGCGGTGGTGTGGCGGTGGATCTCGCGCTCGTCGGCGAAGAGCGACGGGTCGCGCCAGCAGGGCTGGCCGTCGGCGCGCCAGCAGATCGACAGCGCCCAGCGCGGCAACTGCTCGCCGGGGTACCACTTGCCCTGGCCGAAGTGCAGGAAGCCGCCCTGCCCGTACTTGTCCAGCAGCCGGTGCACGAGCTCGGTGGCGAAACCGCGCTTGGTGGGGCCCAGCGCGTCGGTATTCCACTCGGCGCCGTCGCGGTCGTCGACCGAGACGAAGGTGGGCTCGCCGCCCATCGTCAGTCGCACGTCCTGACCGCTCAGTTGTTCGTCCACGGCGTGGCCGAGCGACACGATGTCCTGCCACTGCCCGTCGGTATAAGGCAGCGTCACGCGCGGCGATTCGTAGATGCGCGTGATCTGCATGTGGTGCGAGAACGTGACTTCGCACTCGTCGACCTCACCGCTGACGGGCGCCGCGGTGGACGGTTCGGGCGTGCAGGCCACCGGAATGTGGCCCTCGCCGGCCATCAGCCCCGAGGTGGGGTCCAGACCCACCCAGCCGGCGCCGGGCAGGTAGACCTCGCACCAGGCGTGCAGGTCGGTGAAATCGTGTTCGGCGCCCGAGGGGCCGTCGAGCGACTTGACGTCGGGCTTGAGCTGGATCAGGTAGCCGGAGACGAAGCGTGCCGCCAGTCCCAGGTGGCGCAGCACCTGCACCAGCAGCCAGCCGGTGTCGCGGCAGGAGCCGGCGGCGGTGACCAGCGTGACTTCGGGCGTCTGCACACCCGGCTCCATGCGGATCAGGTAGCGGATGTCGCGCTGCAGGCGCTGGTTGAGGCCGACCAGGAAATCGATGGTGCGCAAGGGCTCGCGCGGGATGCTGTCGACGAAGGCCTTGAAACGCGGCGTCAGCTCGCCCTTGGCCAGGTAGGGTGCCAGGTCGTGCGCCAGCTCGGGCGCATAGGCAAACGGGAAGGTCTCGGCCTCGGGCTCGAGGAAGAAGTCGAACGGGTTGTAGACCGACATCTCGGCCACCAGGTCCACCGTGACCTTGAACTCGGCGGTCTTCTCCGGGAAGACCAGCCGCGCCAGGTGGTTGGCGAACGGGTCCTGTTGCCAGTTGATGAAGTGA
>Ga0105090_10000120_pt1 | contig 32195 bp, 21 predicted proteins | sample PPLLak3March2015_FD_79110 | JGI IMG/M metagenome (GOLD analysis project Ga0105090, IMG submission 79110) | Freshwater sediment microbial communities from Prairie Pothole Lake near Jamestown, North Dakota, USA - PPLs Lake P7 Core (1) Depth... | ecosystem: Environmental > Aquatic > Freshwater >...
CCATCAAACTTTTTTAAGAGATGTTGCATTTATTATATGAATTCAACTTAATATAAGCTTCTTGCAGTGTCCATTTTCCATGAGCTCAAGCCATGACCAAGCGACAAAAGACTCCTAAAAGCAGGCTTTCCATGCCACCGTGGCATCTTTTGGAGCCTTGGCAAACGACTGCATGGCTCAAGGTCGATCCTGAAAAAGGATTGAGCCGCGAGGAAGTGGAAGATCGGCTCGCGTTTCATGGCCCCAACGCCATCCAGGAACAGAAACGGCGGGGGCCCATTCGGATGTTTTTCGGGCAATTCGCCGATTTCATGATCATCGTACTGATCATGGCGGGTATTGTGTCGGAGTTGATCGGCGATTTGACGGATGCGATAACCATCATTGTGATTGTCGTTTTGAACGCCTTGATTGGCTTTGTCCAGGAGTACCGTGCGGAAAGGGCCGTGGCCGCGCTCAAACGTTTGGCAAGCCCTACCGCCCAAGTGCTGCGTGAAGGAAAAATCCAAACTATAGCAGCGCGGGAGCTGGTTCCCGGTGATCTGGTCATACTCGAAGCAGGTAATGTCGTTCCAGCCGATCTGAAACTGTTGAATGTGGCTCGGCTCAAGGTGGAGGAAGCCGCGCTGACCGGCGAATCATTGCCGGTAGAGAAAACTGGCGCTTTAATCCGGGAGTTGGATTCACCGCTCGGCGATCGACGCAACATGGCTTACAAGGGTACCATCGCGACCTATGGCCGAGGGGTCGGAGTAGTCATCGCCACCGGTATGGACACTGAACTCGGCAAAATCGCAGAACTCCTGCGTCAGGAAAAAGAGACCAAAACCCCACTGCAACAACGTCTCGCCCGCTTTGGTCAGCGCCTGGCTTTGTTGGTGTTGGCTATCTGCGCTATCCTTTTCGTGGTAGGTGTGCTGCGTGGTGAACCGCCCATGTTGATGTTTCTAACCGCCATCAGCCTGGCCGTGGCCGCCATCCCCGAAGCTTTGCCCGCCGTGGCCACGGTATCCCTGGCTTTGGGCGCACGCAGGATGGTCAGGAAAAACGCTTTAATCCGGCGCCTGCCCGCAGTCGAAACCTTAGGCTCAGTGACCTTTATCTGTTCGGACAAAACGGGCACGCTAACGCAAAACCGCATGCGTGCCGAAGTGTTTTATGTCGAGGGTGCCTTAAAGGAAGGCATCGATCCTGACTTTCCTCCCCGGCTGTTGCGGGCGCTCGCCCTGAACAATGATGCCCGCCGCGGCCAGAACGGTCAATTGATGGGAGATCCAACCGAGATCGCCTTGTACGAAGCTGCCGGAAGCGCGGGCTACGAAGGCGCGGAGCTTGTCAAAGACGCCCCGCGACTGGATGAAATTCCTTTCGATTCCGAACGTAAACTCATGACCACTCTTCATCAGGAAAATGGCGAGTTTATCGCCTACGTCAAAGGTGCTCCCGAGATTCTGCTGCCGCGCTGCGTCAGTCTATGGGTCGACGGCGGGCCGCACCCCTTACAAAGCGAAAAGATACTGGAAGTCGCCGATCAAATGGCAGCCGATGGCCTGAGGGTGCTGGCTCTGGCTTACCGGCAATTCCCCGAAAGCCCGCAAACATGGACTGCTGACGCGATCGAAAATGAAATGTGCTTTCTGGGTTTGGTAGGGCTCATGGACCCGCCCAGACCCGAAGCCAAGGAGTCAGTAGAACTGTGCAAAAGTGCCGGGATTACACCAGTCATGATCACCGGCGATCATCCGTCGACCGCCTTGGCCATCGCCATGCGGCTCGGTATTGCTCAAGCCGGTAGCAAGGTTCTGACTGGACCCAAACTGGAGCGCATGAGCTTTGAAGAGTTCGAGAAACAGGTCGAAGAAGTTCATGTTTACGCCCGCGTGGCGCCGGAGCAGAAGATCAAAATCGTCAAGGCCCTGCAGGACAAAGGGGAATTCGTAGCGATGACCGGGGACGGAGTCAACGATGCTCCTGCACTCAATTCCGCCAATATCGGCATCGCCATGGGAAAAATCGGTACGGACGTGGCAAGAGAAGCATCGCACATGGTGTTGCTGGATGATAATTTCGCTACCATTGTATCTGCCGTACGTGAAGGGCGGCGGATTTTCGACAATATCCGCAAATTCATCAAATACGCCATGACTTGTAACTCGGCGGAAATCTGGACGTTGTTTCTGGCACCCTTTCTGGGATTACCCATCCCCTTGCTACCCATTCATATCCTCTGGATCAACCTGGTCACCGATGGCCTGCCCGGTCTGGCATTGGCTGTCGAACCGGAAGAGCGGGGTATCATGCAACGCCCACCCCGTCCGCCCCAGGAAAGCATTTTTGCCCAAGGCATGTGGCAGCACATCTTGTGGATCGGCCTTCTGATGGGTGGAGTCTCGTTGTTCTCCCAAGGCTGGGCTTATTTTACGGGCTCTCCCCACTGGCAAAGCATGGTGTTTACCGTACTGTCCTTGTCGCAGATGGGACATGTCCTGGCGATCCGTTCGGAAAGGGAGTCTTTCTTCAGTCAGGGACTTTTTTCCAATAAACCGCTCCTGGGGGCAGTCCTTTTGACCATAGGATTGCAGATGGCGGTGCTGTATGTGCCTGTCTTGCAGCCCATCTTCAAGACTGAGGCCTTGAGCCGCGATGAACTACTGTTCTGTCTGGCGCTTTCTTCGGTTGTGTTCTTTGTCGTGGAAATCGAGAAGTGGATGCGCCGCAGGGGCTGGATTTATCGAAACGAGCAGCAAGATTCAAGGTAAATATGCATTAATCTTTTGCCTCAATAACACCTTCCGCAATTCCTCGAAAATCAAGGCAGATGACGCAACGCTGGCAGCAATCAGCCAATCTGCAGGTGTCAAGGCGACAGTATGGAATATGGCCTGAGCGGGTGGCCAGTGAATAACCGGTATTTGTAGCAGAATCACCGAGGCAATTGCCAGCCAGAACATTTTATTGGCAAAGAAATGTTTATTAAATGCGCTACCGTTTTCCGAGCGGGCATTAAAAACGTTGAAAACCTGGAATAGCACAAAGGTATTGAAAGCCAGCGTAGCGGCATGGCTGGTTTCGCCGGTTTGTAAACCATAGTATAAAACGCCAAGCGTACCGATAGCCATGGTCAGGCCATAGCTAAAAAGATTACCGAAGCGTCGCCATGACAATATCCGTGCTTCGGGATCGCGCGGCGCTTCGCTCATGCTGTCTGCACGGGTGGGATCAACGCCTAGCGACAAGGCGGGCGGACCGTCCATGATGATATTAATCCATAGCAATTGCACGGCGGTAAACGGCACCGGCATTCCTAACAAGGGTGCGCCGGCTACTGTCAGGATCGCGCCGATATTGGTAGAAAGCTGAAAACGGATAAATTTGATCATGTTTTCGTAAATGCCCCTGCCTTCCTTGACGGCTTTGACTATCGTGGCGAAGTTGTCATCGGTCAGGATCATGGCCGCCGCTTCCTGCGCGACATCGGTGCCGGTGATACCCATTGCAATTCCAATGTCTGCGCTCTTGAGTGCCGGTGCATCGTTGACGCCATCTCCGGTCATTGCGACAATATGCCCATCCAATTTTAAAGCATTGATAATGCGTACTTTCTGTTCCGGAGCAGTGCGGGCGAACACTGAGATGGAATTGATACAAGCTGCCAAAGCGTCTTCATCCATGATAGCCAGTTCTGCGCCTTCAATGACTTCGCCTGCCAGCCCCAATTCGGCGGCAATCGCCGCTGCCGTTATTTTTTGATCGCCGGTAATCATCTTGACAGCAATACCGGCCTGTTGGCAAAGCTTGATAGCTTCGCGGGCTTCCGCTCTGGGCGGGTCCATAAGGCCGATCAGTGCGACAAAGGTAAGTCCTTTTATGTATTTGAATAAATCACCCTCTAACAGGTTCATATCCAGTGTTTTAGAGGCTTCCGCCCTGTGGGGTAACTTAATGTGAGTGACGGCAACTGCCAGCACCCGCAGCCCGGTTCCAGCCATGGCGGCGTTTTGTTTCAAGATGGAATCTTGTTGAATGGCAACGGTATTACCCTGTTCATCAAGTGCAAATTGGCAAGATTTAAGCAACACTTCGGGCGCACCTTTAATGAAGACCTTTATCTCATCGTCATGAAGATGGAATGTCGCCATATATTTGTGTACGGCATCAAAAGGGATTTCAGCAAGACGCGGCAGTTGGGCAATGGCTTGCTTTTTGGTCATTCCTCCTTTTGCAGCAAGCGCCAGCAACGCGCCTTCCATTGGGTCGCCCAGCACTTTATTTTCCTGTAATTGGCTATCGTTACATAGAGCCAGCGGCAATAATAAATCGGTCATATCGGCAGGCGCGCTGCTGTCTGTGACCGGCAAAATTTCCCCGCTAACATGATAACCTTCACCCGTCACGTTATAGCTCCGACCTTTATAGAAAAGTGACCGGGCCGTCATTTGATTGACCGTCAAGGTGCCGGTCTTGTCGGTACAGATAACGGTGGTGCAACCTAGCGTTTCTACTGCCGCCAGACGCTTGACGATGGCGCGTTGATGGGCCATGCGGTGCATACCCAGCGCCAGTGTAACGGTGACTACTGCTGGTAAGCCTTCGGGAATGGCGGCAACAGCCAGCGCTATGGCTGTGAAAGCGGTCTGGATCAGCGGCTCGCCTCGCCACAAAGCGCTGGCAAATAACACCACAACAACGCCCAATGCAATCAGCGCAAGGCGTTTGCCGACACTGTCCAACTGGATTTGCAAGGGCGTGTCGCCTTCATGAGTTTGTGATAACAAGTTAGCCAGCTTGCCCATTTCGGTTGCCATTCCTGTGGCGGTGACGACCATTTCCGCCCGCCCACGGGTGACTGCATTGTTCATATAAAGCATATTATTGCGTTCAGCGAGCGGTATTGTCTTTTTTGCCAGGGCCTCATGCTGTTTGCCAACGGGAACCGATTCACCGGTCAAGGATGACTCATCGGTTTCCAATGTACGGGCAATAACGATACGGCCATCAGCGGGTATTTTGTCGCCTGCTTCCAGAATAACAATATCGCCCGGCACCAGTTGCTCGGCGGGTAGCTCAATAACGTTACCATCACGGCGTACCGTTGCCTGTAATGCGAGCATCTTTTTCAACGCAGCTAGTGATTTTTCAGCTTGAAATTCCTGATAGAACCCCAATAAAGCGTTAATGACGACTACGACCATAATGACAATGCCATCTGTTAAATCGCCGATAGAGGCAGCCAGAATGGCAGCGGCAATTAACACCAGAATAAGCAAGCTTTTGAACTGGAATAGTAGTAGATGCCAGACGGGGCGAGGCGGCTTTTCAGTAAGCCGGTTAAGACCGTACTGCTGCAAACGCTTTTCGGCTTCCGTTTGGCTCAAGCCATGGACCAGGTCAGAAGCTTGTTCGTAAAGAGCTTGGTCGGCGGACAGGTTATGCCAGTCCTGCCGGCTATCTGACTCGATAACGAAAGATAAATCTGTCGTGTCTTCATGCTGTAATTTTAGCCATGCCTGCCACACGGACAGCAAAACAGCCAGAATTACTGGTCCCAAGAAAAGACCGACTGCACCGAAGGCAGTGAGCCCCCCAAGCACACCAAACAAAACAACCAGAAAAGGCACTCGGCTGGCGCCACTGATAACCAGCGGACGTATAACATTATCTACCGTGCTAACCGCCAGAAAACCCCAAAGTAACAGTCCTATTCCGGGCCAAAGCTGATTAGTAAATATTAGCATGATGCTAATGGGAAACCATACCAGTGTTGCTCCCATGGGAATCATGGCCAACAGTGCGGTAATTGCTCCAAACAGCACCGGTGCCTTGACGCCAGCGACATAGTAACCCAATCCTGCCAGCAAACCCTGTCCCAGTGCCGCAAGCACCAGGCCATAAACTACAGCACGAACAGTAATGCCAGCAGCTTGCAGATAAAGATGCTGATATTTGCCAAGAAAACGAACCAGCCCTTGCTGCAACTGTTTAGTTATTTCTTTGCCGTCACGAAAACAAAAAAACACCGTGACCAGAACAACACCCAGCTTTATAACGTTTTGACCCACACTGCCAAGGAACTTTGCAAATTCTCCCAACCATTGCTTCGCCCAATTTGCAAATTGCATTGCCACTTCTGCCCGGTCATTGGCCAACCGATCAATTTTTTCCTGCAAATAATCGCCCAGCCAGGGTATACGATTAACAAAGTCCGGCAGTTGATAGGGTCCTTGAGTAAAATTATCGACCAGGCTTTGATAAGCAATTTTGGTCTCATCCTGTAACATGGCTACAAGCCAATAGATGATTAGAAAAGTCACCGCTGCAATAAACGCCGTCATTACTGCCGCACTGAGATTGGCTTGACCTTTGAGCTGACGCCTCAGCCACTGGTAAGGTGGCCACATGACATAGACAATAATTATTGCCCAAACAAGCGCGAGTAAAAACTCACGCAATACCATAAAGCTCAGTATTAACAGACTAGCTAATAGAATGCCTGGAATAAGGTATCGTATCGGTTTATTTCCTAATAAATCATTCATAACCGCGGCCTAAAAAATGGTATTCCAACCTGTTGTTCGGACTGGCTTGTCTAAAATTGATCAAAAATCTTTGCTCCTTATTAGTATCAATCTCATTTTTAAAAATTCACCGTGCATTTGCGATTATAATAATGCGATTTGTCCGTTTTTTAAAACAGTCAGTTGTACACTGGGCGGAAAAGGAAATATTTAACAATAGAAAAGTCGAGCCGCAATAATCAGGTAAAAAGCTTGTGATGATAAAGAACCAACAGAAATGTTTAACTGATTCGGGAAGTTTTATAACGAAGTGGGCCAGTTTTTCCAAATATTATGGGCTGATACTGTTTATTAGCATAATCACGGGGTGTTCAGAACAATCCGTTCAAAAGCTCCAAGGTTCTACCCAAGGGACAACTTATCATATCAGTTATTGGTCCGAATTACCGGTGGATGGCAAAGATATTGAAACCAGTATTAAAACGGAATTGGATAATATCGATAAAACGCTTTCTAATTATCGGCCTGACTCGGTCATAGAGACTTTCAACAGCACAGAAAACACCGACAGTCAAGAAACCGGTAACGAGATCGTTTCTTTGGTTCGCGTAGCGCAAATCGTTCATCAGGCCAGCCAGGGTTGCTATGATTTATCGATCAAGCCCCTATTTGAACTATGGGGTTTCCGGGGCGATGAACTGACTGTTCCAAACGATGCTACGATCCTTAAAACGCTGAGCCAAATCGGCATGGAAAAACTGGAAGAGGTGGATGAAACACATTTGCGTAAAAAACAAGCTAATTTGAAAATCGATTTGTCTTCCATTGCACAAGGCTATAGCGTGGAAAGAATCAGCCGGGTTCTGGAGCAAAAAGGCATAAAGAATTATCTGGTCGAGATTGGCGGCGAATTGAAAACCAGCGGACACAAGCCGGGTTCACAAGCTTGGCGTATTGCCGTAGAAAGACCTCTGCCCGGGGAACAGACCATGCAAAAAATTATAACCATGCCCAAAGACTCACCAATTTCAGTCATGACCTCAGGTACTTACAGGCACTATTTCGATAGCAAGGGACAGCGTTACAGTCATATCCTCGATGCCCGCACGGGCCGGCCGGTTGCTCATGATCTGGTTTCTGTCACCGTCATTTATAAAGACCCGGTCATAGCTGATGCCTGGTCTACCGCACTGCTTTGTCTGGGGAAAAAAGACGGGATAAAAGTTGCCAATGAAAAAAAGATTCCTGCGCTTTTCATTCAGCAATCGGACAACGAACTTATCGAATCCAGAAGTGACGCCCTGAATACACTGAAAAATCTCACCATTCATTAATGCCTGAATAACCGGATCACACACAGAATGTCGTTTAAAAGTTTTAGTCATCGTTTTCTTTCCCTCTGGGTAAATTGGACTCTCAGCAATCCCTCGCTGGTTTTAATAATCATTGGTTTCCTCACCTTTTCTGCATGGCAATATACTGTCAATAACTTAAGTATTAATACGGATACTACCGACATGATTGCCCCTGATGCGCCTTTTCAACGGAATCTCCGCAATTTTGAAAAAGCCTTCTCGCAAGATTTGCATACTCTTTTACTGGTGGTTGAATCCGACACCCCCGAATTAACCAAATCAGCGACTCTTAGATTGGCCCGCTTATTACGCGCTGACAAAGCCAATTTTGAAGAGGTTTACATACCCAACAAAAACGATTTTTTTGATCAGAATGGCTTGCTTTATCTCGATGGCAATGAATTGCAAACCTTGTCCAACAATTTGTCCCAAGCTCAGCCATTCATAGGCAGAATTTCCCAGGAACCTAATCTGACAGGCTTTTTTTCAATTTTTGAAGATGCTTTAAGCTCTTCTAACAAAAACCAGGAACTACCCATCGATTTGCCGTCGCTGATTGACAAGGTTTCACTGGCCCTGCATAAAAGCATGAATGGTGAAAATAACTTGCTCTCCTGGGAGACCTTGATCGCTGACAAAAAATTAAGCGGACAGAACTCCGGCAAAGGCTTTATTAACGTATCCCCGCGGTTTGATTTCACGCAAATTCGCCCGGCCGAGAACCCGATTAAAGCCCTGCGAAAAGCCATTGCTGAAATTCAGGAACCTGGTTTACCTTTGGTTAAGGTTTGGATTACAGGAGAAGTGGGCTTAGAAGATGATGAATTGGAAGGTATGAGCAGCGGCACTTTTAACGCCAGTATCTTCTCGGTTGTAATGGTTTTTGTTATTTTACTGGTTGCCTACCACGCCTCTATTTTGATGACATTTGCCACCCTGTTTACTTTGGCTATAGGCATGGTTTTTTGTGGAGCATTTGCAGCCTTTTCGGTAAGGGAATTAAACTTAATTTCAGTTGCTTTTGCTGTATCCAATATAGGTTTGGGAGTTGAATATGCCATTCATTTTTGTTTGCGTTACCGGGACAATTTGCTGCATCATGTGCACAGGAAAGGAGCCATACGCAGCACATTAATTTCCACCAGTCCCTCTCTAATATTATGTGCGGGCACCACCGCTATCGGACTTTATGCGTTTATTCCGACTGATTACAAAGGAGTCTCGGAACTGGGTTTGTTGGCTGGAACCAGCCTGTTTATCTGCCTGTTGGTGACCTTGACGGTTTTGCCTGCACTATTAAGATTTATCCCTGTGACGGTAGAATCCGAATCGCCATCTAATCATACCACCTTGGCAACGTTGGCAAAAAAATTGGCGACCTTTACGCTGCATTATGCCAAACCCATTTCTGTAACGACTTGCCTTGTCGCTGTCATATCTGTAGTGCTCGTTTTTAAGGTCAAAACCGACTTCAATCCGATTAATCTGCGCGACCCAAATACAGAATCGGTTATTGCTTTCAAGAATTTGATCAAGGACCCTGACACTACGCCGATGACATTGACAGTTCTGGCGACTGATGAGCAAAAAGCCAAGGCTATGCAGCAAAAACTATCAGAATTGGGTTCGGTTGATAAAACTGTCAGTGTTTTTGATTTTGTGCCTTCCGGCCAGGAAGAGAAATTAGCCACTATTGAAGACATGTCAATGATGCTCGGATCGCAAGCACAGGGTTTTCCTGCACTCAAACCCGATAATGATCCCACTCCAGCCATTAACCGGCTGATAAAAGCCATAGATGCCAGCTTGCCCGGTAAAACCAATGCTCATGAGATATCTGCGTTAAAAGCATTTAAAAGCGAGTTGCAGGACATGTTGATCGAGCTTGATGCAAGGCAACTGCCTAGCCGGCGCCTGTTTATCGATAAGATACAGACGACGCTGCTCGGTACGTTACCGGGCGCAATGAACGAACTATTAATCAGTTTGAACGCACGGGAGACCTCTGTGGGCGATTTGCCACCCGATATCAAAGAAAGGTGGCTGAGCAAGGAGGGTTTATACCGTATCCAGATATTTCCAAAAAAAGACTTGAACGACCTGGGCAATCTGCAACAATTTATTACCGATGTGCAATTGGTAGCACCTGATACAACGGATTTGCCTATTATTTATTGGGAGTCAATGAAAGAAGTGGTTGCCGCCTTTAAAAAAGCGATTACGATCGCTTTGATCACCATTGCATTACTTTTGTATGGAATACGGCGCAATATTACCGATACCTTGCTAGTCATGACGCCACTGATTTTGGCCGGATTATTTACGATGGCGAGTACAGTTCTCACCAATACGCCTATTAATTATGCCAACATCATCGCGTTACCGTTATTACTGGGTCTCGGTGTTGATAACGGCATCCACATGGTTGAAAAACTGCACCATTCCCTTTCAGAAAAACAAAACATCTACCAATCCAGCACTGCCAGAGCCATGTTCTATGGCGCATTAACCACGGCTTCCAGTTTTGCTGGATTAGCCTTTTCACCACATCCGGGCATTGCCAGTATGGGCTTGATAATTACAATGGGCATTTTCTGGATTATGACTTGCACATTCATCGTCCTTCCCGCTCTTAGCAAAATAGTCTTAAAAGAGAAAATTAGAACGTAGTTGGTTTTCCCTGTAAATAAGATGCGCTCGGATCAATAATAAAGCGGTTATTCATTGCCGTGCGCCCTATCAGCATACGGAACAGCATGCCGTCACGATTAGTCAGCGTCATTTCCGCTGTGATAACCGATTGTCCTAAAATCAGCCGAGTTTCTATGACATAGCGGCGTTGTTTGTGGCCACCAGAATCTGACACCAGACGCCGATCTTTAATCAGAGCGTGACATTCAATCGACACATCGGAATGTTTCTGTCTGGGATGAATAGCAAACATAACCCAGCGCTGTCCACCTTTTCGATAAGGATCGATAATGAACGCATGTAATGCCGATGAACGTGCTCCGGTGTCTACCTTAGCTTTAATCTGGGCTATGTTAAGCTCTGGTAAACCCACCCATTCGCGCCAGCCTAACATTGGTAATGATGAAGATATGTACGTCATATGCAAAATCTTTGAGCAATCAATCAACCCTTTTATTACTATTGCGATCGACCTGATCTGAAATTTCATTACTCGAATTGGGATCACGCTTTCGCCCTCTGCGGATATATTTATTCCCTCGTTTTTTATTATTACGCGCTTTTACACGTCTTATATCCAGTTTATGTTGATTAATTTCAACCGATTTTAAATGTTGAAATATATCGGGAGGCATTTCGTCGGGAAGCTCAATAAGCGTATATAGATTCTGAATATTAACATTATTGATATTGTTTTTGTCGACACCTGATTCTTCAACCAACACTTTTTTAAGCAGTTCCGCGGTGATACGGTGTTTACTACCCACGTCCAGGCGATAACGAACCATTTTAATGCCCAATTGTGGATTTTTTGCCGGGAACTGATTGCCTGTCTTTTGATCACTGAGGAATACGGGATTGGTTGTATTTTCAATAGCCTGGGTTAAATAAGTTAGCGCGGCAGCACAAGTTAGACTATCGATTCCCAGCTCAGCTGCTATGGCGCTTATCAAGGCACGGTGGATATCAAGATTCTCGTTTTTAAGAATCTGTTCTATATGATTTTTAAGCGACTCTTCTTTGCTTAAGTAGTCGGTCATAAGGTCTATTCGTAAATTTCCACATAAGCTTCATCTCGCAGCCGGCGCATCCAAAGCTCGGTTTCTTCTTCAATTTTCCGTTTGCGAATGGCATCTCTGACTATGTTTTTTTTGTGTTCCAGACTATCATCCTTATTTTCCCGGTCAAGAACCTGAATCAAATGCCAACCAAACTGCGTTTGCACTGGATCACTAATTTGATTGATGGCCAATTTTTCCATAGCTTCTTCAAACGGTTTAACCAAGTCTCCAGGACCTACCCAATCAAGTGAGCCGCCCTTCAATGCCGAGCCTTTATCGTCTGAATTAGCACGTGCCAGGGTCGCAAAATCATCACCGTCTGCAATACGCGCTTTTAATGCCAACAGGCGTTTTCTAGCTTCTTCATCATCTATCAATTCATTGGTTTTTATTAAAATATGGCGAACCTTGGTTTTGGTAATCATATGATTATCAAGACCCTTTACTTCCAGCATTTTAATAATATGAAAGCCGCTAGGACTGCGAACAGCATCAGCTACTTCTCCAGAACTCATTTTACTGATTTTATCGGTAAACAGGGTCGGTATATCATTAATAGTACGCCAACCCAGATCACCGCCTTTCAGCGCATTATCATCGTCTGAATCACTCATGGCTGTTTGGGTGAAATCCTGCCCGGCGCGCAATTTTTTGACCAACTCATCGGCTTTGCTCTGTGCTTTTTGTATATCTGCTGCTGAGGCGGCTTCTTTAACGGCGATCAGTATATGGCCTAAATGATACTGTACAGCTTCATTGCCAGCTTGTTCCTGAGTTTCCATGTAGTGATCGACTTCTCTGTCAGTTACTTTAATACGTCCGCCTATTTCTCTACTGCGTAATTGGTTAATAATGATTTCATTACGCATATTATCTAAAAAATTTTTATAGGACATGCCCTGACGTTCCAATTCTGCTCTAAATTGCTGAAGAGTCATATTATTTCTTTGGGCAATATCCGCCGCCGAATTATTAAGCATCTCCTCAGTAAGAGTAATCCCCGCTCTTTCAGCAAGCTGTCGTTGCAGCTTATCGATGATCATTTTTTCCAGTACTTGTTTACGTAATACATACTCCGGCGGCATCTGCGTCTTACTGGCTTGAATTCTTTGTGCGATAGTCGATACTTCCCTGTCCAACTCCTGTTCAAGAATAACGTCATCTTCAACTACAGCAGCAATTTTGCCGAGAACCTCGGCACGCACTAAAAAGCTACCGAACAGTAAACTGCAAATGAGTAAGGAAATAATGGCTTTTTTAATAGTGTTCTGATCAATAATCATGTTGAGATTTCCGGTAACCAAAAATAGCCTTTTGAAGGAAGGTGTCCATATCACCTACATTGCTGATGCCGGTCAAACCTTTTAGTTCTATTTGAAAAAATATGCCGTCCTGAGCTGTACCCGTAGGTACCAGACTACCGGCGATGTTAAAGGCGGGATTTGGATTGTTGTTAAAATTGTTGATGTAATGCCGCCCGAATATACGAAAACGCCAACAACAATTTTCTTTTTCCACGCCGAATAAGCCATCCTGAGTTGTATCATACAACCATGAATACTGCCAGCGCCCTATCGCATACCAGTTGTCATAAATCGGGAAACGAAATGAAATATCACTTTGAGTAACGTCATTAAGCTTATTAGGTACCAGTGGGTTTTTTCGATAAAGATACCCGATATTGAAAAGCTCATTAGCCTTAGTGCCATAATGAATTCCTGCGTTGACTCTTTGAATATCATTCAGCTGGGGATTCCATTGCAAGCCTGAGGTGGCCGATAAATTTGGTGTTAATTCGCTAGACAATTCCGTAACCAAATTCGAAAAGCTGCCGGTTTTTTGTATCGGAGTGCCCGGCAGAGTAACCAGTCTGTCACGAAAATAAAAAATCTCACCCACACTTAATTTTAGCCTTTCCAAATTGGATTTGTCATCAATAAGCCGCGACGTAATAGCGGTTGTTATCTGATTGGCATCTTGTATTCTGTCGGTACCACTAAAGCTGTTTTCCCTAAACATAGTGTAATACTGAAAATCATACTGCGCACTATCAAATACAGGTATATCATCTTGATTGGTATAAGGAACATATAAATAAAACAATCTGGGTTCCAGCGTATGCAAGTAGCGACTATTGGCAATATCAAGATTCCGCTCAAAGAACATACCACTATCTGCAGAAAAAATAGGCAAGGTTCGGGAAACGGAGGTATCTCCTACTACTATTTGTTGCCCGCTGCTATCTAGAATCGGTTGCCCGCTAGTTAGAAAATACTGGGTGTGCTGCAAGGAAAGTTTAGGCGTAAAAAAAGCGCTTGCCGTTTGCAGTGGGACACTGACTGAAGGCTTGGTATTTATACGCTGGGCTGAGGGCTTGAGATTTATGGACTGACCATTGAGCAGATTCGAGTCAACTCCATTGTGTTGAAAATAGACATATTCATTTTCCATGGCTGTAAAGAGCGGCATGAATTTGAAAGCATTGAAATTATGATTCAGATTAAGGTTAATCTGGGGCAGTTTCCGATAAGGGAGGTCAGCGTCGGGTATAGCTGCATTGGTTGCCTGGTAATTTTCAACCATGGTTTTAAAGGAAACCCCTGGATATACATTATAATCAACGTCGGCATAGCTTCTAAGGTAATTGAAATTAGCAAAACTCAGTGCATTGCCCAATTCAGAAAAGTAGGTTCTATCAGAAACATAATTTAAATCAACGTTTGAATAAATATTGGGCGTAATTTGGGAGGAGTTCTTAATCGAGCCGAGATATCGCGTGGTATTTGTTTGGCTATCATAAGGCATAACCTCCACGCCAACTCTGCCCTTGGATTGCTCGGTCAGATAACGGAACTTGCCTGCCATTAAAGCGCCTCTTTCCATCAAATACCGGGGGGTCAATGTGGCATCATAGTTAGGGGCAATATTCCAGTAATAAGGTGTTGATATACTAAATCCGGCTCGTTGCGTATAGCCAAGTTCCGGCGCAAGAAAACCGGAAATCCTCCTGTTATCAATCGGAAAAGAAAGATAAGGCGAGTAAAACACTGGCACACCCTTAAACTCAACCCAGGTATTTTTAGCAGAGCCTCTACCGGTTGTTTTATTCATTTTCAATTCAGAACCATGAGCAACCCAATCCTGATTACCGGGACGACAGCTGGTAAAGGTGACATCTTTGTAACGTGAAAAGGTTTTACTATCCCGATAAACCGATCCTGCCCGGCCTCTGAGCGGTGCGGTCGAAGAAATAAACTGGACATCCCTTAGTCTAGCCTGGTCAGAGGCTAATTTGAGCGTTGCCGTATCACTATGCAAAGCCAGCTCATCTTCTCTGTAATAGACATCGCCATGAAGATCCAGTACCTCTGAAACGCTATCATAATGAGCCGTATTAGATGACGACTGCTGATCTGCACGTGTCATTTTGACATTACCAAAATAACTGCCGATTTCATTATCGAAAACTTCTGCATAATTCGATTTGACATCCAGAGGTGAAGCGTCTCTTAGGTTTGCTCCCGGCACAAAATCACGTTTCGTACCCGGTTCTACAGAGCAGTTTTCCCAAGGATCATATGCCAGCTGTGATGTTAGCGTGCTAAAGGTTTGTTCCTGTTGATGATCAAATGCTGGAGTCAGTAGCCTCCACGTGGGTTCATTGGTCACTACAGCTTGAGCTTTTCCCTTGGGGTCGGGGCCAGTCAACTGACAGTTCCAGTTTCCATCTTCCTTATTAGCACCGCAGTTCCAGCCTGCCCGATTAACGTCGTTGCCTGAAGGTTTGCTAATAATGACAGTTTTTTGGGATGCTGAGAGTGTCTGTTGAGCGTTTTTAACGGCGCCAGTTACAACGGATTGATTAGCCTGAACAGATGCGGGCTGGGTTGGTTGAATGCGTTCAATCGATTTAGCAGTAACAGGCGGGGTTACTCGAACAGATTCAGGCTTAACAGACTGAATACTTTCGACCGGTGCAGGTATAGCCGGTTTAGTGACTATAGCGGGTTCGGCGATAACCGGCTTAACGGCCTCAGTCACTTGAGCCGACTGAGTTTTAATCGGCTGCATTTTTTCAACAGGCTGGGTTAAAACAGGTTGAACCGCATTAATAGACTCTCGTTTTGCTGGTGGCGCTGCCTCAGTGGTTTTAGTTGTCTGTTTTTTTTCGCCAACGCAAACCCATTCCTTGCTATCTTTATTCTGCTCGCAATTCCACGACGCCTGATTGGCATAGCTGACAGATGCAGTTAATGAGGGTAAAAAAACCAGAAATAAACGGCGGCGCATAGATGGTATAAGTTTAGTAGCGTAATGTAGCGTAAATCGAATAAAATGCTGAATGTGTATTTTACCTCAATTCACCCCAGCATTATAACTAATCTAACTCAAACATCATGATGCTTGACAACTTAAGAACTATAGCCATGATCGATTGGCTTGAGAACGATCTGTTACTAACCATCGACTCTTGCGAACCGGCATCCAGCGATGCCAGTTTCCGGCGTTACTTTAGAGTCAAGGCGGCAGAGGGGCAATTTATTGTGATGGACGCGCCACCGGAAAAAGAAAACATCGAACCGTTTATAAGAATAGCCGGTTTACTGGCGCGTTCTCACGTCAATGTGCCGACTATTTTTCAACAAAACCTTACTGACGGATTCTTACTGCTTGAGGATTTCGGCTCGCAGTGCTTTTTAGATCAACTCAATGCAAACAACGTTACCGAATTATATCAAAGCGCTTTCAACACGCTATTTAAAATACAGTCGTATACGGCTACACAGTACTGTGGATTGCCTGACTATAACGAGCCGCTTTTGCAACGTGAACTGGGCATCTTTGAAGACTGGTTTTTAAATCAATTGCTGGATATTCAGATTCCTGCTTCAATTTGGGAATCTGTACGCAATATTCTCGTCAATTCAGCACTGGAGCAACCAGTTACCTGCGTTCACCGGGATTACCATTCGCGCAATCTTATGGTTTTAGATGACGATTCCCCTGGCGTTATCGATTTTCAGGACGCTGTCATCGGTCCGATAACTTACGATCTGGTGTCACTATTGCGAGATTGTTATATCGCATGGCCAACTCAACAGGTTGAACTTTGGATGACCCAGTATCATAATCGACTACTGCAAGCGAAGCTCATAGCCTGTAATCCCGCCCGTTTTAAACGCTGGTTTGATCTAATGGGGCTGCAACGCCACCTCAAAGCTATCGGCATTTTTTCCAGGCTGCACTTAAGAGACGGTAAATCCAACTATCTTAATGATATACCGCGCACCCTGAACTATGTCACAACTGTATGCACAACCTATCCCAATCTTGTTGAGTTCAGTGACTTTCTGCAAAATCATGTGTTACCTGCACACACTATCTTTTCCTCATTCCCTCAGAAAGAAGCCTGTGGCGAGGAATATATCACCGTATGAAAGCCATGATTTTAGCCGCAGGACGAGGCGAAAGAATGCGCCCCTTAACGGATCATACCCCTAAACCATTACTTCCTGTTGCCGGAAAAACAATAATTGAACATACCATTAATCAACTGATCTCGGCGGGTTTTCATGACATAATCGTTAATCACGCCCATCTGGGCCAGCAAATCGAAGACCACTTGGGTAACGGTCAGCAGTACGGCGCAAATATTCACTATTCACCCGAAGGTGAACAGGCCCTGGAAACTGCTGGAGGGATTATTAAAGCCTTGCCTTTATTGGGTGACGAGGTATTTTTGGTGGTCAATGGCGATATTGCCACGAATTTCCCTTTTGCCGAGCTCAAAAACCTGGCCGTTGATTTAGCGCATTTGGTACTTGTAGAGAACCCTGAACATCATCCACAGGGAGACTTCGGGTTGGATAGCGCGGGAAAAGTTACCGAAAACGGCACGGAGCACTACACTTTTAGCGGTATTGGCCTTTACCGCCCTGAACTGTTCAGCAATATCCCCGCTGGTAGCAGTAAACTAAGTCCTTTGTTACGCCAGGCTATTGCAAACCGACGCGTTTCAGGGCAAAAATTTGCAGGTTTCTGGATGGATATAGGTACACCGGAACGCTTGCAGGAGCTCGATTTTTTATATACAACGAGAGATTAATTATGACTGACCATGTTTACAAAAAAATTGAATTAACCGGCTCATCAACTATAGGAATTCAAGAAGCTATCGAAAACGCTATCAGCAAAGCATCGCAAACTATCCGCGATATGCGCTGGTTTGAAGTCGTCGAAACCCGTGGACACATAGCTGATGGTAAAGTTGCGCACTGGCAGGTTACCATTAAAGTCGGATTTTCTGTGTCCGAATAAAAGTCTGTAGAGACGCCCAAATCGCGTCTCTACTATTTCCATCCCACCTCACCTGAAAATCCCATAAAATATAATTAGGTAATTTAATTCACCACGAAAGACACAAAGATCACGGAGAATAACTTAAAACCTCTTGTACTTCGTGTCCTTCGTCAATTTAATAACCAGTATATTTAGAGTTGGCACTATTCATGCTTGATTTATACAAAACCACACATCAATAGTGAAGTGCCATGAAATCAATCTGGAAAAACTATAGACCTGAAAATGCTTACGATGAGCTGATGTATTCTGAGTTTCAATCGCGCCCGGTGAGCCACAGCTTATGCCAATATTTGAATTCACTTAGAAAAGGAGACATAGACAAACGAAAAATAGCTGCCGAACTGGCTATTATGGAAATGGGTATTACTTTCACAGTTTACAGTGATGAAGGAAATATAGACCGTGCTTGGCCTTTCGACATTATTCCACGCATTATTGATGCTAGAGAATGGCGAATAATAGAAAAAGGCTTAAAACAACGTTTAACGGCTTTAAACTGTTTTATCAGTGATGTTTATAGCGAACAAGCCTTTATCAAAGACGGGAATATGCCCGGCGAGATCATCAACAGCTCTAAAAACTTTCGCAAGGAATGCATAGGTATGAAGCCCCGTTACAATGTTTGGGCTAATATTTGCGGCACTGATTTGGTGCGTGACAAAGATGGCATCATGTATGTTCTGGAAGACAATCTACGCGTTCCATCCGGAGTTTCTTATATGCTGGAAAACAGGGTTATCACCAAACGCGTGTTTCCTGAATTGTTTCAGGGTATTGATATCCAACCCATTGATGATTACCCGACCCAATTGCATGACATGCTATCGTCAATTGCTCCGCACCAAAACGGGCAAGTCACGTGTGTGGTATTAACCCCCGGTATCTACAACTCGGCATATTTTGAACATGCCTATTTAGCACAACAAATGGGCGCACAACTCGTTGAAGGCAAAGACCTCGTGGTCAATGATGATAATTGTGTCTATATGCGCACTATTGAGGGATTGGAAAAAGTCGATGTAATTTACCGGCGCATAGATGATGACTTTCTTGATCCTGAAGTATTCCGCAAAGACTCAACATTGGGTGTGCCTGGGTTGATGCGTGCCTGGAAAGCCGGCAATGTCGCTTTGGCTAATGCACCCGGTGCGGGTGTTGCCGACGATAAAGTAGTCTATGCCTATGTGCCTGAAATGATTCGTTACTATCTGAATGAAGAGCCGATACTGCCGAATGTGCCGACTTATTTGTGTAGCAATAAAGATGATCTTGATTATGTGCTGGAGCACTTGGCGGAACTGGTTGTAAAACCGGCGAATGAATCGGGCGGCTATGGCATGCTAGTCGGGCCTCATGCCACATCAAAAGAAATTGAAAACTTCCGGCAAATTATTCAAAAGGATCCGCGCAATTATATCGCACAGCCTACTTTAGCGATTTCTACCGCACCAACCCTGTGCAAAGACAGGTTGGAACCGCGCCATATTGATCTGCGCCCGTTTATTTTGCAAGGCGAAAATACCTTTGTAACTGCCGGTGGTTTAACCAGGGTCGCACTTAGAAAAGGTTCACTGGTGGTTAATTCCTCGCAAGGCGGTGGTAGTAAAGATACCTGGATTATTAATATGGAGGGCAACTAATGTTATCTCGATCGGCAGAACGCCTGTATTGGCTGGCACGTTATCTGGAACGCACGGAAAATATTGCCAGACTGGTCAATGTACACATGAATTTATTATTGGACTTGCCCAAAGGTGTTGAAATGGGCTGGCGACAACTGATTCTAATCAATGCCTCGAAAGAGGAATTCTACGAAAAAAATAACGTTGCCAATGAACGTAATATCACCCGTTTTCTATTGGCCGATGCCAGCTATCCGGGTTCTTTATTTTCGTCATTAAGCGCGGCCAGGGAAAATATTCGCACCTCCAGAGAATTATTGCCAGACGAGGCCTGGGAACAAGTCAACGAAATGTATCTGTTTGCGAAAAACAATCTGGAGACTGTTGCCGACCGGCGTCATCGTGTTATATTTCTTAATGAGATTCTTAAAGGCTGTCAGCGTTTTACCGGCCTATTATCCGGTTATATGAGCCATAATCACCCTTATCGATTTATTCTCCTGGGCAGAAACATTGAACGCGCCGATATGACCAGCCGCATTCTGGATTTAGCTTCATTACTACTCTCAGAATCGCGTAGTGATGAAATGCGCCAATACGAAACCATTTTATGGATGAATGTTTTAAAGGCCCTGAATGCTTTGTTGATGTACCGTCAACAAATGCGCAGTAGAGTTAAAGGCGATGATGTGCTTAACTTTCTGTTGCTGGATACCAGCCTGCCCCGGTCGGTGGGTTGCTGTATAGCCGAAATATCTAATTGTATCAGCCGGTTACCTAATAGCGATAAGTTGCCTCTGAAACTTGTCGAACTGCAAACCTATGTGCAAGCCATTGATACCCGGCAAACCACACAAAAACAGCTGCGCGGTATTCTCGATGGCTTACAAAATAAGCTGGGAGAGTTACATGGTCAGATTGCTGATAACTGGTTTTTGAGGAGTCCAGAGGAGTAAACCCTAATGCTATGATCGATGCATGAAATGCACACTCACAGGTTATATCAGTGTTAGTGCCTTCAAGATTTATGTGCAGAAGACACTGTCAGATAAGGACCTTCCGGATTATCCTTGACGTTGAAGTTCACAACAATCCTGTCATCGTTTGGAAAAAGCTCCTCTTTCCGTTGAATCATGGCACCTATGAAGTGGAGCATAGTAGTCGCAGGTGCGAAGTCGGTGTTTTTTGAATCATCATGCAACACTGTGTCAATTTCTGATTCCAACTCTTCTTTCATGTTTGGCATTGTTTCGATGAAAGCAGTAAGTCTTTCCAGCCGTTCTTCTTTGGGTAACACTGCAATATTCCATGCCACAGCCGCTAACGCTATCAGATTCTCAAATTGCTTTGTGGATAAAATATCAGGCTCAAACGGTTCGCACAATTCTATGAGAGCGGCAGATAATTTAACACCTCCATACTGTTTTTGTTGTCTTTGTAAGTGTTTTTTCCGGCTAGCTTTGCCCACAGTTAAACCTCAAAAGTTCTAAAAAGTGTTCGTAAATAGTTTATAACCTGGCTAATAGCTCCGCTTTCTTGGCTCTGTACTCAGCATCCGTCAATATCCCTTTATCTTTCAGATTGGCCAGTTTCTCAATAGCACCGAAAATATCCGCTTCCTGATTTGTAACATGCATATCAACAGGCCTTAGTTGAAAAGAAGGTACAGGTTGAGATTGAACAGGCGTTTGCACGGGCACATTGTCGATAGAAATGATGGGTAACGTATTAACATCGACCAGTCCGTATTGACTGGTAAAAGTAATAGAGCCGCCTACTGACTGTTGCTGGGAAAAACCACCAATCTGATGATCCAGCGTATCGTAAAGCGTCACATGTCCATTTGCTTCGATAGCCAGGCGATGGATAGTGGCAAAATAAGCGTAACGTACATTATTCTGCGAACCCGTGCTGTTAGGGAATTGCAGACCTGCGGGCCACCAGTTTCCCGAACTTCCGGCAGGTGGAGGCACAAACAAGCTGACTGGCCCCATAGGACCGGAACTATTTTGTTGCTGTTGATTACCACCAAAGTTACTTTGCTGCTGAGTGCCTTGATGCTGTGACTGAAAACTGCCACTTTGAATGAGGTCCGGCTGATTGGCAATCAGATTGGAAAGCTCTTGACACAGCCCGCCTACACTGTTTTTTAAACCATTATTGAACATATCACCCAACATAATCATACCGCCCCTCATCCATTGACCGGAACCGCCAAATTCAGGATGATTAAACTGTGCCATGGAACCGTTGCCGTTGATGACCGACTGCAACATGCTGAATACGGCATCAGGACTAAAATTATAGCGTTGTGCAATGTTATTGATTATTTGCTGGCCTTCCGGCGTAAGTTGTTTCATTAGAAAAATCCGCTAATTAAAAATGGGAATCAGGATAAATCCGACCCAGCCTATTCGCTCAAAATGTTTATCAGCCATTAAGTGTAAATGCTGCTTCCGGCGCTGGCCTCGATAACCAAAAGAAAATTTGTTGCACCTTAAAGATCAACCCGCATAGGCCTAACTGATCCTTTATCCAAAGTAGGCAATGCCGCAATCGCTTCGCGCAGCTTTGTTTCCCAGCTACGTCTTAGCCGCAGCATATAGTCATCATCATCATCAAAGCAGTAATACTCACCCAGGCTGAAGCTGTTCTTGCGATATATCAGCATTTCCACAGGTGCTCCGACGCTGGCATTACTGCGTATGGTAGAGTCCATTGATACCAGGCAGCAACGTGCCGCCTCGTCTATCGATGTGTCCAGTTTAAGAAACCGGTCCAGAATGGGTTTGCCGTATTTACTCTCACCAATTTGCAGAAAAGGCGTGTTGGCTGAACTGGTTATACTGTTGCCTTCTGCATAAACCATGTATGCGCTATGCGGATCAGTGCCGATTTGACCCGCTAAAATAAAGCTGGCGGACGGGTTAAACGCGGATTGTCCAGCAGAACTTACATGCTGTTTCTGCTTTTCAACACTCACATGGCCTAAATATTCCGCCGCCTCAAACAAACTTTCTACATTATTCAAATTGATTTTGGCATTCTTGATTTTATCGCGGTGTAATTGCTCTAATACGGCTTGAGTTGTGGCCAGATTACCGGCGCAGAGCAAAATAATCTTACGATCACTGAGCGTATCAAATGCGTGCATTTTGCCGTGCGTGCTGACATGATCAATACCGGCATTGGTTCTTGAATCAGAAACCAGAATAAGTCCTTCGTTTATAGAAGCTGCAATACAATAAGTCATGAACGTTTAGCCGTTATTATAAAATTACAATAGGTGAATTATCCAGCAAATCAACGCGAACGTCCATGTTGTTCAACAGGCAGCCTGATCCGAACTGATGAAATATGGATACATCCGCCGCATCGCGTCCAAAGGCAGTAATTACTCTGCCCCCACGCAAGTCAGTTTGTGTGGGATCGAATGTATACCACCGATCACCAATATAGGCCTCAAACCAGGCATGTAAATCCATAGGTTGAAGGTTATGCAAGTACCCTACGACCAGTCGTGCAGGTATGCTGATACTGCGGCAAAGCGCTATGGCCATTTGGGCAAGGTCTCTGCACACGCCATGTCCAAGATGATGAACTTCAACCGCTGATAATGGAAATTCACTGGAGCCCGGTAAGTATTGTATGGAATTTCGAACCCAATCATTAATTTTACTGACTTGATCGTAACCCGGCAGAGCATCAAAGGTTATTTCTCTGGCAAGATCTCCAAACCGGTCAGATTCACAATAGCGACTGGGTAACAAAAAGGTAAGTACTTCGTTAGGAAGATGCTGTATTTCAACAAAATAAGCCCCCGGTGTAACATCAACCTTATCGGGCACCATAACCTCAGCAGAGGTATGGATCAAAAAATCTCCGACAGGTGCAACCAGACGCTGACACGAGTTGCCGAAACTGTCAGTACTTTCTATCATCGGTATGGCTGGTTTAATGGTGTAAACCTCGCGATTAATCCATTGTTGTATGCCCCTGAAAGGGCGTAGCATTAGAATTAAAGCGCTTGCTTCAACTATATGAAAACGGAGATTACAACTAACCCTCAACTTCATGTCGAAAATATGTATAAATAGGCCATGATTACCACGATGATTCGCTTCAAACACCTAGCGACTGAATTTCCCTGTATGCATGGTTTAGCCAGATTTTAACCCGCTGCCTTTCTAGTAAACCCAAGCCATAGAGGTTATCGGGATCCTTGTTTTTTGCTGCCCAAAAACTGTAGCTGTTACTATCAATCTTGGTCATTACCGGCGCATGAAGCCGCTTTAGGGTTATGACCCGGGCGTTCAAATCCAGTGCCCGATCTTTAACACCCGAAAATTCCAGGATATTAAAGTTATCATCACGAATCTGGTTCTGCACCAGAACATAATTAATCCTGGAGCCAAATTGATCGAGCAATTTGCTCAGCAAATCCACACAATCTTTACCTGAATCCATGACATTCCAATAGCAGATAGAAATTCCCAGTTCTTCCGCCAATTCCAGCACGCCCGATTCATCTATCCACTGTGCCAATGGATAATGGGTTTGTGCAGCTAAATCGACCAAGATGCGCTGTTCCGGCTGTGCTGCAGCAGTCTCCATAATGGTATCCAGACTTTGGTAATTGTCTATAACGGTAGGCGAGGCATAGTCAGTGTAAAAACGCAGCAGCGAACCATGCGATCTATCGGTATCAAAACCGATAAAAGGTATCTCATGATCAATCATGTATTGTGCCAGTAAGCGCGCAACAACAGACTTACCTACGCCGCCTTTTTCGCCGCCGATAAGATGAATAGTACTCATATAAACTCCTTTAATTTAATTTTAAAAAACGTAGAGGGTCAGGTTTATAACCTGCTCCCAATAGAACATTCGCTATTCCAGCCTCAATACATCCACCGACACCGACAGCGTATGCTGACCGCCGCCAAAAGCAATGCCTTTAAGCGGTGTTACATCGGCATAATCGCGGCCCCACGCCAGCGTGATATGTTGGTCTAGCGGCACGGTATTATTGGTCGGATCAAAATCCAGCCAGCCAGTACCTGGAATATAGACTGAAAACCAGGCATGTGAGGCATCTGCACCTACCAGGCGGGGTTTACCCGGTTCTGGCAAAGTTTCAACATAACCGCTGATGTAGCGTGCGGCTATGCCATAAGCGCGCAGACAACCGATAGCCAGGTGTGCAAAATCCTGGCAGACACCTCGACGGAAGCTAAGTACCTCGGATAAAGGGGTAGCAATAGTGGTGAATGCCGGATCATAGGTAAAATCTTTGTAAATACGCTGCATTAAGTCATGCACAACATCCACCAGCCCGCGATTAGGCAGGAAGGAACTTTGCGCATAATCGGCAAGTTCAGGTGTAACTATCACCATTGGCGAGTCAAGAACGTATTGCCTGGCATCCAGTACTTCAAGAGCCTGATCCTGGTTTTGTATTTGGCTTTGGCCCAGCTGACTTTGCGATTGCCCCAGTAAAGGTGATTCTTGAAACAGGGAGCGTACTTGTTCCCATGTTATCTGATTCAGCAAATCCAGATTGTTTTGCCGAGGAAATATCGTCACCTCGCTTATAGCGGTGACAATCAGCTGAGTGTGGGGTTGCTGGATAGCGAAATAGGCCACACGATTCCCGAAAAAATCAATGCGCTCGCTAAAATCCATGGGTGCTGGTTTAATGTCAAAACGGCTGTTGTGACATTGCTGACGCGAGAAAATACGTGGTTGTAATCTGGCTTCACTCTGGCATACTCCTACTGGCTGACTGTAGTGATAGAACGTGGTGTGGGTAATGCGATATTTCACAGCTCGTCCTCGGGGGCACTTGGTATCATCAATTGAGAGGTCTGAGAGTGGCTAAAATAGGTCTGTGCGATAACTTCTGCAATTCGCCATAATAAATCGGTCGTATGCGATAGCACTCGCTCCAACTCAGTATAAATGCCTTCATTTTCATTAACCCGGGTTAATTCAAGCACATTGCAAAGACGCAGGTCAGTATAAGCTTTTAATATTAAACGTTCCTCTTCACTTAAATGGCTTTTACCTTTTCCTCGCGGCAAAGCGTCCAGGTGGATAGATAACTGCTGCAGTTGGTAGGCAACCGAACGAGGATGGGTTTCATCCAGTAATAATAATTCCAGCACCAGCGGCAACTGGATAAAAGAACGGTAGCGGCGTTGATAAATAGTCAAGCTGTCAGTTGAAACCAGGACAGCCTCAAGTACCTGATTTTGCAAAGCATCCTCTTCGTATCGTAGCGTCAATGTTGAACGGACTAAGGCGATAAGCGCCAAGGCACGCTCCAGTCTGCGACCGCTGTCCAGCATCAACCAGGCTGCTTCACGCGTCATACTCTCACTGGTTAAACCGGTAAATGCGACGATACCGGTAACTAAATCATCCAGATTACTCTGTAATTGTTCAATATTGATTTCACTATTGATGACCCGTTGTTGCCATCGACGCTGGATATTATCGACACTGCGCCAGGTATCTTGGGACCACAAGTCACGAATACTGAATGCCGCTTGAAAAAAGGCATGAATATTAGCCGTCAGTGAGCCTTTGCGATGACTATCTTTAGCCAATGAAAGTAACTCGGCCTCGGGTGTTTTAAGGAGTTGTGCATCGCCTTTTATAAAACCCGGATAAGTAAGGGTGACCTGGGTCAGGGTTCGCAGCAATACCTTGAGACATTCATTGTCAACGGGCTCTTTAAATTCAAGTGTTTCTCTCAATTTTAATAATACAGTTCGCAACAGCCGTGTTACCGCTTCAGTGCGCTCAAGATGCCGGCCCACCCAAAACAGATTATCCGCAGCGCGACTGGTCAGCGATTCAGTAACAGCATCAATCAATTGATTACGTCTGGGTTGAGTCCATAAACTGACGGGCTTGTCTGGTTCAGAGGCCAATACCCAGGTGTCTTTGCTAATTCCGCCAGCCTGATTGGAAACAATGAAATTATCTCTCTGGCGAGCAACACGAGTAAGCCCTCCAGGCATCACCACATAATCATCCCCGCTTGCGACAACAAAGTTGCGCAAAACAGCATTACGCGGCTCGATATGATGGTCGATAAACGCTGGTAATGTGGAGAAACTGACTTGTTCCTGACCTATGTACAAATGTGGTTTAGCCAAAATTTGGCTGCGCAATTGTTCTTTTTCCTTAACGCTTAGCACGCCGCCAAATACGGCATGATTCCCCAAACTGCGATTGATGGGCTTAATAACCAGGCTATCCAGATTTTGCAGGACAAAATCGCGCTCGCGGCGCTGTCCGCACCACCATGTTGCAACCGAAGACAGCTTAAGTTCCTGATTTAAAAAATAGCGGGATAATCTCGGCAAAAATGCCAGCAATCCGGGATTTTCCAGAATACTGCTGCCCAACGGATTGGCAATCGCGACATTGCCTCTCCGGACAACTTCCAGCAGTCCAGCTACACCCAATTGTGAAGAACTGCGCAATTCCAGGGGATCGCAGAAAGAATCATCAACGCGGCGTAAAATAACATCGACAGCTTGCAGGCCCTCCAGTGATTTAAGCCATACATGACCGTCACGTACTGTCAGATCACCGCCTTGAACCAGGGTAAAGCCAAGATAAGCCGCTAAATAGGCATGTTCAAAATAGGTTTCATTGAGAGGCCCTGGCGTTAATATGACTATGCGAGGATCCTCCTTGTTATGTGGAGCAATATCGGCAAGTCCCTTTTGTAAGGCCTTGAAAAAACCAGCTAACCGATGCACCTGTGTCTCACGAAAAATATCAGGCAAAACCCGTCTCATCACCGTGCGATTTTCCAGTGCATACCCCGAACCGGAAGGCGCCTGGGTACGATCATCCAATACCCACATACGCCCGTTGGGGCCACGGGCAAGGTTTGCTGAATAAATAGTGAGGTGTCGTTGCTGATTTTGCAATGCACCAACACAGGGACGCAAAAAACCTTCATGGTCATAAATCAGCTCAGCCGGCAGCAAACCTTTTTTTAACAGGTTTTGCTTGCCATAAATGTCTTTTAGTATCAGGTCGAGGAGATCGGCCCGTTGCTTAAGGCCCGCGTCAATAACCGACCATTCTTCACTGCTGATCAATAAGGGAACAGGATCAAGCCGCCAGGGCCGAGTCAGATTTTGCGAGTCGCCATACACATTGTAGGTGACACCGTTTTCACGCAACAAACGTTGAGCTTCCTTGCGACGTAGCTCGAGTTTCTCGGTACCCATGCTGTCAAGCGCCGCCATAAAGCGCTCCCAATAAGGCAACGCTTTATTTTCGGTAGCATACATTTCATCATAGATGCCTAGTTGCGTCGCGTAATATTGCGTCCCAATATCATTGGCAGGACTGTTGGTATCACGCACGGATCATTCCTTATATTTGTACATTGTCAGCTTGTTACAACTTCTCTCACGGGAGTGGACCTAGGACACAGTGAATACAGCATTCAACTTGACATGGGACAGACTTGGCTGATTTTACAAACCTGTCAGGTCTAACTCCGGTCATTTTATTCCCTCGTTAAAATGGGAACCGTCAAGACCTCTGATTAATATCCTGATACTGTCGCACCGTCTCACCCGTATAGATCTGACGGGGACGGTAAATAGTGACTTGATTACCATGAATCATTTCACGCCAATGCGCCAACCATCCGGGCATACGCCCTATAGCAAATAAAACGGTGAACATATTGGTGGGAATACCGGCCGCACGTAGTATCAGGCCTGAGTAAAAATCGACATTCGGATACAACTTTCTGGAAATGAAATAGTCATCTTTCAATGCAATTTCTTCGAGCCGCCTGGCAATATCCAGTAGTGGATCATTAACCCCCGGTTTGTTAAGCAGCTTGTCACAATGCTGTTTTAATACCTGGGCTCGGGGATCAAAATTTTTATAGACCCGGTGACCAAAACCCATTAATCTGCGCCCTGAATTCTTGTCTTTTGCCTGATTAATAAATTCAGTTCCATCCCCCCCTTCAGCGTGTATCTGTTCCAGCATCTTGATCACTTCCTGATTAGCGCCGCCATGGCGCGGCCCCCAAAGCGCCGCAATACCCGCAGTAATTACCGCATACACATTAGCCATACTGGAGCCTGCCGTACGCACGGACGATGTGCTACAGTTCTGCTCATGATCCGCATGCAGTATCAAAAACATATCAATGGCGCGTACGATGTCTGGGTCCAGTTGATAATCACGGACCGGCGATGAGAACATCATATTCATAAAGTTACTGGTATATTTGTACTTGATGGAAGGATAAACCAGTGGTTCACCGATTGATTTTTTATAAGAAAATGCCGCAATGGTACGCACCTGGGAAACCAGGTTGGCAACAATTTGTACTTCCGTCGCTTCATCCAGTCGATCGGGTACCGGATAAAAAGTGGACAGCGAAGCCACCATGGTTGCAAGAATCCCCATGGGATGAGAGCCGCGAGGAAATCCGTTAAAAAAATGATGCATATCCTCGTGAATAATAGATGACTCATTGAGACGGGTTGAAAAGGTTTGCAATTGCTCACTGTTTGGCAGTTCACCATACAACAACAGATACGCAACTTCAGGAAATCGGGAATGTTCAGCCAATTCTTCTATGGGATAACCACGATAACGGAGTATGCCTTTTTCGCCATCGATATAGGTAATGGCGCTTTCACAAGCGCCGGTATTTCCATAACCATCATCAAGCGTTACATACCCGGTTTGGCTACGTAGCTTGGTAATATCAATGGCCTTCTCACCCTCAACCCCCATGTAGGTCGGCAACGAGTAGGTTTGATTTTCCAGCGTCAATGTTGCTGGAGTAAGCAGTTTTAATTTATCGCTCATTTTAAATAAATCTCCAAATCTAATGTGTCGTTATTTTTATCTAGTTGTTCGATACGTGTTAAGTCACACGTGCAACTGCCCACTATTATTGTCGTATATTCATCATTTTGGCGGGAAGAAAAGCCTTGCCCAATGATTAATCCTTACCGCGCGCCAGCCCCACTGGTATTAATTTAGATGATTCCGTTCCTTCTCCCTTGAGGGAGAAGGTTAGGATGAGGGGGATTTTAAAGGCAACTTCCTCTCTGATCCCTCACCCCGACACTCTCCCGCAAGGAGAGGGGGGAACCCAAATTAACAATTGCGATGACGTAAATCCAGCGTAAAAGGATATTCTGTACTCAACTCTTCTGCTGGCGGCGCCATAGCCCTGGGCACTGCATTAGTGGTGCTGAACTTTGCCAGCAGCGGTTTATCTGAAGCCGCGACCGGAGTCGTCGCCAGCGGCGGTCTAATTATAACACCCGGCGTATGCCCATAATCCCAAAAACGTGTCATGCGCCTGGTTTCCGCAGCGTAATCATTTACCGGGAAATCATCGTAACTGCGACCGCCGGGATGAGCCACGTAATAAGTACAGCCACCCACCGATCGTCCATTCCAGGTATCGATCATGTCAAAAACCAGTGGCGTATGCGGCGCAATAGTGGGATGCAATGCCGAAGGCGGCTGCCAAGCCCGATAGCGCACACCGGCGACATACTCACCTTTTCGGCCTGTATTGCGCATAGGCAAACGTCTGCCGTTACAGGCTATGACATAACGACCCTCGGTGAATCCGGTTACCGATACCTGTATTCGCTCAACCGATGAGTCTACATAACGCGCAGTGCCGGTGCTACTGACTTCCTCGCCCAGCACATGCCAGGGTTCAATTGCAAACCGCAATTCCATGTCAACGCCATCAATTAAGGTATTACCATAGCGTGGAAAGCGGAATTCGAAAAACGGCTCCAGCCATTCCAGTTCAAATCCGTAACCGGCACGCTGCAAGTCTTTAGTCACTTGTTTCATATCTTCGCGGACATAATGCGGCAACATAAACCGGTCATGCAACTCTGTTCCCCAGCGCACCAACTCGTGTTTATAAGGTTCGCGCCAGAACCAGGCAATCAGCGATCGCAACAAGAGCGTCTGTACCAGTGACATACGTGCATGTGGCGGCATTTCAAAAGCGCGTAGCTCAAGAATGCCCAATCTGCCCGTGGAACTATCGGGAGAATACAATTTATCAATACAAAATTCGGAACGATGCGTGTTGCCGGTAATATCAGTCAATAAATGTCTTAACAACCGGTCAACAAGCCAGGGGGCAGGAACTTCACCTTCAGGCATTTGTTGAAAGGCGATTTCCAATTCATACAGCTTTTCATCACGGCCTTCATCTACCCGCGGGGCTTGGCTGGTTGGGCCAATAAACATGCCGGAAAACAGATATGATAATCCCGGATGATGCTGCCAGTAAGTCACCAGGCTGCGAAGTAGATCAGGGCGGCGCAATAACGGGCTGTCGGTCGGTGTTTCCGCACCCATAGTGATATGGTTGCCACCGCCTGTTCCGGTATGCCGGCCATCCTGCATGAATTTTTCTGTCCCTAATCTGGCCTGGTGCGCCTGCTCATAAAGAATGGTGGTTTTTTCCACCAGCTCTTGCCAGGTTTTAGACGGATGAATATTCACTTCGATAACGCCGGGATCAGGCGTAACCATCAAACGCTCGATGCGGTAATCACGAGGCGGCTCATAACCTTCCATTACGATGGGCATTGCCAGATTTTCGGCGGTTGCTTCAATAGCCGCAACCAGCTCAAGATAATGCTCCAGCAAAGTCAGCGGTGGCATAAAGATATACAGCCGCCCTTCCCTGGCTTCCACACACAGCGCAGTATGCGGCACTTCAACTTCTACGGCGACATCATCACCCGGTTCCTGTTCGATAATTTCCGGATGTTCATTAATTTTGGCTTCAATATGACTGTAGCGACGCGTCACCTCGCCATAATAATCACCTAATTCGGGCAAGTCCTCAAACAGACTTTGGGGTTCTTGCGTTTCCCGTTTATCAGGCGCAATCCATGGCAAGCTGGCTAAAGGTAAACGCATACCCATGGGTGAGTTACCTGGAATCAGAAACATCGCACCGCGCCTGAAATCCCAGGGACCGCTTTTCCAGGATTGTTCAGACCAATTCCACTTGATCGGTAAAGTAAAACCAGCAGGCTGATCCAAGCCGGTATCCAATAATTTAGTTAAGGTTTTGCGTTCAATAGAGTCTTTCAGATTACTTTTTAAAGGGTCAATATTTTCAGGTATCGTGCCTTCTTGCCAGAGATAATAAAAATTATCTTCAAAAGCAGTGACTATATATCGGGAATGCACGCCCAAACGCTGGCTGATTTGGTGAATAAATTTTTGCGCCTGTTTTACACTATGACCGTAATCCTTATTTATATCGGCCAGTAACGCTGGATTTCGCCAGACCGGTGTTCCATCCTTACGCCAGAAAATGCCGTATTGCCAACGCGGCAAAGGTTCCCCGGGATACCACTTACCTTGGCCATAATGCAGCATCGCCCCCTTTGCAAACACATCACGCAAACGAATGGTCAATTGTTGTGCACGTTCACGCTTGTTTGCACCATCAGCGTGCGTGTTCCATTCATCGCCTTCCATGTCATCGACCGAAACAAAGGTAGGTTCACCACCCATCGTCAG
>Ga0105090_10000121_pt1 | contig 32125 bp, 34 predicted proteins | sample PPLLak3March2015_FD_79110 | JGI IMG/M metagenome (GOLD analysis project Ga0105090, IMG submission 79110) | Freshwater sediment microbial communities from Prairie Pothole Lake near Jamestown, North Dakota, USA - PPLs Lake P7 Core (1) Depth... | ecosystem: Environmental > Aquatic > Freshwater >...
GGCCCCGCCCGAGGAAATCAGCTTGTGCATCAGCAGGAAAATGCCGAAGGTCACCGCCACGGCGAGCAGGGCTGCTACGGGTACGCGCAGGAAACGCATCAGTCGCCGCGCCGCTCGGCGGAAATCGCGACGCCTTCGACGCCGGCGAGCCGCACCTGGTCCATTACCTGCGTCACGGTGCCGATGCGCGCCCCGCGGTCGGCGACGATGACCACGCTGCCTTCCGGGTTCTCGGCCCTGGCGCGCTCGACCATCTGCCGCACCTCGCGCAACTCGATCTGCCGCTTGGCCATCCAGATCTCGCCGTTGGGCCGGATGCCGATCAGGATGGTGCCGTTCTGCAGCGCGATCGCCTGCTCCGCCAGCGGCTTGATGATGGTCGCGCCGGTTTCCTTGGTGAAGGAGGTCGTCACGATGAAGAAGATCAGCATGATGAAGACGATGTCGAGCATCGGAGTGATGTTGATCTCCGCGTCTTCCATGTGTGCATGCCGTCTCGCCATACCGGGTCCTCAGCTCAGCGCTCAGTGGCGCTGCAACAGGTCTTCCAGGTTTTCGGTTTCGGCCTGTGCCTTGTGCTCCAGCCAGGTGCCGAAATAGACGCCGGACAGCGCGGCGACCATTCCGGCCATGGTCGGCACAGTCGCCATCGACACGCCGCCGGCCATCGCCCGCGCGTTGCCGCCGCCGCTGTAGGTCATCACCTCGAACACCGCGATCATGCCGGTGACCGTGCCCAGCAGCCCCAGCAGCGGGCAGATCGCGATCAGCGCCTTGATCATCCCGACGTTGTGCTTCAGCTCGAGCGCCGCCTCGGAAATCAGGCACTCGCGGATGCGCCTGGCGTGCCAGGAGGCCGTGTCTTCCCGCGCCTCCCAGGCCCGCAGGATGGCTTCCTTCCGCCCCGGGTGGACCCTGTAGAAGTACCAGATCCGCTCCAGGATCAGGGTCCACATCAGGAACAGCACGAACATGATCGCCCAGAGGACGTTGCCGCCGAGTTCCATGAAATCCCGGAGCGCCGCGGTCGCCTCGTAGAACCAGATCATCTGGGGCCTGCTAACACTACCTGGCGCTGCTCCGCGAGGCGCGCGATGATGCCGGCCGCCTGCTCTTCGAGCACCTGGATCAGCGCCTTGGCCTTGCCCTGCAGGAGACTGTGCAGCAAGGTCAGCGGGATCGCCACGACCAGGCCTTCCACCGTGGTGACCAGCGCCATGGAAATGCCCCCGGCCATCATGCGCGGGTCGCCGGTGCCGAACAGCGTGATCATCTGGAAGGTCACGATCATGCCGACGACCGTGCCCAGCAAGCCGAGCAGCGGCGCGACGACATACAGGACCTTGATGAAACTGAGCCCGGTTTCGAGCGGCGCGGTTTCGCGCAGTATGGCCTCATCCAGCTTCAGTTCCAGCGTTTCGATATCCGTGTCGGGGTTGTCGGTGTAAACCGACAGCACGCGCCCGAGCGGGTTCGACTTGTCGGCCGTTTCGCTCTTCACCTGCGCCCGGATTCTGCCACCTATGGTATAGAGCGAGAACAGCTTCCACAGGCAGAGCAGCAGGCCGAGGATGCCCACGCCGATGATCGTGTAGCCGACGATGCCGCTGTCCTCGCGCACCTGCTCCATCGCCGTCTTCGTCTGCACCACGGCACGCAGGATCTGGCCGCGCGTGAAATCGAACGACATCGGCACGATCTCGCCGGGCGCCGCCTGCTGCAGGTCCTCGGCGAGGGCGCGAAAGCGGCTCGCCGGCTGGCGGGCCAGCTCGATCAGCCGTTCGCGGCTCTTGCTGGTGTCCCAGTCCAGGAACGCACCGCCGGAGACGGAGTTGAACACACCGAGCCGGACCACCTCGAGCTCCTGCACTTCGCCGTTCGTGCGTTCGACCGGGGCCGTGAACCTGACGACCTTGCCGGACTCGGCGACCTCGGTCACCATCGCCGACCACAGCTGTCGCAGCTCGGTCACGGTGGGCAACTCGCGGCGCTGCGCGAGTTCCGCGAGGAAGGCGGTGCGCCCCGGCCGCTGCGCGGTCACCATCGAATCGTCCAGCGCGGCCTGCACGTCGCCCGCCGACTGGCGCACGACGCCGAACAGCTCGCCCAGGTTGCCCATGCGTTCGGCCAGCGTGGTCTCGAGCTCGGCCAGCGCCCGTTCGTTCTGGTCGTACTCGTCCCGCAGGCTGTCGCTGCGGGTATTCTCGCCGGCCAGTTCCTGGCGGGCCTCGGCCAGCAGAGCACGCTGGTTGTCGCGCTCGCGCACGAAGCGCGCCTCGCGCTCCTCGTTGATCCTGGCCTCGCTGCCGGCGGCCTCGCGGACCATGCGGGCGAGTTCGTCCAGGCTCTGCGCGCCGGCGCCCGGGGCGGCGGCGAGCAGGGCGGCGGCGAAAAGCAGGCTCAGCCGGTTCATTGCGCCACCTCCGGCCCCGGGATCGGGAGCGTCACGAGATCGGGCGCCTTTTCGTTCCTGGCGATCGCCAGGCCGTTGCGGACTTCGAGCCCGTAGCGGTCAGGCAGTTCTTCGTAAGCCCTGGTGGCCGGGTTGAACCAACCCGTAACCGCGCCGTCGCTGGTCTGGTAAATCAGCAGGGTCCGCCCCACCCGCAGGAAGTCCACGGTCTGGCCGCTGGTCGGCAGCGCGGCCGAATAGGCCTCGGTGGTGCGTCCGAACTCCAGTTCGCCCTGGTAGGCCTCCATCACCCGGCGGTATTTTTCGGAGGCGGTGACCTCGGCCTGGTCCATCATGTCGCGCAGCCGCTCGACCCTCGCGCGCCTCTCCTCGATGCGGAACGGAATGTCCGCCTCGACCATGCGGTCCAGCGTTTCGATCATCTCCAGCATCAGCGGGACGACGCCGCGGTTGGTCTCCTCCAGTCCGACCAACTGCCGGTTGATCGACTGGATCTCGTCGCGCTGATCGACCACGACGCGTTCGAGGTTGTCGTTGTAGATGCGCAGTGCCTCGGTCTCCCGGACCACCGCCCGGTACTCGGACAGCAGATCCTGCGTCTGTCGCGCCACGCTCGAAACGCGCTGTTGCGATTTTGCGGAATCCCGGGCGATCCCGGTTTCGACCTGCACGGATGAGTCCAGTACCTGCGCCTGCGCCTGACCCTGGGCCGAAGCCTGGGCATGCACGGCGGGCATGGGCAGCAGCAGGCATGCGATCAGCAGGGACCGGAGCTTGCGGTCCCCTGGAATTCGGCAGCTTCGTGTTTGTGGCATCGCTCAGTTCCAATGTAGGGGTAACGACCCGGAGAACGAGTCGGGGCCGGCCGCCGGGGCGCGGCACCTGTCCGGCCTCGACGCGGGCTCCAGCCGGTCAGGATAACCGAGGCGGCCGGGGCAATGCCATATCCCCGTACGCTGGGCTCGCCTATCGGCGATAATCCGGCGGAACCTCCACGCGGACCGCGCCATGCCATCCAACGGAACAGCCAAAAGCACGACCGGGGCGAGCCGCGGCGACGCGGGCCGTCCCTGCAGCCTGTGGCGCCGCCTGCTGATCATGGGCTATGACGCAATCGCGGTGATCGCCCTGCTCATGCTGGTGACCGCGCTGGCCATGCTGGGCGGGTTCCGCGAGTTGAACGTGGTCCGCGACCCGCTCTACGGCGCCGGCCTCGTGGTTGCCTGGTTTCTGTATCTCGGCTGGTGCTGGCGCCGCGGCGGAATGACCGTCGGCATGCGGGCCTGGCGGGTCCGCATCGAGACGCTGGAGGGCGGGACGCCCGGCTGGGGCGCCTGCATGGTCCGCTTCCTGGTGTCGCTTTTCTCCTGCGTCGCGGCGGGCGCCGGTTTCCTGTGGTCGCTGTTCGACCGGGATCGTCGCTGCTGGCACGACATCGCGAGCGGCACCCGGCTGCGGCGCTGCTGAGCGGGTCACGCCCGGCCGCACCGGGTCACGCCCGAGGCGCCGGGCCCGGCGCCGTCAAACCGAGCGGCGCAGCGCCAGCAAGGCCGCGGCGGCGAGCAGCACGATCGGCACCGAGATGGTCAGCGCGGGCGGCAGGTCGTAGACGCCGCCGAGCTTCTGCACCGCGCGGCTCACGATCATGAACAGCCCGCCGAGGGTCATGCCGAAAAACAACCTGACGCCGGTGCTGTGCGAGCGCGCTTGCCCGAACAGGAACGGCATGCCGGCGAGCACCAGCGCGATAACCGTGAAGGGATACAGCACCTTCTCCCAGAAGGCGTCCAGGTAAACGCCTTCGTCCAGGCCGTTCTCGCCGAGGTAGGCGAGGTAATCCCACAGGGACCGCAGCGACAGGAACTTGGGCCGCGTCACCGCGGAATCCAGCAATTCCGGCCGCACGTCGGTGGCCCAATCCTGGTGCTTCGCCCGCGTCAGCGCCGCGCCGTAATCGCCGAACTCGACACGCGACACCTCGTTCAGGGTCCAGCGGCCCTCCCGGTGGTCCGCGCTGTTCGCGCGGGTGATGGCCTGGAGGTCGGCCTGGCCGGAGAACTGGTAGATGACCACGTCCTTGAAGTCGACCGTCTGTCCGCCCCGATCGGCGTACAGCAGCGGCCGCTGGATGTTGACGACGTCGAATCCGTCGCGCATCCAGACACCGCGGGAGCCGCCAATGATCGCCTGGCCGACCATTTCACTGAGGCGGAAGGCGCGCGCCTGCTGCTCGGCGGCCGGCGCCAGCCATTCGCCCATGATCATGACCGGCACGGTCAGCAACAGCGTGCCGGCGAGCGCCGCCAGCGCCAGGCGGAGCCGCGAAATGCCGGCCGTGCGGAACGCCACCAGTTCATTGGCGGCCGCCAGCCCGCCGAGCCCGACCAGGGCGCCGAGCAGCGCGGATACCGGGAACACCTGGTACGCCATGCGGGGCATGGTGAGGGCGACGAACCACAGGCCGTCCAGCGTGCCGTAATCGTTTTGCGTGGAACGAAGCTCCCCCAGCAGGCTGAACAGCACGAAGAGGATGGTCATGGCCGTCCACACCAGCAGGATGCCGAGGCAGGCGGCGCGGCCAACGTACCTGTCGACCAGCTTGATCAACCTCTGCCCACCATCCGGCCCTGCCGGCGCAGCCACAGCACGGCGACGAGCAGCACCAGCAGGTGTACCCACCACAGCCCCGGAAACGCGGCCAGCTCGCCCTTGGCCAGCCAGGCGCGGCACATGTACAGGACGTTCGCGTAGATCGTATACGCCAGGATGCCGAGCAGGGCGCGCCCGCCGCGGCCCTCGCGCGGCGACGAGTGGGCCAGCGGGATCGCCAGCAGGCCCAGCACGATGGCGGCGATCGCCGGCGACAGTCGCCACTGCACCTCGGCAATGGCCTCGGGACTGTCGGACAGCAGGATCTCGACGGTGCTCCTGGCCTCCAGCGCCGCCTGCCGGGTCCGGTTTTCGGGCTCCGGCAGCTTCAGGTCGTTGCGCGAGAAACGGATGATGCCGAAATCGAGCGCCGACTCCCCGCCTTCGGTAATCTGCCCGTTCTCCAGCGTCAGGTAGCGATTGCCGGACTCGGGGTCGAGCCAGTAATAGCCCTTTTCCGCGGCCCACACCTGCTCGCGCTCGCCGTCACGCTGCTGGATGAACACGTGGCGCAGGGTGCGGCCGTCCTTTTCGACCGCCTCCACGTAGAGCACCATGTCGCCGCCCCGCAGCACGTGGAACTCGCCGGTTTGCAGGCCCCACTCGGCGGCGTTCCTGAATGCGTCCTCCAGTTTCTGCTGGGTCAGCGCGGCGGTCAGCGGGGCGAGCACCAGCCCGAGGGCGAGCAGGATTGCAGCCACCGGCAGCAGCAGGTTGGACAGGGGGCGCAGGAGCATGGTCCAGCGGAAGCCGCTGGCGCGCATCACCGCCATTTCCTGGTCCCGGTAGAGTCGGCCGAGTCCCCAGATCACCGCGATGAAAACGCTCAGGGGCAGTATGGTGGACAGCAGGTCGGGCATCTTGAGCAAAGTCAGCGCGCCCAGCAGGCCCGGCGGAACGTGCCCGTCGGCGATGTCCCCCAGCAATTCACCGAGCGACACGCCGATCATCACGGTCATCAACACGATGGCGGTTGCCAGGAAAGTCCAGGCCCACTCGCGGAGAATGTATTTCTGCAGGATGCTCAGTTTGACCTCGCGAAAAAAGACGGCCCCGGCAAGGCGCCCAGTTTATCGCATCCCGCCGGGACCCGTCGTGCCCGCGAGCAACGGGCCGGGGGTTTCCCGGCGTTGTTTTCTTGTAGAATGACGGGCTTGGCCGCGCGATTGACGGCAATTCCGCCGCGCCGCAACAGAATTGAAACCAAGGAATTCCAGCGATGAGACTTGCACTTGAAGACCAGGCCATTCACGAAATCCGGAGCGATTGCCTGGTGATCGGCTTCACCGAGGGCGGGGCCATGACCCCGTCCGCCCGCCGCATCGACGCGGTCAGCGGCGGCGCCATCGGCCGCCTGCTGGAGAGCCGGGACATCCAGACCGCCATCGGCAAGACGCAGTTCCTGCACGGCGTGCCGGGACTGGCGGCCCCGCGGGTGCTGGCGGTCGGGTTCGGCAAGCAGGACAAGCTCGACCTGCCGCGCTTCGACCGCGCCTGCCTGGCTGCCGGCAAGGCGCTGCGCGATCACCCACTGACCAGCTGCCACGTCTGCCTGCATGAACTCGAGTTTGGCGAAACCGGGCCCGCCCAGCGCCTGCGGCAGGCCGCCCTGGCCATCCACCGCGCCAATTACCTGTACACCGTGACCAAGCCGCTCAAGGAGGACTCGCCGGTGCCGGTGGCGACCGCGACGTTCCAGGGCGGCGCGTCCCTGCAGACGGCGCTCGACCAGGCCACGGGCTTCGCCCTGGGTTACGAAAAAGCCAAGATTCTCGGCGACCTGCCGCCCAACATCTGCAACCCCGCCTACCTGGCGCAGGAGGCCGCCGCCATAGCCGAACAGTTCACGCGCGTCGAGCTGGAAGTTCTCGAGGAAGAGGACATGGCCGGCCTCGGCATGGATGCCTTGCTCGGGGTTTCCCGCGGCAGCGCCAACCGCGCCCGCCTGATCGTGCTGACCTACGCTGGCGGGGCGAAGGATCAGCGCCCCGTGGTGCTGGTCGGCAAAGGCATCACCTTCGACTCCGGCGGGCTCTCCCTGAAGACGGGCGAGAACATGATGCAGATGAAATACGACATGTGCGGCGCGGCCGGTGTCATCGGCGCCTTCGTCGCCTGCGCCCGCATGCAGCTGGCGCTGAACGTCGTTTGCGTGGTCGCGGCGGTCGAGAACATGCCGGACGGCGACGCCTACCGCCCGGGCGACGTACTCACGAGCATGTCCGGCAAGACCATCGAAGTATTGAACACGGACGCCGAGGGTCGCCTGATCCTGTGCGACGCGCTGACTTACAGCGAACGCTTCCAGCCGGAGGTCATCATCGACGTGGCCACCCTGACCGGGGCCTGCGTCGTCGCGCTCGGACACCATGCGAGCGGGCTGATGAGCAACGACGACCGGCTCGCGGCCGAACTGCTCGCGGCCGGCGACTCCGTGGTCGACCGCGCCTGGCGGCTGCCGCTTTGGGAAGAGTACCAAACGCAGCTCGACTCGCCGTTCGCCGACATGAAAAACGTGGGCGGTATGCCCGCCGGCGTGCTCACTGCGGGCTGCTTCCTGTCGCGCTTCGCCGAAGAGCAGCGCTGGGCCCACCTGGACATTGCGGGCTCGGCCTGGAAATGGGGCGGCGACGACGGCGCGACCGGCCGTCCCGTGGGGCTGCTCACGCAGTTCCTGATAAACCGGGCCGCGTAGATTTCAGCGTGGACTGCCAGGTCGACTTCTACGTGCTGGCCGAGTCGGCGCCGTCCGCGGAACAGCTGGCCTGCCGGCTGAGCCTGATGGCCTGGGAGCAGGGGCATCGCGTGTCGGTGCTGACTCCCGACGAAAACGCCGCCAGGTCGCTGGACGAACTCATGTGGAACTATCCGGCGGGGCGCTTCCTGCCGCACGAGCGCACCGGGCCGGGACTGGGTACGGAGGGCCAGGGTGACGCGGTATGGGCCGCCCCGGTCAGCATCGTGGCGTCCGCGGACCTGGTCGGCGCCGACCGCGACGTCGTCGTCAACCTCGGCGACACGGCCGTGCCGCAGCCCGGCCGTTTCCGCCGGCTGCTGGAGATCGTGCCCGCCGCGCCGCACATGCGTGAGGCGTCCCGGGACAAGTTTCGCCACTACCTGAGGCTGGGTCTGCGACCCGTCAAGCACGACATTCAAAACTTCTAGGCATCTCCGAACCTATTATGGACAAGAGCTACGACCCGGGCGCCATCGAACAGCGCTGGTACCAATTCTGGGAAGACAGCGGCTATTTCGAACCCGGCGGCGGTGACCAACCCTATTGCATCATGCTGCCCCCGCCCAACGTGACCGGCAGCCTGCACATGGGGCACGCGTTCCAGGATACGATCATGGACACGCTGACGCGCTGGCAGCGCATGAAGGGCTCCGACACGCTCTGGCAGCCGGGCACCGACCACGCGGGCATCGCCACGCAAATGGTGGTCGAGCGGCAGTTGCTCGCGCAGGGCAAGTCGCGCCACGACCTCGGACGCGAGCGCTTCATCGAAGCCGTCTGGGAGTGGAAGGAGCAGTCCGGCGATACGATCGGCCGGCAGATGCGGCGGCTCGGCGCCTCGGTCGACTGGTCCCATCATTGCTTCACCATGGACGAGCCGCTGTCGGCGGCGGTGCGCCGCGTGTTCGTGCAGCTCTGGGAAGAGGGGCTGATCTACCGGGGCGAGCGGCTGGTCAACTGGGACCCCGTGCTGCACACCGCGCTGTCCGACCTCGAGGTGGTCGCGCAGGAAGAGCACGGCAATATGTGGCACATCCGCTACCCCCGCTGCAACGGCAGCGGCCACCTGGTGGTCGCCACCACCCGGCCGGAAACGCTGCTTGGCGACACCGCGGTCGCGGTCCACCCGGAGGACGAGCGCTATCGCGATCTGGTCGGCGAGCACCTGCAACTGCCGCTGACCGGCCGCCGCATCCCGGTCATCGCCGACGAGTACGTGGACCGCGAGTTCGGCTCGGGCTGCGTCAAGATCACCCCGGCCCACGACTTCAACGACTACGAAATCGGCAAGCGCCACGACCTGCCGGTCATCAACGTGCTCGACATCAACGCCTGCCTCAACGAGCAGGCGCCCGAACCCTATCGGGGCCTGGACCGCTTCGCGGCCCGCGAGCGGATCGTCGCGGACCTGGCGACGCTCGGCTTGCTGGAGAAGATCGAGGATCACAAGCTGACGATCCCGCGCGGGGACCGCTCCCACGCGGTGGTCGAGCCTTACCTGACCGACCAGTGGTACGTGAAGGTCGCGCCGCTCGCCGGGCCGGCGATCGCCGCCGTGGAGGACGGCCGCATCGAGTTCGTGCCCGCCAGCTGGGGCAAGACCTATTTCGAATGGATGCACCGCATCGAGGACTGGTGCATCAGCCGCCAGCTGTGGTGGGGGCACCGCATCCCGGCCTGGTACGACGAGCAGGGCGGCATCCACGTCGGTCTGGACGAAGCGGACGCGCGACGCCGCAGCGGCCTGGGCGACGACGTGCTTCTGCGCCAGGACGAGGACGTGCTGGACACCTGGTTTTCCTCCGCCCTGTGGCCGTTCAGCACCCTGGGCTGGCCGCAAGGGACCGACCGCCTCGCACGTTTCTACCCCACCAGCGTGCTGGTGACCGGCTTCGACATCATCTTTTTCTGGGTCGCGCGGATGATCATGATGGGCCTGAAGTTCATGGACGACGTGCCCTTCCGCACCATTTACATCCACGGCCTGATCCGCGACGCGCACGGCCAGAAAATGTCCAAGTCCAAGGGCAATGTGCTGGACCCGCTCGACCTGATCGACGGCATCGGGCTGGAATCGCTGGTGCGCAAGCGCACCACGGGGCTGATGCAGCCGCAGATGGCCCCGGCCATCGAGAAGGCGACGCGCCGGGAGTTTCCGGACGGCATAGCGGCATTCGGCACTGACGCGCTGCGCTTCACGTTCGCCGCCCTGGCCACCACCGGGCGCGACATCCGTTTCGACCTCGGCCGCATCGAAGGCAACCGCAACTTCTGCAACAAGCTGTGGAACGCCGCCCGTTTCGTCCTGATGCAAACCGAAGGGCAGGACGCGGCGCCGGGCGCGCAGGCCGGCCGGCGGCCCGGCGTCATCGACCGCTGGATCGTCTCGCGCCTGCACCGCGCGGTGGGCGAAGTGGAAAGCCAGCTCAGCGCGTACCGGCTCGACCTGGCGGCCCAGGCGCTGTACGAATTCACCTGGAACGAATACTGCGACTGGTACCTCGAGTTCGCCAAGGCCATGCTGCAGGACGACGACGCGGCCGGCCGGGCCGTTACGCGCCACACCCTGCTCAGCGTGCTCGAAACCACGCTGCGGGCGCTGCACCCGGTGATGCCTTTCATTACCGAGGAGATCTGGCAGCGTGTCAGGCCCCTGCTGGGCATCGAGGGCGAAACGATCATGTTGCGCCCGTTCCCGGTGGCCGGCGCGATCGACGTCGAGGCGGAGCAGGACGTCGACTGGATCAAGGAGGTCATCCAGGGCGTGCGGAGGATCCGCTCGGAGCTGAACCTGTCCCCGGCGCAGATGCTGGACGCGCTCTTCCAGGGCGGCGACCAGAGCGACCGCGACCGCCAGCAGATCTATGCCGGGGCGCTCGCGCAACTCGCGCGTATCCGCTCCGCGAAGTGGGTGGATGAGGACGCCGAAACCGCCCAGTGCGCCGTGGCGCTGGTCGGCGAGCTGAAGGTGCTGATCCCGCTGAAGGGCCTGGTCGACGTCGACGAGGAACTGGCGCGTCTCAAGCGGCAGCTGGAAAAGGAAAACTCCGACCTGCGCAAATCCGAGGGTAAGTTGGGCAACAGCCGCTTCGTCGACAACGCGCCGGAAGCGGTCGTCGAGCAGGAGCGGGAGCGCCTGGCCGCGCACCGGGCCGCCGTGGAGAAACTGCACGCCCAGGTCCGCCAGCTGGAGTCGCTGAAGGATTGAGCGACGTCAGGCGCGCGGTCGATTCCAGCGCAGGTCCAGTCGCATGACGAGCGCGTCTTCCCGGCCCTGCCCGGCCTCGACGGAAGGCGACGGTTCGCTCACGGCGCTCGCGGAATAATAGTCCGGCCGCCGGCCGATCACCGTGAATCCATGCCTGTCGTAAAGCGCGATGCCCGCCGGGTTGCTCGGCCGCACCTCGAGGTACATGCTCTCGCAGCCGTGCGCGCGGGCCGTGCGCACGGCGTTTTCCAGCAGCACCTGCCCGCAACCCCGGCGCTGCCACTCGGGGGCCACGCACAGGTTCAGCAGGTGGCTCTCCCCGGCCGCGTCCGACTGGATGCTGTAGCCGACCAGTTGCGCGCCCAGCTGCAGGCCCCAGCAGTCATAACCGACCCGCAGGCAATCGCCGAAAATTCCCCGGGTCCAGGGATGGGGATAGGCCGCAAGCTCGATTTCCATGACGCGGTCGAGATCGCCCCAGCCAAGGGGGCGCACCAGCGGGTGGAACAGGTCGCGCTCGGCGATCATGCCGCGGAGGGGCCGTTGCCGCCCGGCGAGGCGTTGCGCAGCGGATCCTGCAGGCACCGCCACAAGGCTCGCTTGGCCGCCGCGTGCAGGGAAATCTCCCCGAGGCCGGCCAGCGGCGTCACCGTGGCCGAGCCGACGACGGGCGGAATCGCGCCCTGGAACAGCCAGCGAACGGTGTCGTCGCCGAACACCAGCACGCGGGTAATCAGGCGGGCGCCAATCGCCGCCTCCAGCGTGAGGTGATCGCCGCCCGCGCCGCTGCCCACGCCGCTAACTGGCCAGGCCCAGGGCGGGTCGCCGCCCAGGGCACGCACCACGTCGGCGGCAAACTTGCTCGCGCTGTCGGCAGCCGCGGAGCAGACCAGCAGCGTGCTGCCGCGCCCGGAGCCGACCTGGATGCGCCCGTGCTGATTGTCGGCCAGTGCGTCGAATGGCGCCTCGAATGGCGCGTCGAATAACGCCGCGGACTGCGCGCCGCCTGCCGGCGCGGCGGACCTGACCACCCAGACATCGAAGCCCAGGGCTTCGAGGTAGGCGCGCCGCCGGGCCTCATTCACGGCCGGCCGTCTCCCGGTCCGTGAGCTTCCGGTCCGTGAGCTTCCGGTCCGTGGGTATCCGCCGGCTGTGTTTCCGCTTCCCGCATTTCGGCTCCGGGCTTCGCGGACTCGCCGGGGGGCAGACCGTGCCGCTGCGCCGCGCGCCGCTCGCGGCGGCTCTTCCACTGCTGGCGGCCGAGGATCGTGACGACCAGCCCGGACGTCACGTAGCCCACGCCCAGGATCATCAGCACGGTGGGCGGATCGATGGCGAGGAGCACGAACACCAGAACGACCAGCATCAGGAAGCCGACCGGGATGCGGTCGCCCCTGGGCCAGGTCTTGAAGCTGAAGTAGCGCACGCGGGAGAACATCAGCAGGCCAAGGGCGACGGTCTCGGCCCACAGCAACCAGCGCACCGTCTCGCCCGCGACGCCCTGGTCGGTGAAAAACCAGATGGTGGCCACCAGCGTGCCTGCTGCGGCCGGCGAGGCGAGGCCCTGAAAATAGGTTTTGTCGCTCTTCTCCACCTGGACGTTGAAGCGCGCCAGGCGCAGCGCCGCGCAGGCCACGAACAGGAAGGCGGCCAGCCAACCGAGTTTGCCGGCCAGCGGGCTGATCTCCCGCAGGCTGGCGAGAGACCAGTTGAACGCCAGCAGGGCCGGGGCAAGGCCGAAGGAAATCAGGTCGGAAAGGCTGTCGTACTGGACGCCGAACTCGCTCTGCGTATGGGTGAGGCGCGCCACCCGGCCGTCGAGCCCGTCCAGCACGCCGGCCACCACCACGGCCACGGCCCCCACGGCGAAATGTCCGTTGATGCCGGCGATGATGGAATAGAAGCCCGCGAACAGCGCCCCGGTGGTGAGGGCGTTGGGTAGCAGGTACACGCCTTTGTGAATTTTCTTTTCGCCCGGCTCCATGCCGTATCCTCGGAAACCGCCAACGCGGGTTGCTGCTTCGGCCGAATGATAACAAAGTGAGGCGAGGTCGGCCTCGATTGTGATATAAGAAATGCACGCCCGTAAGGGGGTTCATGAGAGGGAAATCGTGATGAAACAAGTGTTTGAGAAGCAGGGAAAGGATAGCGGCCGCCGGTTCTCGCGGCTCCTTCCCTGGCTCCTGGGACTGTCGGTGATGCTCGCGGGAAGCCCCCTGGCCGCAGCCGAAGTGTACACCTGGACCGACGCGGACGGCGTGCTGCATTTCAGCGACACGCCGCGACCGGACGGACAATCGGAAACCATCGAGGCGGAAGAGGCCTATCGTCCCGGCACCGCCGACGCCTATCCCGCCCCCGCGGCGCCCTCATCCAGCGAGCAGGCGCCGCTCGAAGTCCAGGCCCTCACGGAGTCCGGCGAACCCCCGCCATCGGCGGCTGAGGCTCAGCGCGAAGAGCGCGCCCGCCAGCGCGAAGAGCGCCGCGCGGCGCAGGCCGAGAAGGACCGGCTCTGCTCGCAGCACCGTCAGCGCCTGGAACAGGTCGAACCTTCCCGCCGGGTGTTCTACACCGACGCCAATGGCGAGACCGTCCGCCTCGACGACGAGGAGCGCGTTCGGCTGGTCGAGGAGTCCAGGGCTTTCATTGACGAGAACTGCCAGGACTGAAGGGCCACCGCCCCTCCCGCTCCCTCTCGCCCCTTGCTTGCTGCCCACCCGGCCCTGCCCCCCGGCGGGCAGGGCCTATCACCGCCCCTTGCCTGCGGTTAGAATTACCGGTTTGCATTCCAGGATTCGTGCGCGCGAATGAGAACCAGCAAATTCCACATCATGACGACCCGGGAAACCCCGGCCGACGCGGAGATCGTGAGCCACCAGCTGATGCTGCGCAGCGGCATGATCCGCAAACTTACCGCGGGCATTTACACCTGGACCCCGCTCGGCTGGCGCGTGCTGAAAAAGGTCGAGCGCATCGTGCGCGAGGAGATGGACCGCGCGGGCTATCTCGAACTGCTGATGCCCGCGGTGCAGCCGGCCGAGCTGTGGAAGGAAACCGGCCGCTGGGACGATTTCGGCGACCAGTTGCTCAAGCTGCACGACCGGGCGGGGCGCGACTACGTGTTCGGGCCGACCCACGAGGAGGTCATCACCGACCTCGCGCGCAACGAGCTGCGCAGCTACAAGCAGCTGCCGGTGACTTTTTACCAGATCCAGACCAAGTTCCGCGACGAGATCCGGCCGCGCTTTGGCGTGATGCGGGCCCGCGAGTTTTTGATGAAGGACGCCTATTCCTTCCATATCGACGAGGCCGGCCTCGACGCCACCTACTGGGAAATGTACGAAGTGTATTCGCGCATTTTCACGCGCGCCGGCCTGCAATTCCGGGCAGTGCGCGCCGACTCGGGCGCCATCGGCGGCAGCCAGTCGCACGAATTCCACGTGCTGGCGGACTCGGGTGAAGACCTGATCGCCTTCTCCACCGACTCCGATTTCGCCGCCAACGTCGAACTGGCGGAGGCGATGCCCGCCGAGGGGACGGCCGCGGCGCCGGGCGAGGCGCTGCGACTGGTCGACACGCCGGACGCCCACACCATCGACGAACTGGTGGCCGGCTTCGGCGTGCCGGCCGCGCAAACCGTCAAGACCCTGGTGGTGGCGGCCGCCGCGGACTCCGGCGCGGACTTTGTCGCCTTGCTGGTACGCGGCGACCACGTGCTCAACGAGTTCAAGGCCGCGCGCCTGCCCGGGGTGGCAAGCCCGGTGCGCTTCGCCACCGAGGCGGAGATCCGGGACGCGATCGGCGCGGGTCCGGGCTCGCTCGGACCGGTGGGCCTGCCGATCCCCTGCATCGCCGATCGCAGCGTGGCCGTGATGGCGGACTTCGCCGCGGGCGCGAACCAGGATGACAAGCACTATTTCGGCATCAACTGGGGGCGCGACGTCGACCTGCCGCCGGTAGCCGATCTGCGCAACGTGGTCGAAGGCGACCCGAGCCCGGACGGCCGGGGCGCGATCCGGCTCGCGCGGGGCATCGAGGTGGGCCACATCTTCCAGCTCGGCACCAAGTATTCGCAGTCGATGAACGCGGTGGTCCTCGGCGAGGACGGCAAGTCCCACGTGATGCCGATGGGCTGCTACGGCATCGGCGTGTCCCGCATCGTGGCCGCGGCCATCGAGCAGAACCATGACGAGAACGGCATTCGCTGGCCCGAGCCGCTGGCGCCTTTCCAGGTCGCCCTGCTGCCGATGAACGCCGCCAAGTCCTACCGCGTGCGCGAAGCCGCGGAACAGCTCTACGCAGAACTGCTGGCCGCCGGCGTCGAGGTGCTGCTCGACGACCGCAACGTGCGGCCGGGCGTGATGTTCAACGACATGGAGCTGATCGGCATTCCGCACCGCGTGGTGATCGGGGAACGCGGGCTGGACGAAGGCCAGCTCGAGTACCGCCGCCGGACGGCTGCCGAGAACGAGAGCATCCCCCTGGCCGGCGCCTGCGCCGCCATTCTCGAACGCCTAGGCCGGTAACCCCGATCTTCCGTAGGAGCGGATTCATCCGCGATTGGGGTTTCGGCTCTCGCTTCGAACCCGGTCGCTGCCGGGTGGGTCCTTCCAGGACACGCTCCAGCCAGCATGTTGACACATGCTGGCTGGCCATCCCTGGGCGCTCGATGATTTGTTCCCGACAAATCACGGTCCTGGAAGGACCCACCCGACAGCGACCTCTACGCAGCGGCAAATCTGATGCTGAGGCGTGTCAGGGAGGTGCCGGGTACCTGTTCTCAGGAATGTAGGCTGTAGGGAACACGCGCCACGGCATTCCGCGAGCGCTTCTTCGCCTGCGGCGAAACCGCACTCGCTGCATTGCCTGCGCTCTCCAAGCGCCCAGGGACGGCCAGTCTGCATGCAGACTGGAGCGTTTCCTGAGAACAGGTACCCGGCACCGACCGTGCGACCAAGCGACAATCACGGATGAATCCCGTCCTACCGGGCTTCCATACGGAATTCCAGCCGCGCCACCCCTTCGACCTCGCATTCGACATGATCGCCTGGCGCCAGCGGGCCGATGCCCGGCGGCGTGCCGGTGAACACCAGGTCGCCGGCCGCCAATTCGAAGTAGCGCGACAACTCCGCGAGCACCTCCGCCACCGACCAGGTCATGTCGGCCGTGTTGCCCTGCTGGCGCAGCATCCCGTTGACCGACAGCCGGATCGCCGCGTTGCGGGGGTGGCCGCAGCGCGCGACCGGCTGCAGCGGCGCCAGCGGCGCCGAGCGGTCGAAGCCCTTGGCCGTCGTCCAGGGCCGACCGGCCTGCCGGGCCGCGGCCTGCAGGTCGCGGCGGGTCAGGTCGACGCCCACGGTATAGCCATAAACGAGTTCGAGCGCCCGTTCCGCGGCGACGTCGGCTCCGCCGAGGCCCAGTGCGACCACCAGCTCGACCTCGTGATGCAGGTTCTGCGTCAGCGGCGGGTAAGGCACGACCGGGCCCGGGCAGACGGCATCCGCGGGCTTGGCGAAGAAAAACGGCGGTTCGCGGCCGCTGTCGCCCATTTCGCGCGCGTGTTCGCGGTAATTCTGGCCCACGCAGTAAATGCGATGCACCGGGAACCCCCCAGCCTCGCCGGCAACCGGGACCACCGGCTGCGCGGCGGGCGCAAACACGTAGCGGCTCTCGTCCACCGCCGCGATCATGCCAGCCGCCGGATGCCCACCGCCTCGCGGATGCGCGCCAGGAACGGGGTGGCCCAGGCGCGCGCCTTGCGCGCCCCGTCGAGCAGCACTTCCTCGATGCGCGCGGGTTCGGCCATCAGCAGCTCGTAGCGCGAGCGGGCCGGCGCCAGTTCCCGGTCGATCAGCTCGAAGGTCAGTTGCTTCGCTTCGCCCCAGGCGATGCCGTCACGGTAGGCCTGGCGCATCTCCACCCGCTGCTGCGGCGTGGCGAAGGCGGCGTAGATCGCATAAAGCGTGGAGCCGTCGGGATCTTTCGCTTCGCCGGGCTCCAGCGAATTGGTGACGATGCGCAGGATGGCCTTGCGCAATTGCTTTTCCGGCAGCCACAGCGGGATCGTGTTGTCGTAGCTCTTGGACATCTTGCGGCCGTCCTTGCCCGGCAGCACCGCGACGTGTTCGTCGACCACTGCCTCGGGCAGCGCGAACAGCTCGCCGTAGTGGTGGTTGAAGCGCTGCGCGATGTCCCGCGCCATCTCCAGGTGCTGCACCTGGTCCCTGCCCACCGGCACATGGGTGGAGTGGAACAGCAGGATGTCGGCGGCCATCAGCACCGGGTAGCCGAACAGGCCCATGGTAATGGCGAAGTCCGCATCCTCGCCGGCGTCGATATTCTCCTGCACCGCGGCCTTGTAGGCATGCGCCCGGTTCATCAGGCCCTTGGCGGTGGAACAGCTGAGAATCCAGGTCAGTTCCGGGATCTCGGGAACGTCGGACTGCCGGTAAAACACGGCGCGTTCGGTGTCCAGCCCGAGGGCCAGCCAGGTCGCGGCGATCTCCAGCGTGGAGCGCTGCATGCGCGCAGGATCCTGGTTCTTGACCAGGGCGTGGTAGTCGGCGAGAAAATAGTAGGACTGCACGTCCTCGTCATGGCTGGCAGCGATGCACGGTTTGATCGCGCCGACGTAATTGCCGAGGTGCGGCGTGCCGGTGGTCGTGATGCCGGTCAGCACGGTGCGTTTTTTCATCGGAATGCCCGCTGCCGTTAAAAGATGCGTATTCTAAGGGAAACAGGGAAGCAATTCCGCACTATTCCCCCGGGGAGAGGCAGGACGACCCAATCCGCTTGGCATATGACCGCGTTGCACCGTCAATTCACCGCCCGGCAATTCACTGCCTGGCAGTTCGCCGCCGGGCAATTCGCCGCCAGGGGCCTGCTCCTGCTCGCCCTCGCTGCCTGCCCTGCCGCGCTGCCGGCCGCAACGTTCCCGCACTCCGGCCCGGAGCAAGCGGCGCTGGACGAATCCGGTGCGGCTGCGGACGCAGCGACGGACGGGCAGGACGCGGAGACTTTCGACGCCTGTGACTGGAAGCTCGAAGGCCAGCCGCTCCAGGAGCAAGTGCAGGAGGTCGTTCGGGATTTGTCCTGCCATACCTACCGCTGGTTCGACGGGCTCTGGGGCGACCAGCAGGATTTTGATGAAAGGGCCATCAGCGGCTTGCTCACGCTGGGCGCCGAGTACACCGAGTACGAAGGCTTCGACCCCAAGCTGCGGTTCAAGGTACGGGCGCCCCTGCCCAACATGAGCAGCCGCTGGGACCTGATGCTCGGCCGGGTCGACGAAGAGTCATTTGTTTCCGACACGAGTGGCCAGGACCGGACGTTTTTCAACCCCGGCGTCATAGACCGCGGCCAGGATGCCTCCTGGCTGCTCGGGCTGGGCCATCGCGGCAGCGAAGGCAAGTCCGGCTGGGACTATTCGCTCGGCGTGCGCCTGCGCGTGCCGCCCAATCCCTTCGGAAAGGTCCAGTACTACTACAATCACGACTTCAGCGAGCGCGTCGATTTGCGCTTCCGCCAGACCTTTTTCTGGCGCCGGGACCAGGGCTTCGGCACCACCAGCCGCGGCGACCTGGCCTACATCGTCAACCTGGAGAACCTGCTGCGTTGGGAGGCCATCGTAACCGCGCACGACGAGACCCAGGGCACCGGTTGGTACGTTGGCCAGACCTGGTACCACCAGCTGCGGGGCGAAAACGCGCTTTCCCTCAGGGCGTTCGCGATGGGCGAAACCAGCGCACCCGTCGACCTGCGCGAGTACGGCCTGAGCCTGGTGTGGCGCCGACCCTTCACGCGCGACTGGCTGTACCTTTCGATCGGCCCCAGCGTAACCTGGCCGCGTGAACTGCCGGAGGAGAAACGCGAAATGTCGCTGGGTTTCGGCCTTTGGCTGGAGATGGAATTCGGCGACTGGCGCTGGTAGAAGCAGTCTCGTTCCGGGGCTACTCCGACCCCGCGCAGCGCCCCAGGTCCTGCTGCTGACGCTTCCCGCCCCCGTTTCCTTCGGCCAGCCCGCGCACGCAGGCGAGCAGGTCCGGCATGGTCCGGCCGATGTCGCGCCGCACCAGGAAGGCGGGCACCGGGGCCTGCGGGCGCAGCCGGATTTCGTGATCCACGAGCGTCCCGGCCGCGGTCTCCTCGAAGCGCCAGCTGCCTTCCAGCGCTTTCAGGTTGCCCTCGACCAGCCGGAAGTCGATCTGCTCCCAGGGGCGGCGCAGCGACTCGAAAACGAAATCCAGCCGCGGCGTCAGCCAGCCCCGGTCCAGCACCTGGTGCACCAGCGCGCGTTCGCCGGAATCCTCCAGCACCTCGCAGCGCTGCAGGCCGTCGACGAAACGGAAGGCCAGCTCGCAGGAGACGATGACGGCCCACACGGCCTGCGCGGGCGCGTGCACCAGCATCTGCATGCGCGCCGAACCGCCCTGCGGATCGCCGCGCGTCTCGCGCGCGACCACCTCGCCCGCTTCCAGCCTGGCGCGGGTCGCGGACTCCTCTGCGATTGCAGTCGACGCCGCGGCCGCAGAACAGGCAATGCAGCCGCCCAGCAGGAGGGCGACTGGCAGGAGTGCGATTGGCAGGAGTCGTTTGGTCACGGGGTCAGTATAATGGCGCGATGAACCTCCGCGCGCTGCAATATTTCGTCAAGCTGGCCGACCTTCGCCACTTCAGCAAGGCCGCCGACGCCTGTTTCGTCAGCCAACCGACGCTGAGCACCCAGGTCAAGAAGCTGGAAGAAGAGCTCGGCGTGCAGCTCGTGGAGCGCTCGCCCAAGCTGATCATGCTGACGCCGGTCGGCGAGGACATCGCCAGCCGCGCGCGGCTGGTGCTGCGCGACATCGAACAGATTCGCATGGTCGCCCGGCGCAGCTCGAACCCGGCCGAGGGCGTGCTGCGGGTCGGGCTGTTCCCGACGCTGGCCCCCTATTACCTGCCCCATGTCGTGCCCCGGATCCGCCGCAAGTACCCCAGCCTGCGCCTGCAACTCGCCGAGGAAAAAACCGAGGCCCTGCTGCGCATGCTGCAGCAGGGGCAGCTGGACACCGCCCTGCTCGCGCTGCCGGTCGCCGGCGAAGGCATGCAGGTGGAAACCCTCTTCGAGGAGCCCTTCGTGCTGGCCCTGCCCGCCGGCCACCCGCTGGCGGCCCGCAAGGAGGTGACGCTGGCTGATCTCGAGGGCGCGGAGCTGCTGCTGCTGGAGGAAGGACACTGCCTGCGCGATCACGCGCTCGAGGTCTGCGCGCTGGCCGATGCGCACGAGCGGGTCGATTTCCACGCGACCAGCATGGAGACGCTGCGCCAGATGGTCGCCGCCGACGTCGGCATCACCCTGATGCCGCTGTTGTCGGTGAAGCCGCCCATCGCCGCCACCGACAACGTGGTCATTCGCCGCTTTGCGCCGCCGGCGCCCAGCCGCACCATCGCCATGGTCTGGCGCAGCAGCTCCGCGCTGTCCGGCTTCCTGCGCGAACTCTCGGAGTGCTTCCGCACGCTGCCGCCGGGTTTGTTGAAGCCGTAGGAGCGAACCTCGTTCGCGACCCCGGGTGCCGATTTCCCGAACAAGGTTCGGTCCTACAGATTTTTCAACAGCTCCTGGGCCTCGTCGTGCCCGTCCGGGATGCCTTCGAACAGTGGCGTCGAGAGGTAGCGCTCGCCGGTGTCGGGCAGTATCGCCAGGATGACGGAGCCGGGCTCCGCCGTTTCCGCGACCTTCAATGCCGCGGCGAAGGTGCCGCCCGAGGAAATGCCGCAAAAGATGCCTTCGTTCACGGCGAGCGCGCGCGACGTCGCGATGGCCTCGGCGTCCGTGACCGGGACGTTGCGATGCGCGACCGCGCGGTCCAGCACGTCCGGGATGAAGTCCGGCGTCCAGCCCTGGATCTTGTGGGGTTGCCAGGGCTGGCCGTCGAGCAGCGCCGCGCCGGCCGGTTCGGTCGAGACGATGGTCACATCCGGCCGCGCCAGGCGGATCATCTGCCCCGCCCCGGTGATGGTGCCGCCGGTGCCGTAGCCGCTGACGAAGTAATCCAGCCGGCGACCGGCGAAATCACGGAGCACTTCGGGGCCGGTCGTATTGCGGTGGTAGGCCGGGTTCGCCTCGTTCTCGAACTGTTCCGTCATGAACCAGCCATGTTTGGCAGCCAGCGCGCGGGTGACCCGCACCATGCCAGTGGCGCGCTCGGCCGCCGGCGTCAGCACGACTTTGGCGCCGAGGAAGCGCATCAGGCGGCGGCGCTCGATCGAGAAGGATTCCGCCATGACCGACACGAAGGGATAGCCGCGCACCGCGCAGACCATGGCCAGCGCGATGCCGGTGTTGCCCGAGGTCGCCTCGATCACCGTCTGGCCGGGCTTGAGCGAGCCTTTCTTCTCTGCGTCCAGGATGATGCCCAGGGCCAGCCGGTCCTTTACCGAGCTCATCGGGTTGAAGGCTTCCACCTTCACGTACATCTCCACGCCCCCCGGCGCGAGACGCTGGATGCGTATCACCGGCGTGTTGCCGATCGTCTCGAGAATGTCGTTGTAGATCATGTGCGCTTCCTGTGGTCAGGCCGCCGCGGCAACGGCGGCTCGTTCGTTGAGCCAAGAGAGGTTACTACCGAGCGTCGCGACCTGTCCAATGATCAGCAGCGCCGGCGGGTGCGGCGTCGGCCGGTGAATGGCGTGTTCTCTATTGCGATATAACGGGGCGGTATAAGGCGCTTATTGCCGCAGCAGGTCCGCCAGCGTCACCCCGCGCGCCAACGCCGGCGCGGCGCGGTTGCGGCCGGTGGCCCGGCGGATGAAAGCTTCCTTCGCGGTCCAGCTGCGCGACACGAGGCCGATGCCGAGGCGGCGCAGCAGGCCGAGTTCCTCCGGCATGAACAGGCCGCGGATGCCGTGGATGCCGCGCGCCATGATTTCCGCCTCGGAGCGGCGCCAGCGGCCGTAGCGGACCAGGGTTGCCTCGGCGGCGATGTCCTCCTGCCGCCGCCGCGCGTCGACCAGGACCTCGGTGAGGGCGGCGGCGTCGAGCAAGCCGAGGTTGACGCCCTGCCCGGCGAGCGGGTGGACCACGTGGGCGGCGTCGCCGATCAGCACCGCGCCGCGGGCATGATAGCGGTCGCTGAGCCGCATGGTCAGCGGAAACGCGGCGCGCGGCCCGCAGCCGGCCAGGACGCCGGGCCAGTGCCCCGCGCCGCCGGCGGCGGCCTGGCGCAGTTCGGCGAGGAAATCGCCCTCGTCCAGGCCGAGCAGGCGCGCGGCATCGGCCTCGGGCCGCGACCAGACGATGGACGAGGCGCCGTCCTGCAGGGGCAGGAAGGCCAGCGGGCCGCCCTCCATGAACCGCTGCCAGGCCAGGCCCGGGTTCGGCACGACGGACCGCACCACGCCCACGACCCCCATTTGTCCGTATTCCCACTGCTGCTGGCGGATGCCCAGCAGCTTGCGCACCCCCGAGTCGGCGCCGTCCGCGGCCACCAGCAGGCGGCAGCGCAGTTGCGCGCCGCTGCGCAGGCCCACCACCGCCCCCCCGACGTCGTTCTCCAGCGCCGCGACCTGATCGGGGCAGGCGAGCTCCACTCCGCCGGTGGCGAGCAGGGACTGCCACAGCGCCCACTGCACCAGGTCGTTCTCGACGATGGTGCCGAGGCGCTCGAGGCCGAACTCGGGGGCGTCGAATTCCAGCCGGCTGCTTTCGTCGCGGTCTTCGACGACCATGCGCCGGTAGGGACAATGCCGCTGGCGCTCGACCTGGCGCCAGGCGCCGGCCTCGCGCAGCACCTCGGCCGAACCGGGCGAAAACGCGGAAACCCGCAGGCCGACGGATTGCGTCGCGTCGAAGGGCGGCGGCTCCCGCGCCTCGACCACGGCCACCTCAAAGCCCGCGCGCGCCAGCAAGGCGGCGGCCGCCGCGCCAACCATGCCGGCTCCGACGACCACGACGTCGTAGCGCTGGTCCGCTTTGCTCACAGGATTGGGCTCACAGGGGCTGACCCTGCGCCAGGCGCGGCGTGCGGCCGCGGAAGCCCATGGCCTGAATGGCCAGTCGCCGGCGCAAGGGCGGAATGAAGGCGTGCGCCAAAAGGCCGGCGGTGCGGGCGGCGGCCGCGAGCGCTGAGGGATTGGCGAACATCCGGGCCAGGCCGTCGGACCAGGCCACCGTGCCCTCCTGGTCCGGCGAGCGCCAGTCGCTGTAGCGGCGCAGCAACCCGATGTCGCCCAAATCGATGCCACCAAAGTCAGTGCTGCAGTCGATGGCGCCCGGCGTTGCAGAATGCCCATGGGCCAGGGCATCGGCCAGTACCTCGGCCAGCACCGCGGCGTCGCGCAAGCCCAGGTTGAATCCCTGCGCGCCGACGGGATGAATGGCGTGGGCCGCGTTGCCGAGCAACACCACGCGTGGCCTGACGTCCTCGCGGGCGCGCACCAGCCGCAACGCGTAACTCGAGCGCCTGCCCATTTTCAGGAATGCCCCGAGATGGCCGCCAAAACGCCGCTTGGCCGCGGCGAGGAATTCCGCCTCCGGCAGCTCCAGCAGCCGCGGCGCGTCGGCCGAAGCCACGCACCAGATCAGTCCGCAGCGCCCCTCGACGTGCGGCATGACCGCAAACGGTCCGGTCGGGGTAAAGCATTCGAAGGCCCGGCCGCGGTGCTCCTGGTCGGGGGTCACGTTGCAGATGACGGCGGTCTGGCCGTAATCGTAGCGCTCGTCCGCGATGCCGAGCGCGGCGCGGACGAAGGAATTGGCGCCGTCGGCGCCGACCAGCAACGCGGCTTCGAGCGTCGCCTGCCCGGAGTCTCCGGCGTATTCGACCACCGCGCGGTCCGCGTCGACGTGGAGCGAAGTGACCGCTGCCGGGCACAGCAGGTCCAGGTTGTGCAGCGCGGGCAGCGCGGCGGTCATGGCCGCGCCGAAACTGCGCGCCTCGACGACGTGGCCGAAGCGGTCCAGGCCCAGTTCGCGCGGGTCCAGGATGACGCGCCCGGGGCGATCCAGTTCGCGCACGTGGATCTCGCGGATCGCCGTGGCGCGCGCCTGCAGCGCCGGCCAGACGCCCAGGGTTTCCAGGATGCGGCAGGAACTGGCGCTGAGCGCCAGGGTACGGTCGTCGTAACTGGGCTGGGACGCCGCGCGCAACGGCACCGCCTCGATCAGCGCCAGTTTCAGCCCGAGCGGCGCCAGCGCGCAGGCGAGGCTCGCGCCCACCAGCCCGCCGCCGATGATGGCGACGTCGTAGCGCCGCGCGGCGGCCTGGCCTGGATCTCCGGTCATGCCGCCATCAGGGCTTCGATGTCGTCCGGGGTCCTGGCCAGCCCCTCGGTCAGCAGCCGCGGCTCGTCTTTGGTGATCGCGATGTTGTCCTCGATGCGGATACCCACGCCGTGCCAGCACTCGCGCACCCCGGCGGCGCCCGGCTGGATGTAAATGCCGGGCTCGACCGTCATGACCATGCCGGGCTCCAGTTGGCGCGAATGGCCGTCGATCGTGTACTCGCCGACGTCGTGCACGTCCAGGCCCAGCCAGTGGCCCGTGTTGTGCACGTAATACTTCTTGTAGCCTTTGGACTCGACCTCCTCCTCGAGGCTGCCGTGCAGGATGCCGAGCTCGATCATGCCCTCGGTCGCCACGCGCACGGCCATGTCGTGTACGTCCTGCCATTGGTTGCCGGCGCGCGCCCTGTCGATGGCGGCCGCTTGCGCGGCGAGCACGACCTCGTAGAGCTCACGTTGTTCGGGTGAGAACTTTCCATTGACCGGAAAGGTCCGCGTGATGTCGGAGGCATAACCATCGTATTCCGCGCCCGCGTCGATCAGCAGCAGTTCGCCGTCTTTCAGCTCATCGCGGTTGGTGATGTAGTGCAGCACGCAGGCGTTCGCCCCGCCGCCGACGATGGGCAGGTAGGATGGTTCGCACTGGTTGCGCGTGAACACCTGCAGCAGGCCGGCGTGAATGTCGGCCTCATTGAGCCCCGGCCTGCAATCGCGCATGGCGTGCTCGTGCGCTTCGATCGCGACCTTCGCGGCCCGCCGCATGGCCGACAGCTCCTCGCGGCTCTTGTAGACGCGCATGTCGTGCAGCATGTGGTCGAGCGCGTGGATTTCCTCCGGGGCGTGGTAGGTCTTGCGCGCCTCGCCGCGGAACTCGTTGAGCCAGCCGATCAGGCGCTGGTCGAAGCGCGGGTCGCGGCCCAGGTCGTGGTAGATGCGGTCACGGTCCTGCAGCAGTTCGCGCAGCTTCGTGTCCGCTTCCTTGATGTCAAAGGCCTCGTCCATGCCGAAATCAGCGACGGCGCCTTCCACTCCGACCATGCGGCCGTCCCACATCTCGCGCTCGGGGTCGCGGGAGCGGCAGAACAGGATGCAATGCCCCTCGTCGTCGTCCGGAATCATGACCAGCAGCGCGCCCGGCTCGCGAAAACCGGTGAGATAAAGGAAGTCGCTGTCCTGGCGATACGGATAGTGCACGTCGTTGTTGCGGATGCGCGGCGGCGCCGCCTGCAGGACGATGATCGAATCCTTCCCCGCCATGCGCATCAGCTGCTGGCGCCGTTTCGCGTATTCCTTCTGCTTGATCAAAAAATCCTCCCAACGCAGCTCAATGCCGGCCGGCGCAGATCTTGCCTGCCGGCGCAGCTCAATGAATGACCTCGTGCGCGTCCGGGCCGCGGAAGTCTTCGCGCATCATCAAGGCCACCACGCGCACGTATTCGACGATTTCCGCGTAGGCGCCTTCGTCTTCCTCGCTCTGCCCTCGCTCGTCGGCTTCCGCCGACAACTCGGCGCGGGCGATTTCCTGCAGATCGCCGATCGCCTCCCGGGCTTCGTCGGACAGGGTCGCGAGTTGCCCGCCGCAGCCCAGCCCCGCGAGGAACCCCGCGCACCAGCGCCCGAGGGCTATGGTGCGCTCCTCCAGCGGCTCTTCATCGGCCGGCAGCCACAGGGCGAAGCCCAGGTCTTCGTCCGCGAACTGCGCGACGGTGCTCGCCCAGGCCTCAGCCAGGGCCGCGTGCAGCGCCTTGCCCGGGTCGACCACCAGCCGCATGGCCGCCAGCTGCTTCAGGTAGTCCGTCGCGCTCGGGCTGGACTCCCGGCAGACCAGGCCGCACAGCAGGCCGTGGCACTCGGCCAGTTCGGCGGCGTCGAGGCTGCCGTTTCCCAGCTGCAGCGTGCGTTCGAAATCGGGTAGCGACGGGGCGGACATGTGGCGGTTCCCAATGCCGGAATCAAAGTCGAAATTTTAGCATTGTTCGCGGGCCGCACCACGCGCGACCAAAGTTTGACGGGTTTCCCCGCTCAATCTATAGTTCGACGATGGACTCCCTGGAACAAGCCGCAAAGGACCTCGACCGGCTCGAGCAGCAGCTCAAGGGCCTGCTGGATCAGTGCCGCAGGCTGCGCGAGGAAAACCTGTCGCTGCATAACCGTCAGGAGTCGCTGGTCGCCGAACGGGCTTCGCTGGTGGCAAAAAACGAAGAGGCGCGCTCCAAGGTCGAGGCCATGATCAATCGCCTGAAGGCCCTTGAATAATCCTGGCCTGACTGCGGCCAGCGCCCCGCCGACGGAACCCATTGCATGAGCACATCGTCCGAGCCTGTCTCTGTCGTCATTCTCGACAAGAAGTATCAGTTCGCCTGCACCCCGGAACAGCGCAACGATCTCGTGGAAGCCGCCCGCCACCTCGACGAGTGCATGAACGACATCCGCGAATCCGGCCGGCTGATGTCGCTGGAACGTATCGCGCTGCAGGCGGCGCTCAACTTCAGCGCGGACCTGCTGCGCATGCAGCGCAACGAGGCGCAGCGGCAGGAACGAATCGATCAGCGGATTCGCCTGCTGGCCGACCAGATCGATGTCGCGTTGCAGGACTGATCGCGTTATACTCAATTCGCCCTCTGTGGTGTTCGCCAGCGGGCCGCTCAATGCCTTGTCCCTACTTATTGACCTGGGGGCAGCCGATCAGAGTGCCGGTGTGCATGTTCGCTTAAAGCGAAAAGCCTGAGGCCTCGTAAGCAGTCCCACCTGAACCTATGGTTCAAGGTCACCGGCCCGTAGCGGCACCACGGAGGGTTTATCGTGTCCGCGTCGTTTTCCCGATGAAAACAGAACCGAGCCTGCACGCCGCCAAGTCCGCACTCAGAAAATCCGCCCGGCAGCGGCGAGCCAGCCTCGCGCCCGACCAGCGGCAGCGCCTGGATGCGGAGATCAACCGTCACCTTCTCGATTTTGCCGGCCGGCAGCAGCCCGGACTGGTAGCGGCCTTCATGGCCTTCGACGGCGAACCCGACCTGGCCCCGGCGCTGCGTGAACTCGAGCGGCGCGGCGTGCGCCTCGCCGTGCCGATCGTCCAGGACGATCCCACCCATGCGGGTTCACCCGGGGGCGCGGCCATCTGTTACCGGCGCTGGTCGAAGGACAGCGACATGCAGCCCAACCGTTACGGCATCCTGGAACCGGCGGGCACCCTGGAGATCGGGCTGGCCGAGGTCGATCTCGCCCTGATCCCGCTGGTCGCCTGGGACGACGCAGGCGGCCGGCTGGGCATGGGCGCCGGCTTCTACGACCGGCTGTTCCAGCCCTTTGCCGGCGAGGCCCGGCCCCTGCGCATGGGGGTCGCCTACGGCGTGCAGCAGGTCGACCGCGTTCCGCGCGAGCCGTGGGACGTGTCCCTGCACATGATGCTGACGGAGGCCGGCTGCCTCGACTGCCGGGAGCGGCAAGGAACGCGATGAATCGCTGGTTGCTCAAGAGCGAACCCGATGCCTTCAGCATCGACGACCTGGCCAGTCGCCCGCGCGGCACGGCACACTGGGACGGCATCCGCAATTACCAGGCCCGGAACTACATGCGTGACGGCATGCGCAAGGGCGACCTGGCCTTTTTCTACCATTCGAGCTGCGCCGCACCCGGCATCGTCGGCATTTGCGAGATCGTCTCCGGCGCTTACCCCGACCACACGGCTTTCGACCCCGCCAGCAAGTATTTCGACGCGGACAGCGATCCCGGCGAGCCGCGCTGGCTGATGGTGGACGTGAAGTTCCGCCGGCGGACCCGGCGCCTGATCAGCCTCGAGGAAATCAAGCAGCACGCGGACCGGCTCGAGGGTTTTGCCTTGATCTGCCGCGGCAACCGCCTGTCCATCATGCCGGTGGACAAGCCCCACTGGGACCTTATACTGGCGCTGGAGTGATGCAGTGATGACAACCGACAGGCAGCAACAACAGAAACGGCAGGTCGCCGAGGCCGCCTTGGCCTGGGTGCGCGCGGACTGCATCCTGGGCGTGGGCACGGGCAGCACGGTGAACTGCTTCATCGAAGCCCTGGCGGCCAGCGGCATGCGCCTCGAGGCAGCCGTGTCTTCCTCCGAGGCCACCACCGACCGTTTGCGCGCGCTCGGCATCGAGGTGCGCGACCTGAACGATACCGGGACCCTGGACCTCTACATCGACGGGGCGGACGAGTTCGACGCGCACCGCCGGCTGATCAAGGGCGGCGGCGGCGCCCTGACGCGCGAGAAAGTCGTCGCCGCCGCCAGCCGCAAGTTCGTCTGCATCGTCGACGAAAGCAAGAAAGTGGGCGTGCTCGGCCGGTTTCCCCTGCCGGTCGAAGTGATTCCGATGGCGCGCAGTTATGTGGCGCGCCAGTTGGTCGCCATGGGCGGCCAGCCCGAGCTGCGGCCGGGCCTGGTCACCGACAACGGCAACGTCATCCTCGACGTGCACAATCTCGACCTGGTGGATCCCGTAGCCGCCGAGCAACGCATCAACAACCTGGCGGGCGTCGTCACCTGCGGCCTGTTCGCGCTGCGCCCGGCGGACGTGGTGCTGATGGCGACTCCTTCCGGCGTGCAAAAATTGTAGGAGCGGCTGAAGCCGCTCCCACATATCCAACAATGTTGATGTGAATCAATCGGCTCACCGCGGCCGCTTGTTAAATTAGGTTGTAATCCGGGCATCAATAGGGTCGACGCTACCCTGGTCAGCCCCGACAAGAACGCAGCGGTGCACAACCATGAAACTGACACGCTTCACCGATTACTCGCTCCGCGTACTGATTTACCTCGGTCTGAAGAATAACGGCAGGGTCACCATCAAGGAAATCTCCGAGGCCTACAACATCTCCCGCAACCACCTGATGAAAGTGGTGAGCCTGCTGACCCGCATGGGTTATGTCGATGCCCGCCGCGGGCCGGGCGGCGGCATCGCGCTGGCGCGCTCGGCCCAGGACATCGTGATTGCCGACGTGGTCCGCGACATGGAAGACGACCTGAACCTGGTCGAGTGCTTCTGCGCGGAAGGCAGCTGCATCATCAAACCGGTTTGCGAGCTGAAGTCCGCGCTGAACCAGGCCCTGAGCGCCTACCTCCAGACCTTGCAGCGCTATACCCTGCAGGACCTGCTGCGGCCCCGCGCCAAGCTGATCCAGGTACTGGGCATGACCGGCTGACGCCATCGCGCCGCCGGAATCCGGCACCGGAAAAGGAAGAGCGCCCGAGGGCGCTCTTCTGTTTGTCCGGCAAGGCGGGGTATTACAAGCGGGACCGCAGGAAACTGACGGCGCCACCCAACAGGAGGAGCAGGCCACCCAGCAGAGCCAACATCGGCACCTGGGTCGCCGTGGTCGGCAGCATGGCCGGCGCCGGCTCGGGCATCGGTTCCGGCTCGGCCATCGGCTCGGGTTCCGCCACCGGCGCTGCGACAGGCGCCGCTTCGGCCGCGGGAGCGGCTGCAGCCACTGACCAGGCTTCGCCCATCGGAACGTAGACGTTCACTTCCTGGCGGACCGGCAAGTCCCTGATCCTCACGTCTCTGCCGCCGATCTCCGCCGTGAAGCCGCGGTCCGGGTAGCGGCGCTCGGAGGCCGACCAGGATCCGTCCGGCCGCCGCCATTGCACGATGGTGGAATTGACGCTCTGCCGCACCACGCGGGCGTTCATCATCACTGCCTGCGTGCCGTTCTTGTCGACCACGTCCAGGCAGTGCTCGGCGATGTTCGGGTTGTTCTCCAGGGCTGTGGCGCTCCAAATCACGTCGCTGCAAGTCGCGGCTTGCGCGCTGGCCGAAACGGTGAAGCCAAGCCCGCAGACTGCGGACAACATCGATATGACTATTATCTTCTTCATAAAATCCCTCTTTCAGTTGTTTGCCAGGGAATGTTCAGCGGTCGCCTTGACGATGAAGCGTTTTGGCGCATGCCCAACATAATAAAACGGGTAGCAGGTGACCAGGGTCATGGTGGGTTCGTCCGTCGGCGCGAGCACCTGCACGTCCGTGGGATCCACGATCTCGATGGAAGAAACCGTATAGACCAGGCTGCCCTGCCCGGTCAGCAGGTCGATGCGGTCGCCGACGGCGACGTCCTTCAAGCCGCGGAAAAAACCGTCGCGGTGCCCCGCGATGCCCAGGTTGCCGCCCGCGCCCACGGCGGCCGTGCCCGTGATGCGGGCGACGCCGCGGTTCAGATTGAAATCGTCGGCGCCGTCATAAACGGGAACCTGGATGCCCAGTTTTTCCATGCTCATGACGGCCAGTGGCGGCGCGGCCTCGACCTTGAGGCTCTCCTCGTACTCGCGAATCCGCTGGTCCGCCCACAACGCCAGGTTCGGTGGCGCGATGTCGGCCGTCAGGCCCTCCGCAGAAGCGGGCGCCGCCAGTCGGACCTGCCGTACGGTCGCGCCGGACCCGGCCGCCTGGTGAAATGCCGCGATACCGGCCTCGCGCTGGCTTTCCGCATCGAATCGGAGCACGAAAAAGACAGCCAGCATGGCGATGCCGCCGAGGTAGAAACCGGCTTCGACCCAGCCCAGACTGCGCTTCAGACTGATCTGCATTCGCTTTTTGACCTTGCCGGCTTCGGGAGGACGCGGCGTTGTGGGACTGATCATACAGCCAGCCGGCGTGGCCGCACAATTCATGTCATTGCGTTACGTTATATAATACTGCGCTTTGCCGCCGGCGGTCGCAGGCCGGCGCAGCGAGTTTGCGAACATCCAACGGGAGAACCTCCATGAAACACCTTACCACGCGGATTCCGTGCACCTGGCTGCTGGCAGCCGCATTGACGCCGGCCGCCGCGCTTGCCGATCAACTGGTGATGCAGAACGGCGACGTCATCACCGGCGACATCACCGCCATCGCCGACGGCAAGGTCACCATCCAGCCCGCCTACAGCGACCCGTTTGCGGTCAACCTGGCGGACGTGGCCTCGATCGAGGCCGACGGCGTCTATGGCGTCGTGCTCGGTGACGGCCGCGAGGTCCAGGCGCAACTCGCCGGGGCCGCCGACGGGCAACAGGCCCTGATCGTCGAAGACGAACCCGTCAGCGTGGCCGTCGGCGAAATCACGGTGCTTCCGCCGCCGCCGCCGCACTACGAGCGCGTCTCGCGCGCGGATCTGAACATGACCTTGCGCGACGGCAACACCGACAGCCGGAACACCCTGCTGTACGCCGACACGCGGATGCGCTTCGGCGTGCATCGCCACCTCGGCGACCTGACCTTCGCCCGCGAGGAAGTCGACGGCGTCGACACCAAGAAGCAGGACCTGCTGCGTTACGAGTACAACCGCCTGCTGGAGAACTCCTGGTACATCGGCGGCACCGCCAGCTATGAGCGCGACCCGATCAAGGAACTGGACCATCGCTACACGGTGGGCGCGCTGGTCGGCCGCGACTTCTTCAACGACGACGTCAAACTCCTGACGGCCAGCCTGGGCGCCGGTTACTCGGACGAAGAGCTGGGAGGCGTTTCGGACAGCGGCGCGGTCGGTCTGTGGCGGCTGGTCTACGAGCACAAGCTGCACGGGGGCATGCTCGCCTTCTTCCACAACCACAACATCGACCACCAGTTCTATGGCGACGACAACACGCTCTTCAAGTCGAACACCGGCTTCCGCTACGACATCCTCGGCAGCCTGTATACCAGCGTGTCGCTGCGCTATGACTACGAGACCGAGCCGGCGCCCGGGGCCAAGAGCTACGACGCGACGCTCGCGGTGGGCTTGGGCGCGGAGTTCTGATCAGAGGCTCCCTAGGCGGGGGGCCGGGTGACTGGCCCCCCGGCCTCCGCACCCAGGGTCAGCATGGTCGCGCCGGCGAACAGCAGTTTGACGCCGAGCAGCACGCCGATCGCCA
>Ga0105090_10000122_pt1 | contig 32086 bp, 27 predicted proteins | sample PPLLak3March2015_FD_79110 | JGI IMG/M metagenome (GOLD analysis project Ga0105090, IMG submission 79110) | Freshwater sediment microbial communities from Prairie Pothole Lake near Jamestown, North Dakota, USA - PPLs Lake P7 Core (1) Depth... | ecosystem: Environmental > Aquatic > Freshwater >...
CTCCGCAGCTTGCTCCGCATCTTTCTTCTTCGAATCAGATTTCCCGCTGGCAGGCGGCTTGGAGGACTCTCGAGTCTGTTTGCTCCCGCTCTGAGGTTTTGCATTTTCAGCGGGCCTCACTGGAGCGGTTCTCTCAGGTTGGCGGGGTTGCGGTTGTGTTCTGCGCTCCGGTTCCCTGGCTTCGGGTTGCTGCTCCGGCCGGGATTCCCTTTGCGGCCTTTCCGCGCCACGCGTGGGTTCGGCTTGCTGTTTTTTCGTTTGAGGTTCCGCCTCTCGCCGGGACGGCGGGGGCTGTTCTTTTTTCTCGAGAGGGGCGGCCTCCCTGCGTTCAGTCTTCGGTTGCTCCACTTTCCGCTCGGATGCACGTGGTTCCTGTTGGCGCCTGGGTTCGGGCCTTGGCTTGTCCGCGTCCGGCTGGCGCTCAGGCTTGCGTGTTTTCGGTTCGACCGCGGCCGGGGCCTGCTGCCGTTTGGGCGGAGCTTCTTTGGACGCCAACTTGTCCGGCGCCTTCCCAACGATTGGCGATTTTGGCAGCCTCACTTTTGTCGGCATGATTTCGCGCTCTGTTTTCCCTGTTGTGATGTTCACTCCATCGGCTTCCAGCGACCGCCGCTGGTCACGGGTTTTACGCACTTCCCGCCCGAGCCTGGCCAGTTTCTCTTTTTCATTATTGGGCACGGGCTGAAGCCGCATCGGGCTGTCTTCCCGTTTGGCCAATTCTTCAAGCGGGGCGGCCATCATCAGACGATTGCGTGTGACCTCGGGCGAATCCGTTATGAGCCTCTGCTGGTCGGCCCAAGTGCGCGGCGGACGCGCGGATTCGTGATCGCGACGATAATCATAGGACTCTTGATAGCGGCGATCCCAATCCTGGTCCTGCCGATGCGTCCAACGCTGGTAGGAATACACCGGATCATAGCCGTGGCGGCTGGATTGGTAAGCATAAGGCGAATAATACCCGCTGTCCCGGTATCTCCTGTCGTAATAGTCGCCGTAGTAGTAGTGATGATAGTTCGGCCTCAGGAACAGGTGATCCATCAAGGCCACCAGACCGATGGCAATCACCGGCGAGTAGTAATATCCCGGACGCGAATAGTATCCCGATTGGAAGTAAACCGGAGCATAAAGAACGCCCCGCCGGTCAAAGCTGTAGTCCCAGTAACCATCCACAAAGACATAACCCCGTGGTGTCCACACATAGTGGGCGGGAATCCAATCCCAATCAGAACGCCCTTGGGCCCAGTATCCGGGCCTCCATGCGTAGCGCTCCTGCTGCCACATCCAGTTTCCCGGCGTCCAGCCGTAGTCACGCGACGGAGCAGCCACATTGGGGCCCGCTTCCACGGTCACGGGAGGTCTTGGCAGATAGGTGGTTTCCTGGATCGAGGAATCGGCCCAGTATCCGGATGTCCACTGGTATCCTTCTCCGCTTGTGGCCCAATAGCCGGTCGTCCATTGGCGGCCGGGCGGCAGGGCACGCCATGTGCCGCTGATCCAGAGATAGTCGCTCCGCTCGTCATCCCAGCCCCAATAACCGGGAATCCAAGTGATATTGTCACCCTCCGGACGGACTTCCGGCGGCAGTTCCTCGATGGTATCCGGCGGGGCTTTTTCCACAATGACCCCTGGTTCGGGATTGTAGCTGACGATTCCGGCGAACGCCTCATGCACCGGACCCCGGGTGAGCACTTGCGCTCCCTGGTCATCGATTGCCGACTCTTCCGCTTGTCCGGTTGCGATGGCGGTTCCGAGGCTGAGAAAGACTGCCTGAGCCGCCGCCATTCCAAACATTGAGATCCTGCGCATCGCGTCGCGTGGCTTCCTGTTCAGAAGTATTTCGAAGGGTTGATGTTTCATGATCGTGCGGTTTTTTGTGTGATGATCTCCGCCTACCACACGAATCACTCGCGTGGTGGCCTTGCATTTCGTATCCGTTTCGCCCGATCAGATTTTCCCAAGCACCAGCAGGATGATCAGAATGAGGAGGATCAGGCCCAGCGCTCCACTTGGGAAATAGCCCCAGCTCCGGCTATGCGGCCATGTGGGGATTGCTCCAATCAAAAGCAGAACGAGCACAACCAGCAGAATGGTTCCTATTGACATGATATTATTTTGTTTTCCGCATCCGATCCACCAACCCTGCTGTGGCAGGGTTTGACGCCCCTATTTGGATGGATCCAATAAGTTATGTGGGACGTATGAATCTCACATGACAATCCGTTGGAAACAATGGGGTGAAAACCCCACTGATTCACCGATGCGGAGACTCACGGCTTTGAAGAGCTGAAAATCGGCGGACACGATGGCGCCGGGGACAAGAGCATCGGCCTCGATCTCCGCTCAATCACCACCACATGGACTGCGGCGAATGCTTCATCATTGGTTGCAGCACTATGCCGGGACCACCTCAACCCCTATTGGCAAGCTCCCGCCTTTGCAAAAAATCGTAAATCTTTGCCGCGCCGAAAAGAAACAACGCCGGTGGTGCCAGCGCCGAAAGCACGCGGACCTGGGTGACAAGAATGGCGCGCACGGGAAGCCGATGCAGTAGATAGCCGACCGCGACAGCTCCGAGAACCGATGTCGTCGGGCAATTCCTAATCTGATTCTCGCAAGCCTGATAACGTTGGCGGATGCCTTGCCGCGCGTTGCACAACGAAACATGGACCATTCCCTCCACCGAAGATGATGCTGACGGATTATTTGATGAATCATTCATGGCTTACCATAATTTGAGGTTGCTGCCGACCCGGCCGATTCGTTTTGAAAACAAGTCAACGGCGCGGCCGGGCTTGAGGCGCTGCACTCGATTCATGGTTTTACCCATGCCATCCCGCGCCGATTCATATCCCTCGTGAACACGTTGCGACACTGGAGCGAGCGCGGAGCGAAGCGTCCCTCGCACGGCGACCAAAGGCTCTTCCACCAAATGCTTACTGAACGTCGGCTTGCGCCTGGCATTCATGATGAGATAGCCGATGGCCGCGCCGATGGCGATGGCACCGATGACAACGGGCACGGGATTGCGACGCACATACTGCTTGGAGGCCGCCAGCGTGTCGCCGGCTTTCAGCGCCGCTGAATGATAGATGTCCTTGGCCGTGCCTCTGGCGCGGCGGGCCGCGTTCCTGGTGGTGTCGACGACATCCTCGGTCAGATCTTCGACGTCATTGGTAACGTCCTTTGCGATGGCTGCGGCTCTTTGGGCCGTTTCCCTGGCGCCGTCAGCAGCCTTACGGGCAATTTCCATTGCGGCCTCAGGCAGCTGATTCATAGGTGGTGTAAAGTGGATGCCGGTGCTCACGTTTTGGGGGTGGTTGATTTGTTTGTTGAAGCGCATCTTTTTTCCTTTGTGTTTAAGGATGATGCGCGCCGCGGCAATCCTCCGCCATGGGGTGAAACCCCACTGCGGAGACAAATTTGTATCCGCGGCCCGGATCTCACAGGGAAAAGTAGGGATACACCCCATGGCGCTCCCGGTGCCAGCGATCCATCTTCCGCTTGCAAGGACGGACATGCGTGCCGATCCGGATAACCAATAACCAAATAGCATATCATGAAAACAAAACACCTGACCCATACCGTGCTGCTTATTTCCATGGCGGCACTCACACCAGCCGTAATCGCCCAAAACGATAAGACTGACAAACCCGTGATGGAAGAGAAGGCCACCGTGCAACCCGGCTCATTAACCACGGTCATCGCCGACAGCGCTTCATTCTCCACTCTCACGAAAGCCCTCAAGGCGGCTGATCTTGATATAACCCTTGGTGCCAAGGGTGACTTCACGGTGTTCGCGCCAACGGACGAGGCATTCGGCAAACTTCCACCTGAAACGCTCACCAAGCTGCTGCTTCCCGGGAACAAGGAAAAACTCCGCATGCTCCTGCTTTATCATGTAGTCGCCGGCAGAATGCTCGCCGCGGACCTGATCGACGGCGACGTGAAAACCGTCAATGGCGAGAAATTGAAAATCGATGTTTCGACCGACAAGATCGAAGTCGATGGCAACAAGGTATTCAGCCCCGATGTCACCGCCACCAATGGCGTCATGCATAGCATCGGCAAGGTTCTGGTTCCTAAATCGCTTGATGGATTCGCAGGTCTCAAAAACTGAAGACCGACATTTCTCCCCCTGAAAACCGACGTCTGCGGTTCGCCGCAGGCGTCTCTTCGCATGTGCATGCCACATCACACGCATTTGCTTCATGACGCGGGAATCTCAACTTGCACCGTGGTGGGACCGCCGGGCGCGGAGTTCAATTGGAACGTGCCGCCGATCATCTCGACACGCTCCCGCATGCCGATCAGGCCGAGCCGGTTGTTCTTTCTCGAGCCCGCTTTACCGCTGACCTGAAAGCCATGTCCGTTGTCGGTGATGGTCATCCGGATGACGTCATCCAGAGTCTCGATGCTGACTTCCACACGACTGGCTCCGGCGTGACGTGCGACATTGGTGAGCGCTTCCTGGGCGATGCGGTAGAGCACCGTGCGCACCATGCTGGTCGACTGGTCGATCTTCGCGAACGCCTTCAGGCTGACCCGGATTCCGGTGTCCGCCATGAATTGCTTCATGTGCACTTGAAGCGCCGGGATCAACCCCAGGTCATCGAGCATGGTAGGGCGCATCTCACGGGCGAAATCATGGATGATTTTCACCGCCTTCTCCACCAGCATCTGGGTGCGGGAAATCTGCTGCTGGAGGGTTTCTGGAGCAGCGACGCCCTGGGCCAGCACCGCAAGATGGACATTGATGCCCACCAGGGACTGGGCGATGACATCGTGCAACTCGCGGCTGATGCGCTTCCGCTCCTCCTCCTGGACGTGCAGGATCCGGTGGGAAAGCTCGCGCAACTGTTTCTGCTGCAAGCGCGATTGCCTGAGGAGACGGCTTTGTTCCTTGCGATTCGCACGCAGGTCCTCCTCGATGACCTTTCTGCGGGCGATTTCCAGATTCAATTTCACATTCCGGAGTGTCATGTCCTCCGCCAGCTTGCGCACCGTGATGTCGCGGATGTTGCATTGGATCACCGGCTGGCCGTCTTCATGATAAAGATTGGCGACCACCTCGACTTCCTGATGGCGTCCCGCCTGGTTTTTCAGCGGCAGATCCTCATAGCGCACCTCGTGGCTTCTTTTCAGCTTGCGGAACATTGCCTGACTTGCGTTCTCATCCTTGAGCAATCCGATTTCAAACAATTCCTTGCCAATCAACTGGTCGCGCGGATAACCCAGCAGCCGTGTCATGAAAGGATTGGCATCGATGATCTTGCGGGTGCCTGGATCGATGAGAAGGACGCCATCATGCGCCGCTTCAAAAAGACGGCGGTAGCGGATTTCCGAGACACGCATTTCCTCCAGCGCCTGTCTGCGCCCGGTGATGTCCAGAATCATGGCGCTGCATTCCAAGCCGTTGGGGCAGCGCCGGGCTTCGATCGTGAAGATACGGGTCGCAAGGGTCGCGTCGGCCAGTTCGAACTCCCCGGATTGTTTGGTTTCAGTCGCGAATACCTGCTTCAAAAAGACCTTGAACCCGGTGCGCTGACCAGCAGCCACAAGCATGCTGAAGGTGCGGCCGATCAGGCTCGAGCGTTCGATGCCGACCATGGTGGCGCCGGTTAGATTCGCGAGACGAATGATGCCGTTGGCGGTAAGGGTGAAGTAACCGACCGGCGCGAAGTCGTAGAGTTCGGTGTATTTATCCAGCAGGGCTTCCGACTCGTCGCGCGCGATGCGGAGTTCAATATTCTGCATTTCCAGTTCGATCTGATGGGCCTCCAGTTCGTGGAGCGTTTGACGCGCGTCGGCATCAACAAGCTTTGTTGCCGGTTTTACGGCGAGTTTTTCCGCACGGCGGCGCAACGCGGCGGGACTTTCCTCGATCTTGGACTTTCCGGGCATGGTCTGATCAGTTTTTACGCGGCTTCACGGTGACGCTTCGCGTTCGCTTGCGCTCGGCCTTCAATTCAATCTTGGCCTTATCCAACTCCGTGGATTTCCCTGCCAGGCGGTTTTCCAGGGCGAGCTGCATCTCCTGCGGTCTCGCTTCCAGTTCCTTGGCCTCGGTGATGCCCCAATAGGAAATCACGACACCATCGATGCAGTCGTCCAGCGTGCGGTAAGGCATGAGCCCCTTGCGGGTGGGATCCAGATGCTGGACGATCACAAAGGCCATGCCACATCCCGCCGGGACATGCGCCATGAATTGTTCCAGCGCCTCGAAGCCGCATGCGGACGCGCCGATGCCGATGATCGGGAATGAAACCGCCTTTTGCGAAGCAGGTGAATTCTCCTGAACCGCTGGAACGGGTTTCCTGACCCGCTTGGCCGGTGATGGATTTTTTTTCATGTGTTTTTCCCGGCGGATCTTCGAATCGGTTTTGATGCAGCCATTCGAAATTCCACTCCTCCCACAGGGTGCAAGATGTTCGACGCAAATCCCGGTCGCAACCCAAATTTTAGGCCAGGTTATGCATGGGGGAAATCTCCGGCGGATCTGCGCATCCTGCCCCATAGGGTTTCACCCCATGGAAGTCGGCTTCATGATGGGCCATGCTCATTGCATCCGCCCACAGTGGAACTCTATCCGATGCCGGTTAGACCCCGGTTGACAAACAACCCAATCAAAACATACCGCCATGAAACTGGAAAACAAAGACCTGAGGAACATCGAAACAATCAATCCCCAACAGGAGCCGGCCGATTCATTCGGTCCAAGCGCCGAGGTGGCCGGGCCTGCCCACAGCGGCAGCGGATTCCCTGATGTCGCAGTGAAATCACGCGGACTGTGCAGACCGATGTTCGTCGTCACCGGCGTGGCATTGTGCATGGGCGTTGCTTCCTGCATTGTCCCCTATGATTCACATGGCGGCGGCTCCGCAACCGTCACCACTTACCGGCCGGGATACACGGTCACTTCCCTTCCAGGCGGCTACCGCAGCGAAAACATCTCGGGTAGCACTTACTATTACCACGACGGCTATTACTATCGTCCGGGTTCCGGTGGCTATGTGGTGGTAGATGCGCCCCGCAGCAGTCGTTACTATGACGACTACAATCGCCGCCAGCGGACCTATCAGGCGTCACCCGATCGTCACGACGGACGGTATGATCGCGGCGAAGTCATCACCCGCCTTCCGGACGGCTATCGCGTGGTGAATTACCGTGGAGAGACCTACTATCAGGCCGGGGACCGGTATTACCGCCGCCAGGGCGAAACCTACGTCATCACCACCAGGCCATATTGAGAAGCGGCCTGCACGATGAAAGCCCGATATGGAACCCCTCGATGACTTTGGTCGAGGGGGCTCCTCTTATCACGCGAGCGCTTTTGCGCAGCACCTGAAGTGGTGGCCGAAGATCGCGAGTTTCACGGCAACCGGAAGCAGCCGCGGACGACGGAAGGAAGTCCAAGCCAGCAAGCGCCAGTATTGGAAGCGCTCGCGGCCGATCACTCCGAGACTCGGCACAGAGCGTAGAAACGCGGCGATTTCCGACAATTCCAGCCGGAATGGCACCTTCGCGGGATGGAACTCGCGCAGGAATGTCCTCACCCGCCGGTAATATGGACCGGGCGCATAAATCGTCGCCATGAGGTGGCGATAGCCTTCGCGGAGGTCGTTCATGTTCATTTTCGGCACGAAGTTGGTCGTGCCATCGACGTTGTTGCCGCTCGATTGGCCGAGCAGGCGGCCCTCGCTGCGCAAGCGCTCGAACAGCCGGGTGCCCGGCAGGGCGTTGAGCATTCCGACCATCGCGGTGGTGATGCCACTGTTCTGGATGAACTCGATCTGGCGGCGGAAAATCGAGAGCGTATCGGAGTCGAAGCCGACGATGAAGCCGCCCTGCACTTCCAGGCCGGCACGCTGGAGTCGTTTGATGTCGGCCAGCAGATCGCGGCCGCGGTTCTGCCGTTTGTTGCACTCCGCCAGCCCGGCCTCGTCGGGTGTTTCGATCCCGATGAACACCGAGTCGAATCCAGCCGCCACGATGTCGCGGGTGAGCGCTTCGTCGTCCGCGAGATTGATCGATGCCTCGGTGTAGAAGGTGAACGGGTGGTGCCGTTGCGTTTGCCAGCCGATGAGCGCCGGCAGCAGTTCCTCCCGCAGCCTGCGTTTGTTGCCGATGAAATTATCATCCACGAAGAAAACCGCCCCACGCCAGCCGGCGGCGGCGAGGGCGTCGAGCTCCGCGATAACCTGACCGGCTGATTTCGTGCGGCTGCGATGGCCGAACTTCGCGGTGACATCGCAGAACTCGCAGTCGAAGGGGCAGCCACGGGAATACTGGATGCACATCGAGCCGTAGCGGCGCATGTCGGCGAGTTCCCACAGCGGCACCGGAGTCTCGCCCAGATCGGGAAAGTTCGTGGCCGTGTAGATACGCCTTGGCCGGCCTGACTCAAGATCCCTTAAAAACTCCGGCAAGGTCAGCTCCGCCTCGTTGAGAACGAAATGATCCACTTCCCCGAAGTCCGCGTGTCCGCTGGTGAACAAGGGGCCGCCGGCCACCACTGTTTTACCTGCTGCCTTGCAGCGCGCGATCAACGCCTTTGCCGACTCCCGTTGGGCGATCATGCCGCTGATGAAAACCAGATCGGCCCACACCAAGTCCACATCACGCAGTTTGGTGACATTCAGGTCGACCAAGCGCTTTTCCCATTCCTTGGGCAGCATGGCCGCCACCGTCAGCAATCCGAGCGGTGGCAGAGCCGCCCGTTTGTGCACAAACTTCAGCGCGTGCTTGAAGCTCCAAAAGGTGTCCGGGAATTCCGGATAAAGCAGCAGGATGTTCTTCACAGGACAATCTGCACCGGTTTGGACCATTGCAAAAGCCGTTTGAAAATTTCCGCATGGCGAGAACTACCGATGTGAAATGTTATATTGCGGTGGTCCTGTGGACATGCTACGGGGGGTTGTATGGAAAAATCCTTTCAGTATCCGGCTCCAAAAGCCAGGAAGACACGGCTTGAGCAAGCCGAGGCCAGGACGGAACAGGCTGAAACCCGCACCGAGCAGGCCAAGTCCAGGACCGATGCCGCGGAAACACGCGCTGAAAAGGCCGAAACCCGCACGGAATCCGCGAAGATGCGCACCGAACAAGCCGAAACACGCGCCGAGCAAGCCGAGACGGCATTGGAGCGCATGGTTCAGGAATCCGCCGACCCAAAACAACAGGAAGCCAAACCCGTGGCGGCAACCGATTCTCCGAAAACATCCGCCGATTCACTCGCGCTTGAACGACTGACGCCCCGCCAGCGCGAAGTCCTGCAACTCCTCGCCCGCGGGCGCAATACCAAACAAATCGCCGACGCGTTGAAGCTTAGTCCGAAAACCATCGAATACCACCGGACCAGATTGATGAACTCCCTGAAAACGCAAGACCTCACCGGTTTGGTGAGGTTCGCCCTTCGGGTGGGATTGGTTCCAGCGCATGGCTGAGGCACATGGCACCGGGAGGAATGCTCAGGGGCGCTGGCGCGTGCGATAGAAACGCCTGCGATGTATCCCCGCGTCCGGGTCGGAAAATTCCAGTGAACCACCGTTTGGCATCGTGACGGTTTCGATGAGGGTCCAGGCTTTCAGATCCACCGATGCCTCGATGTCATATTGACGGCCGATCAGTCCCCTTAGGCTCAGGACGGTTGACCCGTCTTCGGCGGCGCGGATCCGGGACGTGTGAATTCCGGGCTTGAAAATCACTTCGTTGGAGAAACTGCTTTCGAGTCCGGCCGCATTGAGCGCGGTCACGGCGAAGTGGTAGGTCACGCCTTCCTCGAGGCCGGGAATCGTTCCCTGCGTCACGTTTCCCACCACGATGCTTGCGGTGTAGTTTCCACTGGTGGTTCCGTAATGGATGCGATAACCCGTCACGTCCGTGCCCGGGCTGGCGTTCCATGCCAGCTTCACTTCGTATGAGCCTTGCGATGTTTGCGCCCTGACTTCTCCGGTACCTTGAAACAAGCATGCCATGAGGATTCCAACCACGCACTTCCAGAGCCGGTTGGTTGGGGTGAAACGCACCGGAATCCCACGAGGCTGGAGCGTTGTTGCATGAAGCCCGATTTTCATGCGGTGACTTACCACCATGAAATTCCCCCGCTCCACTAGGGCGATCCCTGTCGCTATCAGGAAAATCCCCGGGTGTTATCCGCTCCGGTCCCTGTCATTCCACCCCGATCCCGGGCGGCGTGCCATAGCCTAACAGTCTGGATGCCGCCTCCGCTTTGGGCACCCTGAAATCATGCACGCCGTAGCCATTGGCCCTTTGCCCGCGGTAGGAACGGCCATCGGTTGAGCCGATCATCACCGGACGGCCATCCTTCTTCTCCGTGCCAAGATACATCGCCACATGGTGGACTCGCACCGTGCCTCCGGGCCCGGTCACCACCCAGAACAACAAATCGCCGGGTTTCAGATCGGCCAATGACGGGTGTTGGGGATCCGTGGCCTCCGCGGCAACCAGATGCAATCTGCCGTTTTTCCCCAGCCACTCCATCTGAGCGCCGGAGCTGCGCGGCGGATCGAGGCCCGCCTTGCGCATGACGAAATACATCGCTCCGGAACAATCGAATCCACCCGCCGCAGGATCCGCTCCGCCTGCGAGGTATGGCAGCCATGGCGATTCCCATACCACCGCGAGCGCGGTCTCGATCAGTTGCCGGCGCGCATCCGGAAGCGATGAGAATTCAGCCAACTCGCCAGTTGCGATCCTCGCTGGACGCGTCCTGACATCCAGCATCACGATCGGATCGACGGACTGACCAGACCCTGGCAAGGAAAGTAGCAGGAGCAACCATGGGATCATCCATTTCATGTGTCATTACAGGCGATGTTTCCGGACGGGATAACATCGCCCGTGACACTTCAACATTCAATGGAGGAAAACCCTGCCTGAATCCGGTTTCGAATCACGGGTGCCGCACGGGCGGTTCGGCTCGAATTCCAAAGAAGGAACCACTAAATTCACGAAAAGCACTAAAAATGAAGAGTGATACGGATCACATGCCTGACCCGATCGGGCGAGCTGAAGAAATCCCACAAACCCTCTTCCTTTCGTGAAGCTTAGTGTTTTTAGTGGTTATAATTTCGGTTTACGGGTTCAGGCGGCGGTTGTTCTCGCACAACAACACCGCCGGATCATTGGCAGCATCCGCCCGGGGCATCAGCTCCGCAGCGCGGAGATTTCGATGTTCGCCTGGCGCAGGCGGTCACAATGCTGGAGGGCGATCTCGCTGGGGATCTTTGCTCTCAGCATCGGGAACCGCGCACCCCTCCGCGCTTTCCACTTTCTCGAAGCGGCCGGGCTCGCGGTTTTTCCGCACCGTGCCGGGCGGGAAAATGGCGCCGTTCATGGCGATGAACACGCCGGGTGGCAGCGATCGGACGGCGCCTAGGGCCAGGCCGAGATTGAAGATGGCACCGGTGATGCGGAAACGCGCCGGGGCGAGCACACCTGTTAGAACGACGGTCTTGCCGCAGATGCCTTCCAGAGCCGTGGCGGTCTGGCACATCGTGTCGGTGCCGTGGGAGATGAGGATGTGGGATTCCGGCGCTTGTTGGCAGGCCTGCCGGATTGCGGCGCGGTCTTCATCGGTCAATTCCAAGCTGTCCTTGCGGAACACGGATTCGAGCCGCCATTCGAGGGTCATACCCGCTTCGCGGAAAACGTGCGGCACGGTGGGCTCTCCCACTTCGTATTCGGACGAGGCGTCGAAATACACTTTGTCGATGGTTCCGCCGGTGGTGAGGATGACCAGAGGGACACGCTGCCGAGCAATCCGCCGCCGCACCCGCTTGTCAAGAATGCGCTCAAAGACCGCGCCGCCCCTGCATGGCGCGCATCAGCGTGAGTTCGTCCGCGTGCTCAAGGCCGCCACCGGCGGGCAGGCCTTGGGCGATGCGGCTGAGGCGGCAGTTTTTCCCGCGCAGCAGGTCCGCCAGGTAATTCGCAGTGGCCTCGCCCTCGACATCCGAGCCGAGCGCGAGAATCACTTCGATTTCCTCCGCGGCGCCTTCCACGCGGCGCAGGAGTTCCGGGATCCGCAGGTCATCCGGAGAAACGCGGTCCAGCGGGGAAAGCTTGCCGCCGAGGCAATGATACCTTCCGCGGAACGAGCCGGAACGCTCGAGCGGCAGGATATCGGTGGCCTGCTCCACGACGCAAAGCATGCGGTCATCGCGCTTCGGATCATCACAAATGCCGCAGCCGGCATCGGTGGCGAAGAAACCGCAGGCCGGGCATGGGCGGATGCTTTGCTTGGCGCTTTGCAAGACTCCGGCGAGCGCAAGCGGCTCGGCTTTCGGGCTTTGCAACAGCCACACGGCGATGCGCTCGGCACTGCGCGGGCCAATGCCGGGCAGGCGCTTGAGTTCGCCGATCAAGTTTCTAACAGGTTCCGGAAAGTCGGCGGGAGTCATGAGTTGCAAGCGGGGATGTCATCGCAGGGCATGCGGTGGCGGGAGGCGTAAACCATGGCACAGACGCCGGACCAGATGGCGGTGGTCCATGGCGCGGCGATGTCCGGGGCATGCTCCGCAAGGCTGAGCACCGGTGCCCATGCGGCCACCAGCATGACCGCGCTGAGCCACAACAAGCCGCGCCGCAGCCGACCCGGCGTGCCAAGAATGGCGGCTGCCATACCGAATGCGAAAACCGCCGCCGCCAGCCAGAGGCACCAGAGCGGCAGCTGGTGAGGGAAGGTTTCCGCGCCGCCGCGCGAAACGAAGTGGGCGATGCTGCGGTTGATTTTTTCCAGCGCGCCGAGCAGTTCGAGACCTGCGGCAAGCACCATTGAGAGTCCGCCGATCGCTGCGGCCGGCAGCAGCACATGGCCGGACGGATGGGAGTGGCGGAGGCGGTTCACACCCGGAATCTGGCGGCAAGCCGCTGCAGGATCAAGCCATGCCCGCAAGGATTTCCTACAGCACGGCATCATGGGCCGTCGTCACGCCGATTCCGGTGGCGGCTGCCGCGCCGATGCGCTAAGCACGCGGCGTGAATCCCGCGCTTGAGACACTGATGCTCGCATGCTCCGCAGAGGACGGCGCGTGCATTCCGGCGCGGGCCTTGTTTCTCGGCGCGGAACCGCACCCGGCGCTGCGGCAATGGCCGGCGTTCACCGGATGGCAGCCGTTCAAGCCACGCGCCGATGCCTGGGACCGCGCGGGCTTCTCGCGGGTGGACGAGCTGCCGGACGGCAAATGGCCGCTGGTGCTCGTGCTGCCGGGCAAATCGCGCGATGAAACGCTGGCATGGTTCGCGCTGGCCCGGGAGCGCTTGCAGCCGGGCGGCCGCATCATCGCCGCCATGCCCAACACCGCCGGCGCGGCGCGCTTCGAAAAGGAACTCGCACGCGCTACCGGAAACATCACATCCATCCAGAAACACAAATGCCGCGCCTTCCACGCGGCGGACGATGGATCATGGCGCGAAGAAGTCTTCGCCGAATGGCGGGCACTCGCAAACCCGCGTGAAATTCCGGGCACGCCCTTCACCACCCTGGCGGGCATCTTCAGCTGCGATCACATCGATCCCGGCTCGCAACTGCTCGCCGATCATCTCCCGCCGGGCCTGCGCGGCCGGGCCGCCGACCTTGGCGCGGGCTGGGGTTTTCTAACAGACGCGGCGCTGCGCCGTTGTTCCGGCATTGAAAGCATCGATCTGTTCGAGGCCGATGCCCGGGCGCTCGGCTGCGCGCGGGAAAACCTGGCGCCGCATGACCGGGAAATCCATTTCCACTGGCACGACGTCACCACCGGCCTGCCCGGCATGTATGACGTGATCCTGATGAACCCGCCCTTCCACAGCGGCCAGGCGGCGGACGTGGACCTGGGCCGCACGTTTCTAACAACCGCTGCCACGGCGCTCGTGCGCGGCGGAAAATTGCTGGTCGTCGCCAACCGCCAGCTGCCCTACGAATCCGTTCTCGACTCGCTCCGCCTCGCCTGGCGCAAGCCCGCCGAGGACAAGACCTACAAGCTCCTCTTCGCGGAAAAACGCTGAGTTCCGCGCCATCACGAATTTCCAACGTCCTATCAACCACTCCGGATGAAACTCATCAAACTGCTCGCCAATCTCGGCTACGGCTCGCGCAAGGAAGTCCAGCGCCTCATCCGCTACGGCGCGGTGAGCGATGACAGCGGCCGCGTGCTGGGCGAGGGTGAACTGCCGCCGCACGGGCGCATCCGTTTCCGCGGCGAGCCGTTGGATCCGCCGTTCCCGCTCACCATCATGCTCCACAAGCCGGACGGCTACACATGCAGCGCGGAGGATCCCGGGGCGACGGTTTACGATCTGCTGCCGGAGCGTTTCGCCCACCGCAATCCCGGGCTCAATCCCGTCGGCCGGCTCGACAAGGACACCACCGGGCTGTTGTTTCTAACAGATGATGGCAGGCTCTTGCACAAGATCATCCATCCCAAGTCCCATTGCCTGAAAATCTATCACGCCACGCTCGACCGGCCGCTGCAAGGCCACGAGGGCGGGTTGTTCGCCTCGGGCGGACTTTTGCTCAACGGCGAGACCAAGCCGCTGCTGCCCGCGGGCTTTGAGGCGCTCGGCGAAAGGGAGGCGCTCGTCACCCTGCACGAGGGCCGCTACCATCAGGTGCGCCGGATGTTCGCCGCCGCGGGAAACCACGTCACCGCGCTCAAGCGCATCGCCATCGGCGGACTGCGCCTGCCGGAGGATTTGCCGGAAGGTGCTTGGCGGGAACTCGCGGCGGAGGATCTCGCGGCGCTGTTTGACGCGCGCGGAAGCTGTTAGAAACTCACTTTTTCTTCCGCAGGAAGGGCGGCAGGTCGAGGTCTTCCCCTTCGAACACATTCGGGCTTTCTCCCTCGAAACGGCCGCGCGGGGTGGAATCCAGTGAGAGCTCGCTTTGCGAGCCGGTGGCCTTGATGCCAAGCTTGAGTTTCGGGGCCTCGGGCTCCACCTGTTTCGGGCCTTCGGCGATGGTCCATGGCTTCTCGCCGGGATCACGTTTTGGCGGCAAGGTGCTGAAGCCGGCGGCTTCAAGGTCCGGTGTTTCAAATGCATCCTCATCCTCTTCTTCCTCATCTTCCTCCAAATCCGGGATTTCACCGGCGGGCTTGGCTTCGAGGTATTGTTCCAGTTCCTCATCGTCGTCGGCTGGCACCGCCACGAATTCGGCCACCATCACCGAGCCGGATTTTTCCGCGGCAGGTGGCGTTTCCACGAGATCAGCAAACATCAGGTCGTCTGGTGCCGCCGGTGTTGGAAGCGGGGGCTCGGCAAAAGGCTGCCCGTCATCGAACAAGGCGGGCGTGATGGCGGCGGTGGCTTTCGGCGCGGCTTCGGCGGCGTGGAGCGCGGGCGTCTTGGCGGGTGCGGCAGCCATGGTGACGGCCGGCGGCGTGAATCCCTGGCTGGGGTCCAGCAGCGGGTTGTCATGATCATCGCCGCGGCTCAGCGATTCGCGCGGAGCCATGGCGAGCGAGTCCTCGGGCAGCGCGCTGATGAGCGTGAGCGAGAGCTTGTTCTGCATCGCCGGATCGATGGCCGCGCCGAAGAGCACGTGCGCCTTTTCCGGCACATACTTCTGCAGGCTCTGCATCATCAGCTCGATTTCAAACAAGGTGAGATCCTCGCCGCCGCAGAGGTGGACGAGCACCGTTTGCGCGTCCTTGAGCAGCGCGCCCTGGTCGAGCAACGGACTGGCCAACGCGCCACGCAGCGCCTTGGCGGCGCGGTCCTTGCCCTCCGCCATGCCGGAACCAAACAGACAGCGCGAGCGGGTGGTGCGCAGCGCGCTCATCAGGTCGTCGAGGCCGACGTTGATGAGTCCCGGGCGGATGACCAGGCGCATGACGGCCTTGATCGACTCGCAGATCATGTGATCCGCGGCCATGAAGGCATCGTGGATGCCTTGCTTGGCGAGCACCAGTTCACCCATGCGGTTGTTGTCGAAGGTGACCAGCGCGTTGGAAAGTACCGCCAGCTCATTGAGCGCGGTCTCGGCCTGATCGCGGCGGCGCTTGCCCTCGAAGGCGAAGGGCATGGTGGCAAACACGACCACGAACGCGCCTTCCTCGCGAGCGATGCGGGTGACGATGGGTGCCGCTCCCGAGCCGGTGCCGCCGCCGAGCCCGGCGCAGACAAACACGATGCGGTGGCCCTTGATCGCCTCACGGATCGGCTCCTCCGCTTCCAGCACCGCCTGATGGCCGAGCTCGGGATCGCCCCCGGTGCCGAGGCCCTTGGTGAGGTTCACGCCGAGCTGGATTTTTTCGCCCGCAAGGCAGGAGCCAAGCGTACGGACGTCGGTATTGAGCGCGAGCAACTCGGCGCCCTCCATGCCGTCCAGAGCGATGCGCTCAAGCATGTTGGCACCGGCCCCGCCGAGGCCGATGATCTTGACGGCGGACGCGGGGATGACTTGGTGGGGATCTCGGGAGTAGGGAATCATGGTGGGGCGGGTATTTGAAATTTGAAATTTGAAATTTGAGATTTGAGATTTGAAATGGTCACCGTCCGAACGGCCAGAACATGCGGGCGACCTTGCCGATGAGGCCGGGCGGTGCGGCGCGTTCGGTCTCGAGAATCTGGGCGTAGCGGATCAGGCCGATGGCGGTGGCGTAGCGGGGATCCTTGAAATTGGACTGGATGCCGCTGATTTCCGGCAGCTCGGGGCGGTAAATGTCCCGCCCGAAGACCTCGAAGGCCAGCTCGCTGAAGCCGCGCATCAGGCTGGTGCCGCCTGTTAGATAGATGCCGGAACCGATCGCCTCCACCGAGCCGGCGGGCAGGCGCTGCTTGACGAGACGCAGCGTTTCCTCCAGCCGCTGGCGGATCACCTCGTTGAGCGTCGAGCGGCTCACCACCGCTTCGGCGAAGCCGCGCTCGTCATCGAGCTTCACATTACCCAGGGAATGCTCCGGTTTTCCGGAGGCGTCGCCCTCGGTGATCTTGAGGCGCTCGGCCTTGGAAAACGGCAGGCCGGTGACGAGGTGGATGTCGTTGGTGATGTGATCGCCGCCCACCGGGATGCAGCCGGACGCGGCGATGGAGCCGCCAAGATAGAGCGCGTAGTCGGTGGTGCCGCCGCCGATGTCGATGATCAGCGCGCCGCGTTCGCGCTGCTCGCGGTCGAGCGCCATCTGGGCGGTGGCGATGGGTGAAAACACGACCTCGTCCACTTCCAGCGGTGTTTCGCGGACGAGCCTGATGCTGTTCTGGATGCGCGTGCCGATGCCGTGGACGATGTGGAAATCCGCCTCCACGGTTTTTCCGAAAAGACCGATGGGCGAGGTGGATTGTTCCAAGCCATCCAGCCAGTAGCTGCGGATGATCGGGTGCACATAAACATGGTCCTGCGGGATGTGGACGTCGCGCGCGATGGTGCGGGCCTCCTCGACGTGTTCCGGGGCCACCACTTGATCACCATCCGGCAGGCGGAAGGTGCCGCGGTTGTTGACGCCCTGGATGTGGGAGCCGGTGATGGCGAGAAACACGCTGCCGATCTCCACATCGCTGGTGTCCTCGGCCTTGGCCAGCGCGTCCTTGAGGCAGGCGCGGGCCTGGGTGAAATCATGGATCTCGCCCTTCCTGACACCCGCGCTCTTGGTCTCGCCGATGCCGAGAATCCTCACCGCGCTGTCCGCCTTCACCTCGCCTACGACCATGCAGGTCTTGCTGGTGCCGATTTCGAGTCCGACATGGATTTTCGTGCGACGTGACATGGATGTGGAAAGCAGGGCGGTTCAGTTGCTGTTGAGAAGGGTGCTCAAATCACGCGCGCGGCGGGAATCCCCGCCATTGGCCGGTTCCTTCGGGAAAACCAGGATGGCTTTTGGTGGCGCGGCCTCATCACGCAGCGTGATGGGGATGTTGTATTTCGGGATCAGGTTGATGGTGGCGATGTGATATCCTTTTTCCCCGGCGTGATCGAGTGCGGCACGCAGGCTTTCAATCTGCCGCGCATGATCGCCCAGGCTGAATGTCGCGGCAGTGCCCTGGCGGGTGAGCAGCTCCAGCGACCATTCGTTGACCTGGCGGATGGATTCGATCCACTGGATGGCGTTCGGATCGGCCGCGTGGGCGGCGTCCAGCAGCAGCAGGCAATGTTCCAGTCCCGGCTGGCGGATTTTCGCACCGGCGGTGATCGGATGCCCGGCGGAGGCCGGCAGTTGGATGACGGGTAAGGCGGCGGCTGATCTCGCCTGAAGCTGCGGGCAGGGATAGGCCACGCCCTGGTGGTCCACCAGCATGGCTCCGGCGCGGCGGACATCCGTCAGGCCCGCCTCCGGGCATGAGATCCATGCCTTGGGCGAACGCGGGATGACACGCACGACCAAGGTGCCGGGCAGATGGCGCTCGACACGCGCGTCGGTGATTTCCGGCAGTGAAAGGAGTTTTTCAGAGGCTTTCTTCACATCGATTTCAAACAGGCTCGGGCAGGCGGTGAGGTCGATACCGAGGGCGGCGGCGACTCCGACTTCATCGATCACCGGGTTGGAGTTGAGGTCGATGATCTTGAGGCTGAAATCCGGATTCTGATAGAAAGCATGCTGCACGCCGCGCCAGACGCCCCAGCCGATGCCCGCCAGCGCCGCGAGCACGCAGGCGACCTTGGCGAGACCGCCGAGCAGCCTGAGAAAGCCGAACCAGGCGATGCGCGGCGACATCACGCGCACCTCAAGCACGCTTTGGCGGGAATGACGGCGGTTGCGGATGGCTTTGTGTTTCATGGTGATGAGATTCCAGAGATCAGATTCCAGAAACCAGACGAAGAGGACTTCGCCCGGTGCCTTGGCTTATCTGGTTTCTGGATTCTGGTTTCTAGTTTCTCTTAGCTGATACGATTGCTCGGCGATGGTCAGGCAAAGGGTGGGGAAATCGATGCCGATGGCGGCGGCGGCCTTGGGCAGCAGGCTGGTTTCCGTCATGCCGGGAATGGTGTTGGCCTCCAGCACGAAAGGGCGGTTTCGCGCATCTAACAGAACATCCACGCGTGAGTAGATTTCCACGCCGAGCGAGCGGTGCGCGGCGAGTGCGGCCTGCTGGACGGCGCGCGTGGTGGCTTCGTCGAGATCCGCCGGGCAGATGTATTGCGAGCCGGTGGTCTTGCCGGACAGCCATGGATACTTGGTGGCCATGTCATACACGCCTTCCGGCGGGATGATGTGGATGACGGGCAGGGCCGTGTCGTTGAGGATGCCGACGGTGAGCTCCATGCCTTCGATGAACTCCTCGACGAGGATGTCATTGCCATACTTCGCGGCGTCCGCCATGGCGGCCTCGGCCTTGGATGGATCCTTGACGATGTTCACGCCGACGCTCGAGCCCTCGCGCGGCGGCTTCACGACGAATGGCGCGGGAAATGACGGCAGCTGCGGGCCAGCGGAAACATCGATGATTTCCGCGCGCGGAGTGGGCACGCCGGCGGCGACGAAGGCGGCCTTGGCAAGGTTCTTGTCAAACGCGGTGCGGCTGCTTTGCACGCCGGCTCCGGTGTAGGGGACGCCCATGTCCTCAAGCATCTGCTGGAGTTGTCCGTCCTCGCCGAAGGTGCCGTGAATCACGTTGAAGGCGAGACCGGTGCCGGGTGGAAGATTGATCGAGGGGCTGGTGACATCGACGGGCACCGCATCCAGCCCGAGTCCCTGCAGCGCCTTGAGCACTGCCTTGCCGGAAGCCAGCGAGACTTGGCGTTCGGAACCCGGCCCGCCCATCAGAACTGCGATTTTCTTGGAGGATAACATGGTTAAAATTGCGGTTCGTCCTCGCCGAGGATTTTCACTTCGGTTTCGAGATCGATGCCTTGTTCGGTTTTGGCTTTTTGTTGGATGGATTCGATGAGTTGGAGGATTTCCTTCGCGCTCGCGCCGCCTTGATTGACGACGAAGTTTCCATGCACCTCGGAAACGGCGGCGTGGCCGATGCTGGTGCCCTTGAGCCCGAGCGCATCGATCAGCCGTCCGGCGGGGATTTCCTCCGGGTTCTTGAAGGTGCAGCCGGCGGAGGCCATGACAGGCTGGGTGGCCTTGCGCTTTTCGCGCGATTCGTCCCAGTGTTGTTTGATGTTTTCCGGCTTGTCGGGCTTGCCCTTGAAGACGGCCTGCAGGGCGAAGTTGCGTCGCAGTTCGGGCACGTTGCGATAAGATGAGATGATTTCCTCGCGCTCGCGGGTGCGGATCACGCCGTCCTCATCGAGGAAGGTGACGCGCACCACTTGATCAAAAGTTTCGATGCCCATGGCACCGGCGTTCATGCGCAGTGCCCCTCCGACGTTGCCGGGGATGCCTTCCATCCATTCGAAGCCGCCGATGCCGGCCGCGCCCGCCACACTGGCGAGTTTTTTCAAGCGCACTCCGGCGCCGGCGGTGATCTCGCCACGGGTGCCCACGGTGACATCGGAAAACGCGCCGCCGGTGGGATGGATCACGGCGCCGCGGATGCCGCCATCGCGCACTAACAGATTCGAGCCGCGGCCGACCACGCGTACCGGGATGCCGCGCTCGCGGCAGTAGTTCACGAGAAACGCGAAGCCATAGAAGCTGTGCGGTTCCAGCCAGAACTGCGCGGGTCCGCCGACGAGCAGGGTGGTGTGCTTGCTCATCGGCTCGTAGAGTTTGCCGCCGATCTCGCCTTCCGGCATGAGGCCGCGCATTTCCTCCAGCACCTTGAGGTCGTGGGCGATGCGGGTGCCGGCCTCGTGGACGTTGCCGGCGCCAAGGGTGATGAGCAGGTCTCCGGGCTGGAGCGCGTTGCCGACGGCGTGGTGCGCGGTTGTGAGATCGGGCAGATAAGTGGCGGGGATGCTGCCGTGGCGCTGCATGGCAGCCACGAGTGTCTGGCCGGAGATGCCCTCGATGGGTTTTTCCGATGCCGGATAGACATCGCTGATGAAGACGAGATCCGCAGCCTGGAGCACCTTTCCGAAATCATCCGCCAGCGCCTGGGTGCGGGTGTAGCGGTGCGGCTGGAAGAGCACGACGAGGCGCTTTGGCTTGAGCGAGCGCGCGGTTTGCAGCGTGGCGGCCAGCTCGGTGGGATGGTGGCCGTAGTCGTCCACGATCCGGTAGTTTGCGGATAGATATTTCGTTTCGAAGCGGCGCTTGGCACCGGCGAAGGTGGAAAGCGCACGGGCGACGTGAGGAAACTCCGCGCCGCAACTGTCGGCCAGGGCGATGGCGGCGAGCGCGTTGAGGATGTTGTGATTTCCGGGAATGCCGAGCTCGATGTCGCCAAGCGTCTCACCGTTTTTCCTCACGGTGAAAGCGGAGGAACCTTTCAAATCCCTGACGTCGGTGGCGGTGTAGTCGGCATCCTCCCAGCCGTAGGAAACGGCGTTGTCGCGCTCTGCGCAAAGCTCGTGGGCCACCGGATCCTCGGCGCAATAGACGAGCTTGCCGCGCGTCTGGTCGGCGAGGGTGGTGAAGACCTCGCGGATGTGGTCGAGGTCGCGGTAGAAATCGAGGTGCTCGGCCTCGATGTTGAGGATCACGGAATGTTCCGGCCGGTAAAGCGCGAGCGTGCCGTCGCTTTCATCGCCCTCGGCTACCATGAACTCGCCGTCCTCGGACCACTTGGCATTGCTGCCGAGGATCGGGATTTCCGCGCCGACGTAGTGGCTCGGCTTGATGCCCGCCTCGCGCAGGACGTGGGCGGTCATCGAGGAAGTGGTGGTTTTGCCGTGGGTGCCGGAAATGACGATGCCTTTGCGGGTGTGGAGGATGGCGGCGAGGCACTCGGCACGGCGATAAAGCGGGATTTTACCGGCCACGGCTGCGGCATAAGCCGGGTTTTCCGGGCGGATGGCGGAGGAAAACACCACGAGGTCCGCGCCCTTGACGGCCTCCGCGCTGTGGGGCGAGGAAAACAACAGCCCCACGCCCTGCATGCGCTCGGTTTCCGCGGTGGTCACCTTGTCCGAGCCGCTGACCTTGTGGCCCATGCCCAGCAGCAACAACGCGAGCCCGCTCATGCCGGAGCCCGCCACGCCGATGAGGTGGATGTGCAGCGGCGTGCTGCGGTCGGTGAGGCGCTGGCTGAGTGCGGTCATGATGGCTGGAGAGTGGCTTCGATGGCGGCGCAGACCCGCTCCGCGGCATCCGGGATGGCAAGTGCGCGGGCGGCTTTTGCCATGCGCTTGTAAGTTGGCAAGTCCCGGAGGATGGAAGTGGCCATGGCCGCGAGTTTTTCCGCATCGAGATCGCGTTCCTGAACAAGCTCGGCGGCTCCCGTGCTGGCGAACACCTCGGCGTTGCGCGTTTGGTGGTCGTCGGCTGCGTAGGGGTAGGGCACCAGGATCGACGGTTGGCCGCAGATGGCGATCTCGGTGAGGCTGGATGCGCCGGCGCGAGCGATGATGAGGTCCGCCACGGCGTAGGCGGCGGGCATTTGATCGCAGAAACCGAGCACCTTGTGATGCACGCGGCCGCTGGCGATTTCCGAAACGCGCTGGAAATCCAGTGCTCCGGCGATGTGGAGCACCTGCATTTCCGGCGGTAGTTTTCCGGCGGCCTCGGCGCTGAGTTCGTTCAAGCGCCGCGCGCCCTGGCTGCCGCCGGTGACGAGGATGGTGGTTTTGGCGGGGTCCAGCCCGAACTGGGCGCATGCTTCCCCGTGCGATGGCAGATTCGTGATTTCCGGGCGGACGGGCGTGCCGGTGGTCACCGTTTCGCGGCGTGGAAAAAACGCCTTGGCCGCATCAAGTCCGAGGAAAACCTGCGTGCAAAAGCGGCTGGTCAGCACATTGGCGCGACCAGGCCGGGCGTTGGAATCATGGATGAAGGTTTTGAGGCCGAGCTTGTGGCCGGCATAGACCGGCGGCAGCGAGGTGAAGCCGCCCATGCCGAGCACCGCGTCCGCGCCGAAGTCGCGCAGGATCGCCCTGCAGTGGCCCACCGCGCGCCAGGTTTTCAATAGAAACGGCAGCATCCGCAGCGAAAGCGTGGGCGGCTTGGCCACGGCGGGCATCGTCTCAAAGCGCAGGTGTGGGTATTTTGCCGAGGCCTCGGCATCCACTTTCTTTTCGGAAATGAGCAGCAGCACCTCATGACCGCGCGCCCGGAGCGCCTCGGCCACGGCGATTCCGGGAAACAAGTGGCCGCCGGTGCCGCCGCAGGCGATGAGGATTTTGAGGGATTTCGACACGCGCGAATGAGGAGTGAACAGCCTGCAAAACACGCACGCAACCACCGCCGCGTGTCTCGCAGGCGGGATTTAGACAAATCTTGATAATCCGGCAATCCTCAAAGTATTGCGCGAAAAGATTCCCGCCGAGTTGCGCATTCACGCGCCGCGCTCACTCCCACTTGAGCCGGTAAAACATGGCGTTGATGCCGCCGGTTTGCAGCGTGTTGGCCAGGTCGCTGTTGGTTGCGGAGGCTCGGGAAACTCCCTGCCCCCGTTGGGCACCCCAAAAGCATGGGCAAAAACAAACGGCGGATCTGCCAGCCGGGGCACGGATTCAAGCATATCATCCTGCGCCCGGAGGCCACGAAGGCCCTGGCATGGGCCCGCGGCAGCTACCGTCGTTCACCAATCCGAAGTCATGATCGGCACGTGATCGTCGCTGGTAGCCAGCGAGCACTCCATGTAGAGCGTGCCCAACGGCGGAATCGTGTCCGGACCGTAGGTTTCGCCAAAACTGTAATCACCGCTGCCCGGGCAGACCGGCGCGGCATCGATGAAGCCGCCGATGCCGATCAAGCGCGCCTGCAGGTCCGGGGCATTCGCGCCGGGCGAAAAGCCGTGGATGTTGGAATAACCGCGCAGGGCCTTCTGCACATTCTGGATGTGGATGATGCAGATCGCGCGGTCCGAACCGCGTTTCCATGCCCGCGCGCCAAAGAACAAAATCGAGATCAGCGACATCAACACCATGATCACCACGGTCATTTCCAGCAGGCTCAGGCCGGGCAAGGCGGTGGCTCCGAAATGGCGGTGCCGCCTTTCCGGGTGCATGCGATGGCTGGTGCTTGGGACCCTCATGCGGCTGATTACTGAAAATCATGAAGTCTGAAAAATCAGGACGGGGCAAACATCTTTTTGGGATTCGACCCCCAAATCCGGCCACATGCCGGACGCCGGGCAGGCCTCAAGGTGGCGGGATTTCCGCAATTCCGGCCTGATATTTCAGGAAAAGCTCCCGCAATCCGGCAGCGGTGGCCGGCGGTAGGTGGCGCAGGCGCTCAAGCGCGGTTTTGTTCAGGAATTCACGGCTGCGATTCTTCGTGGCGAAGAGGTCGATCTCGAGGAGGATGCGCGGCCCGGCGGGTGTTTGAACCACCGGATAGAGCGGAAACGCGGCCTTGCCATCCGGCGCGCTGCGGACGCCGACCGCCGTCCAGACGCCGCCGCGGTGGACGCCGGTGATGGCGGGCGGGCCGGAGTGGTGCTGGCTGCCGGTCATTTCGTAGCCGAGATTGCGCAGCACGGCGGATTTGCTGTCGGGCATTCCCAAGCGGGCGGTGAGGCGCAGCGCGGCCGGCACATCGCCGCTGGCAGTGGCCACGAGCCAGGCCTCGACCACGGCGCGGGCCTCCGCCTCGCCAGGGGAGCCGGAGTCCGCCAGATTTTCGATCACCGGGCAATCTGCGAGCAGGCGGTCCTGCCAGGTTTCCTCCAGGCGCTTGATTTCGGCGCGCGCCCAAGCCTCGGTGGCTTCCCCGCCTTTGATGATCCACAGCCAGCCCTCGGCGGTTTTTTGGAAATTGAGGACCCGCGGGTCGAACCGGTCCGGGCTGCGGGCAGAGAAAAACTGGCAGATCGCCGTGGCGCGGTCTCCGTTTTCCTGGAAACTGAGCGGGATGGCGCGGTGGATGGCACCCGGTGCGCGCAGGAATTGCCAGAGCCGGGCGACGCGGAGGTAGGGGTGGTTTCCAGCTTCCACGCTGGGATGGATCAGCCGGACGGCGGCGGCAAACTCACCGTCTTGCAACCGGTGGAGCAGCGCCTCCATGGCCTGCCGCGCGCTGGGCTCCGGCACGGGCGGATCCAGCCCGGCGAGCTTCCCGGCGAACGCGTCTGCTAAATCATAATCCAAATCGTCATCCGTCGGTGCTTCGTTTTCCCCCGGATCCCATAGAAAGTCCTCCGGCGGATCGACTCTCCAGAATCCCTCGGCGGTCTTGGCGAGCGCCAGATGGATCACCTCGACCTGCAATGTCGCGGACTGCGGGCCGCTGCCTGCCGGATCCAGACAGGCGATGGAAACCAGCGCCTCGCCGTCCTCTTCCTCATGATACACGGGCACCCGCAGCACGTTTTCGGCCATCAGCAAATGCCACGGTCGTCTCGGGTCTGCAGCGCGGACGGCGGCCTCCGCCGCCTTGAGCCGGAGCGGCCAGTCCTCGGGCAGGGTGGCGGACAAACCACCGAGCAGAGCGAGGATTTCCGGCAGATTCCGCCGGGCGCAGGCGCTGGCGAACCGCCCGGCGGCCTGCTGCGAGTCCAAGGTGCGCAGGGTTTCGGCGGGCAGGGCTTTCTCGATGTTGCGGCGCATCCGCTCGTTGGACTGATCGCGCAGCGTGGCTAGATCCAGCACCTGCTCGCGCAGCATCCAGTCTTGCAGTGCGGCGAGCCGCTGGCGGAGCGCCTCGTCATATCCGAAGCCGGTGTTTTCAAAGGATGCCGGCACTGGAGCCGCGGCCCATGTTTCGCCGCGCTTCACCACCGCGATGGGGAAAACCTGCATGTGGCTGGGATCGAAGCCGTCGGTTTTGCGGACCAACACGCCAGCCAGCCCGCCATCGATGTGCACCGCTCCGACTTCGAGCGGGTCGCCGCCGAGGTCGTCCGCCATGCGGGAGAGGCGGCGGGCGATTTCGCGGCGTTTCGGCTCGCTCGTTTGCGGAGCGAGCGCGGTGTCGCCGCCGGGCTCCAGATTGAGCTGGCGGCTGCGGACTTTTTCCAGAAAGCGGAGCGCCGTTTCTCCGGGATCGCCGGGAACCCCGGACGCGGAGACGGCCATGGCCAGCCACAAGGCGGAAATCGCTCTCACCGGGAAACCCATAGCCCATGCTCCGGCTGACAAAAAGCCCGGATTTGTCCGGTTCATTCCTCCACCGCCAGAAACTCCGGCAGGCTGCCCGTCACTCCCGCGAGCCGCGGGTTTGCCTCCCACGGCTCGCGCTGGCCGCAGATGCGCAGGGCCATCCGCTTGAGCGTGCCGCCGGCATCCGTCCGCGCCGGGTGCAGCGAATGCAGTCGCTCGCCATCCTCCGCAGGCAGCACGTTCCAGGAAAACGCCAGCCGGCTGTCCACCATGCCCTTTTTATCGCCCCACGCGCGTGCCTCGCCGAAGCGCAGGTCGCCCACCCACGCGCCCTTCGCATGAGGCCGGGCGATCCACCAAGCGTCGGAAAACCATTGGATCGTTTTCACCTCCCGCAGCTCCTCCATGCCAGCCAGCGCCGCCGCGCCGCGCGGGTAAACCGTCCAGCGCACCGGCGTGTCGTGCCGCTCGAACACCGTGCGGTAGCCCACCCAGAATGCATCGCCGCGGTCCACCACCGAGCGCCACAGCAGGATGTTGAACGGCGTCGGAGCCTCCATCCGGCGCTCGAAGGCCACACCACGCCGCGCCAGATCCGCCTCGAAACCCGCCGATGCCACGAACTTCATCGCCACGCTCAGCAGCGCGTAAGTCGATGCGATGCCCAGCCCCCACGCATTGAGCCTGCGCCGTTTCGGCAGTTGTTTTTTCGTCCGCAGGCATGCCAGCCACACCAGCGCCACCAGCATCGGCAGCGTGAAAAGGAAATCGATGATGAAGAGATGGTTGAAACCCACGCGGTGATCGGAAAACGGCCACAACACCGAGGTGCCATACACCGTGAAGCAATCGATGAGCACATGCGTGCTCCACACCGCGAACACGAACCAACCGGCCGTCGCGCGGGAAACCTTGTCCCGTTTCCAAAGCTTCGCCAGCCACGCCGATAGGCCCCACGACGCCATCACCATCACCAGCAGCGAGTGGCTCGGCCCGCGGTGCCACCACAGGTTCGCCGTGTTGTCGAGAAACGGCGCGAGCACCACATCCAGATCCGGCAGCGTGCCGAACAAAGCCCCCCATGCCAGCGCCCGGTTGCCCAGACGCCGTCCCAACATCAACTCCCCGACCGCCGCTCCCAGCGTCGCCTGTGTGATCGAATCCACGGCCGGACGATGCCCCAATTTCACGTTTCGCAAACCTCAAATCACCGCACCTCGCGCTGTGCTTTGGGCAACCGCGCTGAAAACAGGTGCCTGCCATGCAGAACGGCTCTGCGCATCACCCGTGCCGTGAGGGCGCGTGTGCCCTATCGGAACTTCACACCGAGTTTTTGCGTCAGCGCTTCGAGCACCTTGTGGTGCGCGGCGTCCACTTCCTCGGCTTTCAGGGTGCGGTCGCTGGCGCGGTAGTGGAAACGGTAGGCGACGGACTTGCGGTCGGCGGCGAGCTTGGCACCACTGGGATCGGTGAAGACGTCGAAGCACTCGAAGGAAACGAGCAGCGGCTCGTTGAGCTTGAGCAGGACGGTTTCAATGTCCGCATTCGGCAGGGTGGCGGCCACTTCCATCGCCGCGTCGCGCGAGGAACCGGGGAACTGCGGCAGGTCTTCCGCGTGATCAATGCCCGCGAGCAGCTTGCGGAGTTTTGTTAGATCGAGCTCGGCGACGAACACGGGCGCGGTGAAATCCAACTCGCGTTCGCGGGCAGGCAGGAGACGGGCGAAGACGCCGATGTTGATGTCTTCCGCCTTGATGTCGCAGCCGAGGGCGAAGCCGTCGCGTTCGCGCGGCGAGAAGCGGATGGTTTTGTTGGGAAGGAGCGCCTGGATCAGGCCCTTGAGATCGTGGAGATCGGCATGGCGTTCCACTTGGTTCCATGCGGCGGGTGCGGTGGTGCCGGAAACAAGGATGGCGAGGGTTTCGCTTTCCTGATCCTTGGCCTTGCCGCCGCCGGCGTTGCGGAAAACGCGGCCCATCTCGAAGAAACGCAGCGATTTCTGCTGTTGGCGGACGTTTCGCGCAGCGGAGGCGACGAGTCCCGGCACGATACTCGGGCGCATGACGGCGTGGTCCTCGCTGAGCGGGAGTTTCACGCGGATGATGTCGCCGTCTTGCAGCGGGCGGAGCGGGAGGGCATCGGTGAGTTGGGAGTCGGCGATGAGTTTGATCGTCTGGCATTCATAGACGCCGAGCGCGGCGAGGCGGCGGCGCAACACCATGTCCGCATCGTAGGCGGCATCGACCGGGCTCGATGGAACGAAAGCACCGAGGAAACGCGAGGGCACCTTGGCGAGGCCGTGGACGCGGGCGATTTCCTCGACGAGGTCGATGTGGCGTTGGAGGTCGGCGCGGAAGGAGGGGACGTTCCATGTGCCATCGGCGAGCTTGGTGAGACCGAGACGGGTGAGGATGTCTTCGGCTTCTGTCAGGGAAATCGAGCCGCCCATGAGTTGGTCGAGTTTCCCGGCATCGAGCGCGACGGGTTTGGTGAGAACGGGCGCCTCGCCGGCGACCTGGACGGTGGCTTCCGCCGTGCCGCCTGCGGTTTCGAGGATGAGTTTCACCGCAAGCGCGGAGGCTTTCAGGACGCCTTGTGGATCGACACCGCGCTCGAAGCGGTAGGAGGAATCCGATGAAAGTGCGGTGCGGCGCGAGGTGCGGCGGATGCCCTGCGGGGTGAACCAGGCGGACTCTAGCAGGATGTCGGCGGTGCTTTCCGTGACGCCGCTGTGCAGGCCGCCCATCACGCCGGCGAGCGCGAGCGCCGCGCCGGATTCGTCGGAGATGAGGAGGTCGTCAGGGGTGAGGACGTGCTCGGATTCGTCGAGCGCGAGAAAGGATTCGCCGTCGTTGGCGTGGCGGACGACGATGCTGCCGGTGAGCTTGGCGGCGTCGAAGGCGTGGAGCGGTTGGCCGAGTTCGTGGAGCACGAAGTTGGTGACATCGACGATGTTGTTGATGGGGCGCAGGCCGATGGATTCGAGGCGCTGTTTGAGCCAGGCGGGGGACTCGGTGACGGTGACACCGGAGATTTTGATGGCGGTGTAGAGCGGGCAGGCGGCGGGGGCCTGGATGGTGATGTTGGCGGCGGGCGAGACGCCCGCGCCACGGATGTCGAGAGGCTTGAGCGGAGTTTTCAGCAGCGTGGCGAGTTCGCGTGCCATGCCGTAGTGGCTGAGGAGGTCGGGACGGTTCGGGGTGACCTCCAGCTCTAACAAGGTATCGGAATCGATGAGTTGTTTGACGGGTTTGCCGATTTCCGCGTCCTCGGGGAGAATCAGCAAACCATCCTCGCCGGGTGGCAGGCCGATTTCGGAGGCGGCGCAAAGCATGCCTTTGGACTCCACCTTGCGCATGACGGTCTCGCCGATGGTGAAGCCGCCGGGCAGCGCGGCCCCGGGCAGCGCACAAGGCACCTTGTCGCCGACCTTGTAATTCCGCGCACCGCAAACGATCTGGCGGAGTGTCCCTTCTCCCGCGTCCACTTGCGTGACTTTGAGGCGGTCCGCATTCGGATGCTGGACGGCTTCCTTGATCTGCGCGACGACGATCCTGTCGGAAGATATGCCTTTGGAAACAATGCCTTCCACTTCGACTCCGGCGAAGGTGAAAAGGTCGTCGATTTCCTGAATCGATTTGCCTGATAGATCGAGGTGGGTGGCGAGCCAGTTCAATGATACGTTCATTAGATGAGCAGGGTTGGAAGCGAAACACAGAGGCGCGGAGATCGCGAAGCTTTGCGCTGAGGATTCGAGGGTGTTAGAGTTGGCGAATGAAACGAGACATCTTCATCTTGTGTCTTGCGTCTTGAAGTCTTGTGTCTTCAAGCAAACTGCCTGAGAAACCGCACATCGTTTTCAATGAGAAGGCGGATGTCCTTGATGCCCCAGCGGATCATGGCGAGGCGGTCGAGGCCCATGCCGAAGGCGAAGCCGGTGACTTGCTCCGGATCGTAGGCCTTGTCCTTGCGCGTCTGGTTGATGGACTCGAAAACAGCGGGATCAACCATGCCGCAGCCGGCGACCTCGATCCAGCGCGGGGCTTGGCCCTTGACGGTGAGTTTCACGTCGATTTCGAAACTCGGCTCGGTGAAGGGGAAGAAGTGCGGGCGGAAGCGGACCTCGGTTTCGGGGCCGAAGAGTTCGTGGAAGAAGTATTCAAGCGTGCCCTTGAGATCGGGCAGCGAAACATCCTGTGCGACACAGAGGCCTTCGAGTTGGTTGAAGACCGAGAGGTGGGTGGCGTCGATCTCGTCGCGGCGGTAGGCGGAACCCGGAGCGATGATGCGGACCGGTGGCTTGGCGGATTCCATGGTGCGAATCTGCACGCTGGAGGTGTGGGTGCGCAGGAGTTTTCCGGAGTCGAAATAGAAGGTGTCTTTCTCGTTGCGCGCCGGGTGGTCGGCGGGCGTGTTGAGCGCGTCGAAACAATGGAACTCGTCCTCGATTTCCGGGCCATCGGCGAGGGCGAAACCCATGCGGCGGAGGATGGCGATGGCTTCGTCGCGGATCTGCGTGAGCGGGTGCAGCGCGCCGCTGGCAAGCGGGCGCGCGGGCAGGGTGACGTCTATGCCCGCGAGTGCGGCGCGGTCGGCGAGGTCCTGGAGGGCGGCCTGCTTGGTCTCGAGCGCGGTGGTGATGGCGCTGCGGGCGGCGTTGAGGAGCTGGCCGACCTCGGCCTTATCCTCCTTGGGCACGTCCTTCATGCCGACGGCAGCGAGGGTTAGCGTGCCTTTTTTGCCGAGCACACCGACGCGGACCTCTTCGAGCGTGCGCTCGTCTGCGGCGGCGGCAATTTGCGCGATGGCTTCGGACTGGATGGCTGGGATTTGCTCCTTCATGGGAAAGCCGTGGGCCATAGCCCGAAACCAAGCCCGGGTCAAAGCATAGGTGAGGGCGATTTCCCGGCGGGCAGCCATGCGCCAGATGCCGGCCATCCGGGCGTCAGGGCGGGGTTTCCGGCGTCATGGAGAAAACTCCGCCCACAAGCTTGCTTGCGGGTTGACCTTCCCTGCCGCGGCCCCTAGTTTCCCGCGCCTCAGAAAAATAATCCTATGAAAGCACCAATTACCGTCTCCGTCACCGGCGCGGCTGGCCAAATCGGCTATGCCCTCCTTTTCCGCATCGCCTCCGGCTTCGTCTTCGGCCCTGACCAACCGGTCAACCTGCGTCTGATTGAAATCGAGCCCGGCATGGCCGCCCTCGAAGGCGTGATGATGGAACTCGATGACTGCGCGTTCCCGCTGCTCAATGACGTGGTCGGCACCTCCGATCTCAACGAAGGCTTCAAGGGCACCAACTGGGCGCTGCTCGTCGGCTCCGTGCCGCGCAAGGCCGGGATGGAACGCGGCGACCTGCTCGGCATCAACGGCAAGATCTTCACCGGCCAGGGCAAGGCCATCGCCCGCAACGCCGCCAACGACGTGCGCGTCCTGGTGGTCGGCAACCCCTGCAACACCAACTGCCTCATCGCCATGAACAACGCCGAGGGCGTGCCGAAGGACCGCTTCTTCGCGATGACCCGCCTCGATGAAAACCGCGCCAAGAGCCAGCTCGCCAAGAAGGCCAGCGTGCATGTTTCCAAGGTCACCAACTTGTGCATCTGGGGCAACCACTCCGCCACCCAGTATCCGGATTTCACCAATGCCAAAATCCAGGGCCGCCCCGTCACCGACGTGATCTCCCATGTGGAATGGCTCAAGGGCGACTTCATCTCCACCGTGCAGCAACGCGGTGCCGCCATCATCAAGGCCCGCGGCGCATCCTCCGCCGCCTCCGCCGCGAACGCTGCCATGGACACCGTCCGCAGCCTCATCACCCCCACTCCCGCCGGAGACTGGACTTCCGTCGCGGTTTGCTCGGACGGTTCCTATGGCATCGAAAAAGGCCTCATCGCCTCGATGCCCATCCGCACCATTGAGAACGGCAAATGGGAAGTCGTCCAAGGCCTGCCCATCGACGCCTTCAGCCAGGCCAAGATCGACGCCACCATCAACGAGCTCAAGGAAGAGCGCGATGCGGTGAAGGACCTGATCCCCGGCTGATCGGAAACCTTTGCCATCGGATTCTTGCACATCCCCGTCACCTGCTCCGGTGGCGGGGATGTTTTGCATAAGGAG